>CAAGKR010378063.1_pt1 | contig 16237 bp, 12 predicted proteins | sample 2556971 | NCBI WGS metagenome assembly CAAGKR01 (sample SAMEA5207829, study PRJEB30636) | soil metagenome | biome: forest; feature: boreal; material: soil | place: USA | collected 2011-09 | depth 1 m | reverse complement strand
GTCGTAGTCCCTGGAGGCGCGCGCCTGTAGCCCAACGCGCAGCTCCATGGCGACGCCGCCCTTGAGGAGGAACAGCGGAAGGCCTTGGTCATCGACCAGCCGCCCGAGGACGGCGGAGATGACCATGAACGAGATACCGCGCCTAAGGCGGTTGACGGCGACCCCGTCCTCCCGGGCCTTCTGCGATATCCACGTTTCCAACGCCTTCGCGTTGGCTGGCGGGCGAGACTTAGGGAATCCGGGCATCAGGCGTCTTGGTCCATCCGCTCAAGGATTTGCAGCCGCTGGCGGAGTTGCGCAATCTCGATCCGACGCAGGTCCTGTTGCGTTAGTAGCCCGCGCTGTTTGCCCGTCTCGATCGCCTGGTCGATGAACTGCTGACCGATGTGGGTGGCGATGGCATCGAGGATGGCGCGGGTCGGGGTCGCAATCCGGAGTCCTTCGAGCCAGGTAAGGTCGGCATCTGGGAGGCCACCGAAGTGGATCTGGATCCAGGTCGGGGCGGTCCGTCGGGGTCGGTTGCGGACGTCCACCGTCACATGGACTTTCCCTGGATTGATGTCGCACAGATGGTGGAGGTCCAGCGCCGTGTCATGAGTCAGGGCCGCCGGTGCGCGGAGCCAGAGAAGCGCTTCCTGGTACTGGGCCAGCGGATCGCCGGCCAGCTGAGGGACTTGGTAGACCGCGAACCCGACGCGCGCGATGACACCTTCATGCGCCAGTCGACGCAGGGCGTTCTCGGTCGTCCCGACCGCGCGCGCGTCGTCGGGCGTCAACAGCCCATGTTGCTCGACTGCGCGCTCAAGGAGTTTCGGAAAGAGCTGTGTCGGCATGGCAATACCGTGCATCCACGGACACGCTTTTGTCAAGATATCTATGCAGAAGTCCCGGTGCGTGTCCTTAGTGACACGGTTCTGCCTTCGTGACCGGTTCGCCAGGGTGCGGCTAAGCAGAAAGACCGTCGGGTGGTTGGCGTGACCGCAGGGAGGTTCTGGAGGCGCTGGAGGTGGTCGAGGGCACGAGCCTGGGTGTGTGCGCGAGACTTCACGCGATGGCCCCTGGCCTTCTTGGCGGCGAATCCACGGAGGGCTGGCGGCTAGGTGGTCCGGGCGCGTACACTAAGTCGAGCGTCCCACCTAGAGAGCCCGCGAGGTCTCAAGCTGCTCTCCATGAGCGGTCTAGGAGCGAAGAGGGTATCCTCCGCTTCCTCGTCCGGGTGATGGGCGGTTTGGAAGGTTGCGCGTGAGAATTGGCAAGTGATCGTTCGTTGGTAGATTCTTCGAACAGGACTATTGGACCTCTTCGGTCCCGGCGGACTCAGTCCGATACTCATAGGGGAGGTTCCCGGACTGCAATGATTAGCGTTACGGCATCGGAAGCTCTTTCGTACGCAAGGCTTGAGCTTTTTAGGCTCGCCGTGCGCGCCATAGACGAATCTCCGGCCGAGCAGAAGTACATCTTCGGGCTGGCAGAATCGTGGGCTGCCAGACTGGCCGAAATGAGCCGCGGGGCCTCGATGGCGCGCGTGTCCGATGAGGCATGGCGTGTCCTGGACCGACTTACGGCCACGATCAACAACCCGGCCCTCAAGGGAGAGGCGCTTGTGGAATGGGTTGACGCCTTCCCGGAGGCGGTGGTGGACCTGCTTGCGGACCGCCTAGTGGTTGCCGAGCTCGCTCCCGCCCCGGTGGTAGCTCGCCCGGCTCGTCACGTTGCCGGAAACAACCAGTCGACCCTCGCCCTCGCAGCCTAGCCGCCGATGCCAGAGGGGGCCAAGCCGCCGGAACATCCCGTTCGGCTTGTCTACATTTCTGCCACCAACGTGACTTCACGCGTCCGACGAAAGCGGGAGTCGGATCCGACGGAATGGGATTGGGACGCCGATCAGCCACGGCTCGTGTCTTTCTCTGCTGACGGGCAGCGCTTCGCGTGCTCTTTCCAAACAAGTTTGGTCCTGCCGCTTGCCGATGACCGGATCTGGGAGTCCCGCCTTAGGGTCCTCGGTGAGTTCGCCTCAAGAGAGCCTCTGAGACGATCGCAGGGCTCTTTCTTTGCCGCGTCGTCGGCTATGTTCGTACTGCTACCGTTCGCCAGGTCCTACTTCATGGAACTTGGCCACATCGCCGGGGTGGAGGCGCCGCCGTTGCCGCTGGTTGTCCGACCATCCGTGAGCCGCCCTGCGACGCGCTCCTAGCGATGCGGACACGAAGGGGGACGCCCGATGCTCGGCAGGAGGCGGCGTTTCGAGACGGCGACGTATCGGACATCGTCGAACAATTGGTGCGCCACAATCACACTGGCCTAGTTCGCGTGGCGCGTCAGGCCGTGCTTGGCGACCCTCCCCCATCGCGCCAGGAACTGAGGACGCAACTACGCGACCGGCGAGGAATTGAGGCAACCGAGGACCAGCTAGATTCAGCCGAGGCTATCTGCCAGGCCGGAGCCCGAATCTTCGCGAAGGCTGAATCGGACCGCCTCCGTGGGGGCCTCCTCGAACGCTATGTTCACGAGATGGTCGCGGCCCGAGCCCAGACCGACGGCGCCACCGTCGAGCATGAGGCCGAGGTTGAGATGCCCGAGCATCCGCATTCCGGCAGGTCGTGGTCGAAGCCCAAGGAAGTCGTGCTCAATGCGTTGCCGTTTGAGGTGTACGAGTGCAAGTTTGGCGGGCACTTTGACCAAGACGACATCGACGAGCTCGGCGACATCTTTCTGTCGGCTCGTGCCGAAGGGACGAAGGCGTGCCCATGTCTCGTAACCATGTCCTCCGAGAATGCTGTCCGGACCAGGCTTAGCGCGAACGGGGCCAAGCTGGGAGAAGTGGTGTACCTCTCTGACCTGACGGATCTGCCAGTTCTGGGTTCAAGGCCGCCGTCTCGACAAATCGGTTAGGTCTTCTCAGCGAGACGAACTCGGTCCCAGGCGAGTTCCGATGGCACCGGTCCATCACGTCCGGCGCAGGCGTTGTCTGATAAATCCAGACATCCGGCAGACGACCTAGGTACTGCACATCGCCCCCACCGCCGATCACCCGATCTAGCTATGCTCAGAGCAATCGCACCTAGGTCGAAGGGGGCACTTGGACCAGCCGCAGCTCAACTGGATCGCGAACTACATCTGGGACATCGCGGACGATGTCCTGCGGGACTTGTACGTGCGCGGGAAGTACCGCGACGTAATCCTGCCGATGACGGTGCTGCGACGCCTGGACGCTGTGCTGGAGCCAACTAAGCGGGCCGTTCTCGAGATGCGCGCTCGGCTTGACGCAGCGCAGGTCACGAACCAGGACGGACCTCTGCGCTTGGCCGCCGGCCAGGCGTTCTACAACACGAGCAAGTTCACGATGCGCGACCTTCGGTCGCGCGCGAACCAGCAGCAACTCAAATCGGATTTCGAGGCGTACCTTGACGGCTTCTCGCCGAACGTCCAGGACATCCTCGAGAAGTTCGAGTTCCGCAACCAGATCCCGCGCCTCTCGAAGGCCGATGCGCTCGGGACTCTGATCGAGAAGTTGGTCTCGCGGGAAGTCAACCTCGGCCCCAGTCCGGTGCTGGGCGACGACGGCTTGGTCCGTCTGCCCGGCCTGGACAACCACGGCATGGGGACGATGTTCGAGGAGCTGGTCCGTCGTTTCAACGAAGAGAACAACGAGGAAGCGGGCGAACACTGGACCCCGCGTGACGCTGTCCGGCTGATGGCGCGCCTGATCTTTCTGCCAATCGCCGACAAGATCGAGTCCGGCACGTACCTGCTCTACGACGGCGCCTGCGGAACCGGCGGCATGCTCACCGTAGCGGAGGAGACCCTCCGGCAGCTCGCCGCGGAGCACGGGAAGCAGGTGGCAACCCACCTGTATGGCCAGGAGATCAACTCCGAGACTTACGCCATCGCCAAAGCTGACCTGCTGTTGACTGGCGAAGGCGAAGCCGCGGACAACATCGTCGGCGGGCCGGAATACTCCACGCTCTCGAACGACGCCTTCCCGTCGCGCGAGTTCGACTTCATGCTCTCCAATCCGCCCTACGGAAAGAGCTGGAAGGGCGACCTTGAGCGTATGGGTGGCAAGGACGGGCTACGAGATCACCGCTTCGTCCTCCAGCATGCGGGCGACCCCGAGTACTCGCTTGTAACGCGCTCCAGCGACGGCCAGATGCTCTTTCTGGCGAACCTGCTGAGCAAGATGAAGGCGGAGACGCCGCTCGGCAGCCGCATAGCGGAGGTCCACAACGGGAGCTCGCTTTCAACCGGCGACGCCGGCCAGGGCGAGAGCAACATCCGCCGTTGGATCATCGAGAACGATTGGCTCGAGGCAATCGTGGCGATGCCTCTGAACATGTTCTACAACACGGGCATCGCCACGTACATCTGGGTCCTCAGCAATCGCAAGGCACTCCACCGCCAGGGCAGGGTTCAGCTCATCGATGCCACCCCGTGGTTCAAGCCGCTCCGCAAGCACCTTGGCAAGAAGAATTGCGAACTCTCCGAAGAGGAGATCGGCCGGATCTGCGACACGTTCCTCGCATTCAAAGAGACAGAACAGTCGAAGATCTTGCCGAACGCCGCCTTCGGCTACTCGAAGGTCACGGTCGAGCGACCGCTGCGCCTCAAGGGCATCGATCCGGAACGCGCCTACACCACCAAGGAGATCAAGGCCCTCCGCGATTCGGCGGAGCGTGATGACTCCGGACCGGCGGTGATCAAGCGGATTCACAAGCCCGGTAAGGCCGAAGCCGATCCGCCCCACGGCCTGTTCGAAGCGACGATCGGCGGCAAGCACTGCGTCGTCGAGTACGAGCCGGACAGTGACCTGCGTGACACCGAACAGATCCCGCTGCTGGAGGAAGGCGGCATCGACGCCTTCCTCCGCCGTGAAGTGCTGCCCTACGCCCCGGACGCCTGGTTCGATCCGGCGGGCGTCAAGGTGGGCTACGAGATCAGCTTCACGCGCTACTTCTACAAGCCGCAGCCGCTCCGCACCCTCGACGAGATCCGAGCGGACATCCTGGCCCTTGAAAAGGAGACGGAAGGCCTGCTCGAGGAAATCCTGGGAGAACCAACCCGATGAAGGCCACCGAAGCCAGGCTACTGGCATTCCTCCAGAAGTCGCCGCAATTCGTTATTCCGATCTACCAGCGTACGTACAGCTGGACAAGACCTGAGTGCGAACAATTGTGGGATGACATCGTCCGCGCCGGGCTCAGGGAGGACGTAGCCGCGCATTTCATCGGCTCCATCGTCTACATCGAGAAGGGTCTGTACCAGGTGTCTAGCCAACAGCCCCTTCTCGTGATCGATGGCCAGCAGCGCCTGACGACGTTGATGCTCATCTTAGAGGCGCTGGCACGCCAACTGGCTGACGGGGCGGAGCCCGTCGATGGTTTCTCCAGTAAGAAGGTCCGCAACTACTACCTCTTGAACGACCTGGAAGAGGACGAGCGCCACTTCAAGCTGCTCCTGACCCAGACTGACAGGACAAGCCTTCTCGCGTTGGTGCAGCAGAAACCTCTTCCATCCGACCACTCGATTCGCATCAAGGACAACTTCGACTTCTTCAGGGAGAAGGTCGGCGGCCAGGCTAAGGATCTGGCGCCCCTGTGCAGGGGCCTCGCAAAGCTGATGATCGTGGACGTCTCCCTTACCCGCGACCAAGACAACGCTCAGCTCATCTTCGAGAGCATGAACTCCACGGGGCGGGAGCTAAGCCAGGCGGACCTGATACGCAACTATGTACTCATGGGTCTTGAGCCACAGCAGCAAACTAGGCTCTACGAGGACCACTGGCGCCCGATGGAAGTCGGTTTTGGCCAGGAAGGGTACGGCGTCCACTTCGATGGCTTCATGCGTCATTACTTGACGCTAAAGACCGGCGAAATCCCCAACGTACGAGCCGTCTACGAGGCCTTCAAGACGTACGCTCGAACCCCGAAGGTGGCGACGGCCGGCGTCGAGGAGTTGGTCGCGGATCTCCACGCTTTCGCCAGCCACTACTGCGAGATGGCACTGGGCAAAGAGCGCGACAAGGGTTTGGCGGAGGCGTTTCGAGACATCCGCGAGCTGCGGGTCGACGTTGCGTATCCGCTCCTGCTTGAGCTGTACCACGACTACGCCGCTGAACTGCTGACCCGCGACGACTTCGTTCGTGCCGTTCGCGTCATCGAGTCATATGTATTCCGGCGCGCCGTTTGCGCCATCCCGACGAACTCCCTCAACAAGACGTTCTCCACGGCCGGCCGTGCCCTCAAGAAGGACCGGTACCTGGAGAGTATGAAGGCGCATCTCCTGACGATGCCGTCGTACCGGCGCTTCCCGAGTGACGATGAATTCTCACGGGAGCTGTCGCGGCGGGACCTCTACAACTTCCCAAGGCGCAGTTACTGGCTCCGCCGGCTCGAGAATCACGGTCGCAAGGAGCGGGTCCCTGTCGACGAGTACACCATCGAGCACATCATGCCCCAGAACGAGGATCTCTCGGAAAAATGGAGACAGGATCTGGGGCCGGACTGGAGGCGTGTGCATGAGACCTGGCTGCATACCCTCGGCAATCTCACTCTGACCGGGTACAACAGCGAGTACAGCGATCATCCTTTCCGCAAGAAGCGCGACATGGAGGGAGGGTTCCGCGACAGTCCGCTGCGACTGAACGAAGGCCTTGGCGCGCTCGACATCTGGAATGAGAGTCAGATCGAGGCGCGTGCGATTCGTCTGTCGAAGCAGGCCGTTGGCGTTTGGACGTTGCCCGCATTGCCTGCCGACGTTCTCGCCGCGTACCGACCCAAGACGGAGAAGGCAAGCGCCCATACCCTCGAGGAACACGCCCACCTCTCGCTCGGCTCCTCCATGCACCCCGTCTTCCTGGCTCTTCGACGTGAATTACTGGGCGTCGATGCATGTGTTACGGAAGAAGTGCTCAAGCTCTACATTGCCTACAAGGCGGAGACCAATTTCGTGGACGTGGTTCCAGAGAAGAGAAAACTCCTGCTCACGCTGAACCTCGGGTTCCACGAGCTGCACGATCCAAAGCACCTCGCGCGAGACGTGACAAATGTGGGTCGCTGGGGCAATGGCGACGTTCAGGTGGCACTCAAGTCAGAGGACGAATTGCCATACGTGATGGGTCTCGTGCGGCAGGCCTTCGAGAAGCAGATGGCTCCCGAGCCCGGCGAGCTGTGATCTCCGACCTTCGCCCGTATGCGGCCTACCGGGACTCGGGCACCCTGTGGTTGGGCGAGGTGCCGGAACGCTGGGACAGCGCTTCCATACGCCGATACAGCCGTGTCTTCGCTGGAGCGACACCGAGTCGAGCCGAGCCGAAGTACTGGCGGGGTGGCTCAATCCCCTGGCTTGCTTCTGGCGACGTAAATCTTCGGAGAATCAAGGCGGCTAGGCAGTTCATCACCGAGGCCGGCTTCGCTTCATCCAGCACGAAATGGATCAGGCCTGGATCGCTGGTGCTTGCCCTGGCGGGACAAGGCCGGACCAAAGGCATGGTGGCGACCGTTGAGTTCATGACCACCTGTAATCAATCCCTCGCTGCGGTAGAGCCACGGCCGGCGATATGCGACTACCGGTACCTGGCCTACTACCTGGAGAGTCGGTATCAGGATCTGCGCGCGCTCGTGGGCGACGATCTGCGCGACGGTCTCAACCTGGAACTCGTGCGGTCTATCCCAACGCCCTTGCCCCCTCTCGCCGAGCAATCCTCGATTGTCAAGTTCCTCGACTATGCCGATGGACGGATCCGGCGACACATCCGGGCCAAGCAAGAGTTGCTCAAGCTGCTGGAGGAGCAGAAACAGGCGACCATCCACCGCGCCGTCACCCGCGGCCTCGACCCCAACGTCAGCCTCAAGCCCTCAGGGATTGAGTGGCTCGGCGATGTGCCGGAGCATTGGGATGTCGTCCGGGCCGCGCGCATTTGCCACTTCCTGCCGGGAAAGGCGCACGAGCAGTTCATCGAGCCGGACGGCGAGTTCGTGTGCGCCACGGCCCGTTTCGTTTCGACTGAGGGCCGGACCGCTAGGCACTGCTCTGTGAACCTCTGCCCTGCAAAGATCGGCGACGTGCTGATGGTTATGAGCGACCTTCCTCGCGGGCGGGCTCTGGCTCGTGCTTACTACGTTGATGACGACGGCAAATATGCAGTGAATCAGCGTGTCTGTGTGCTGAGAGCCCACGCCATCAACTCCCAGTTCCTGGCGTACTACGCGAATAGGAATCCTCAACTGCTTGCCCACGATGATGGCTCTAACCAGACGCATTTGCCAAACGCGGCCTTCAAGACCATGTTGGTCCTAGTACCGCCCCCGGAGGAGCAGGCGGCTATCGTGACGGCGCTATTGCGCCTGACTGGCGGCATCGATCGCGTTGTCGCTCGCGCCCGCCGAGAGATCGCACTCTTGGACGAATATCGGACCCGCCTTATCGCGGACTTGGTCACCGGCAAACTTGACGTTCGTGTCGCGGCGGCTCGGCTGTCTGACGAGGGGCATGAGGTTCTGGCTCTCGACGAGGTTAGCGCGACCGACGACGACGACGACCATGAAACGGACGACCTCGAACATGTCTCCGAGGAGGCCGAGGGATGACCACCGATACCAGCGAACGTGGACTCGAGCGGCTGATCTGCACCGCGATGACCGGCGCACCATGTGATTGCAGCGACTCGATCGGCATCGCAGAACGACCCGCTGCATACGGGGCAGGTTGGATCTGCGGCGAGCCTGGCGATTACGACCGCGACTATTGCGTGGACTTGGCGCAGCTCCGAGCCTTTCTTGCAGAGACCCAGCCACGGGTCACCGAGACGTTGGACCTGGAAGTCGACGGCCCCACGCGGCGCAAGTTCCTGGCTCGTCTCCAGGGCGAGATCAGCAGGCGCGGCACGATCGATATCCTGCGCAACGGCATCAAACACGGGCCGCACGACATTGAACTCTTCTACGGCGCGCCGTCGCCGGACAACGCCGTGGCCGTGGCCCGTTACGCGCAGAACCGGTTCAGCATTACTCGGCAGTTCCGATACAGCCGAGACGAGACCAAGCTCGCGCTCGATCTCGGCCTCTTCGTCAACGGCTTGCCGGTCGCCACGTTCGAGCTGAAGAACAATCTGACCAAGCAGACCGTCGCCGATGCGATCGAGCAGTACCAGCGCGATCGAGACCCGCGGGAGCGCTTGTTCGAGTTTGGCCGCTGCATCGTCCATTTCGCGCTGGACGACCAGGAGGTCTCTTTCTGCACCGAGCTCAAAGGCAAGGCCTCGTGGTTCCTGCCGTTCAACCTGGGGTGGGACGATGGCGCCGGCAACCCGCCCAATCCCAACGGTCTCAAGACCGACTACCTGTGGCGGCGCATTCTCACCCGCGACGGCCTCACGAACATCATCGAGAACTTCGCCCAGATCATCGAGTTCAAAGACGAGAAGACCGGCAAGAAGAAGCACGTCCAGGTCTGGCCGCGCTTCCACCAGCTGGACGTTGTGCGGAAGCTTCTAGCGGACGCATCCGCCCATGGAGCCGGCCGCCGGTACCTCATCCAGCATTCGGCGGGCAGCGGCAAGAGCAACTCGATCGCCTGGCTGGCTCACCAGTTGATCGGCCTCCAGCACGACGGTTCGGATGCCTTCGACTCGATCATCGTCGTGACAGACCGTCGGATCCTTGACAAGCAGATCCGCGACACCATTAAGGGATTCGTGCAGGTCAATTCGACCGTCGGCCACGCTGAGAACTCGGGCGACTTGCGTCGGTTCATCGGCGAAGGCAAGAAGATCATCATCTCCACCGTCCAGAAGTTTCCCTTCATCCTCGACGAGATCGGCAGCGAGCAGCGAGGCCGACGCTTCGCGATCATCATCGATGAGGCCCACTCCAGCCAAGGCGGACGAACCTCAGCCTCGATCAGCATGGCGCTTTCGGAAGGCGGTGCTGAGGAGGACGAGGAGACCGTCGAAGACACGATTAACCGCCTGATGGAGTCGCACAAGCTCCTGCCCAATGCGAGCTATTTCGCCTTCACGGCGACGCCGAAGAACAAGACCCTTGAGATCTTCGGCGACGCGCTATCGGCGACTGCTGACGGCAAGGTTCCACATCGCCCGTTCCACAGCTACACGATTAAGCAGGCGATCCAAGAGGGCTTCATTCTCGACGTCCTGCGCTACTACACGCCGGTCGAGAGCTACTACCGCCTGGTCAAGCGCGTGGAGGGCGATCCTGAGTTCGACACGAAGCGGGCCACCAAGAAGCTCCGCCACTACGTTGAGAGCCACGACCACGCGATCCGCCAGAAGGCCGAAATCATGGTCGATCACTTCCACGAGCAAGTGATCGGTCAGAACAAAATCGGCGGTCAGGCGCGCGCGATGGTTGTGACCAGCGGCATCGATCGCGCCATCCAGTACTACCACGCCATCAGCGCGTATCTCGTCGAGCGCAAGAGCCCATATCGCGCGATCGTCGCGTTCTCCGGTGAGCATGAGGACGGCGGCGTCAAGGTCACCGAAGCCTCACTCAACGGCTTCCCGAGCAACGACATCCCAGCGAAGATCGAGCAGGACCCGTACCGTTTCCTCATCTGTGCGGACAAGTTCCAGACCGGCTACGACCAGCCGTTGCTCCACACGATGTACGTCGACAAGGTGCTATCCAACATCAAGGCGGTGCAGACGCTATCGCGCCTGAACCGCGCTCATCCGCAGAAGCATGACGTGTTCGTGCTCGACTTCATGAACGATGCGGATACAATCCGCGAGGCCTTTGCGGACTACTACCGGACCACGATCCTCAGTGAGGAGACGGACCCGAACAAACTCCACGATCTGCAGGACGCCCTGGATCGAGCGGCGGTGTACTCGCCGGAGCAAGTGGACGAGTTCGTTGAACTCTTCTTGCACGACGCCCCCCGAGAGGAACTGGACCCGATCCTCGACGCCTGCGTGGCCGTCTACCGGTCGTCTCTTGATGAGGACGGCCAGGTGGAGTTCAAGGCGAAGGCCAAGGCGTTCACTCGGACCTATGCCTTCCTGGCCCAGGTTCTGCCCTACTCAAATGCCGCCTGGGAAAAGCGCTCGATCTTCCTGAACTTCCTGATCCCCAAGCTGCCGGCCCCCATCGAGGAGGATCTCTCTCGAGGCATCCTCGAAGCGATCGACATGGACAGCTATCGGGCCGAAAAGCTGGCCACGGTGCGCATCGCGTTGCCGGACGAGGAGGGTTCGATTGGGCCCGTTCCAGGCAGCGGAGATGGCCACAGGCCGGAGCCAGAGCTGGAGAGGCTGTCGAACATCCTGCGGAGCTTCAACGATCAGTTCGGAAACGTTAGCTGGACCGACGCTGACCGTATCCGCCGGCTGATTACGCAGGACATCCCAGCCAAGGTCGCAGCCGACGTCGCGTACCAGAATGCCCAGAAGAACTCGGACCGCGACAACGCGCGCATCGAGCATGACAAGGCTCTGTTGCGCGTCATGAACGCGGTCCTCAAGGACGACACAGAGTTGTTCAAGCAGTTCGCGGACAACCCGTCATTCCGCGACTGGCTTTCGAGGACTGTCTTCTGGCTGACCTACGACAACGGCCCTGCGCGCTGACAGCTGTCGTGACTGCGAGCGTATTTGCCGGGCTGACCCCGGAGTGGATCGACTTCTTGGGCACACGCCTCGACGAGCTTGATCCGGCTCCAATTGAGCGATGTCTGGCAAGGGCAGACCAGGGCTTGGCCTTTCCGCGCCGAGAGCTCGTGTTCCGAGCATTCAACACGACGAAACCCGCGAATGTCCGCGCCGTCATCCTGGGCCAGGACCCGTATCCCAATGGGGTGCAGGCATGTGGACTGGCGTTCTCAGTGCCCGCGGGTGCGCCGCGGCCGCATTCCCTCGGCTGCATCCTTGCCGAGTTGCACCGCGACGAGAAGGTCGAGGTGGGCCACGACGCGACGCTAGAGCGCTGGGCTGAGGAAGGCGTTCTGCTGCTGAACACAGCTCTCACAGTCGGTGCCCGGCCAGGAACTGACCTAGCCATTTGGAATGCGTTCACGTCGGTCGTACTAGGGGCACTCGCCGCGCGACGATCCAGACCCATTGTCTTTCTGCTTTGGGGAGAGCATGCCCAGAGTTGGCGCCAAGCCGTCGAGCACGAGCCTCACGCCGTAGTCCCTGCCCCTCATCCAGCATCGCGGGGACGCACGCGGTTCAAGGGGAGCCGCCCGTTCAGTGGCGCGAACGAGGAACTGGCTAGGCGAGGAGAGTCGCCGATCAATTGGCGCGTGTCGCCCGCCGACTAGGTGTGCTCGGCTTGCTCAGGTCGCTGCTACGAGCCGGCCTCAGGAGCTTGCTCGACGCTCAGAATGCTCACGTCGTCCCAGCCTCCATCGGGGGTCAGCGTCCCCTGGAGGAGCATCTCTATCGCCTCTCCTTCGGAGACCTGATCCAACACCGCCGTTGGAGACTCCGTCTCGCCCGCGTAACGCTCGATTGCTCCAGGGCTCGGTGAAGTGCTGATCCAGTGCACGCTCCCGGTGCCCAAGACGCGAAGGATGGATGACCCATCGGCACCGAGCACCTCTTCGACCTCGACTCTCTCAAGCGCGAACGAGAGGAGTTCGGCAGTGTCGACTGACGTGCCCCTAGCGTCTCGTGGGAGGAACGTGCGGATGGGTCTCGGAAAGAGGTCGCTCAGCCAGTCACCCAGGCCATCGCGACTGCCGAGGACGTCAAGGCTACGCTGAACCCTTTCGTAGGGCTCTAGGAGCCGGATTGAACGTACGTTGACTTCCGGCTCTTCTACCTCCGTGTCGGTCGTCACGCTGCACTCGATCCAGATCGCGGTCTCCCACTCGATCGTGACGGATTGTTCTCGGGCGTTTGAGGGCCAGATCTCGGCCGACAGCGTATCGGCCATATCGTCGACGTATTCGCGGTCGACGCTGGCGCTCAGCGATACATCCGCGCCGGTCTCTATCTGGAGCCATAGCCGGTCATCCTCGGCTGCGCTGATCGAGCGGACGTCCAGTGGGTCGATTTCGACCCGGAGGATGCGCGGCCAATCGAGCAGCTCCGCGGAGTAGTCGAGGTCGCCGGGGTCCACCTGGCTGTGCCGTACCGCATTTGCGACGGCGCCCGAGAGCCTCGCGGAAAGTACCGGGTCGGACGCGAGTCGCTGCCCCCGTCGGTCGGCGTTGGATAGCGGTCTCACCAGATCCTTGATGAGCTCATCGAGGTTCCGGACCAGCCGCACCTGACCTTCTCCGATGCGAGCACGTTTGAGGTCGCTGAGCAGATCAGGAGCAAGACGAGATGGATCCTGCTGGTCCGCAAAATCACTCGAGTTCTCGGTGACGAGGACAACCATATGCTCGGCCGCGAGGGAAGTGACCGTTAGCCATATGGCAGCATCTTGGAGGCCCGCGCCGCTCTTCTTGAACGGCTGGCGTCGCTGGACCGCCCAATCGAGCGCCGGCGCGATCGCGGGATGGGAGGCGATACGGCAGTGCCGTCCCGACAGTCTCTGGCGAATGGCGGACTCGTAGGCAGTTATCAGCCCGTCGAGATCGTGGGCAATTGTTGCGGGCGCCTCGAGGCCGAGCGGCCCGAAGGACTTCTGTATCTTGCCGATGCCACGGTCTGCTTCCTCGGCGGCGGCGCGAACCCTATCTGGAAACTGGTGCACCAACTCCTGAACCACGATCTCGGGAACGACGACCTCGAAGTCGCCATGAGCCGCGCCGTCGAGCACGAGCGAAAGCCGCATCAGCTTCGCGTACACGTCCCCATAGAAGACGTTGGTGTCCAGCACAACGATCACGAATGGCTCTCCAGCGATGCGATCATTCGGCCGTCCCCTCCGCCTTCGGTGACTCCGAAGCACCAAGGCTCCTCCAGGCCCCCTGCGAACTGGGCGCCCAGGCTTCGCCGAAATCCCCTTGCTTTATGTTGTCTGCCCCATATCAAGTCGAAGCTGGCAGCCACGACATCATGAACCGGTCCTGACCGGTGCGCTCGCATGAAGTGCAGCCGGAGCGGGAAGTGGTCCGCCACGCACGGAGGCACGAGGCCCCAGCTTACGTGCCCTCTATTGCACGGGAACGCGTGGGTGCACAGAGTGGGGAAGACAGGCGTTGACAGCACGCAGGTCGTTTCATTGTGCCCGGCCGCGGCGACGGCATCCCAGCGGATCTCACCGGCCGCCCCGACGAAGGGCTTATCCGCTTGCATTCCTTGGTGGCGAGTCGGAATAGTCCTGACTGGCCAGTCTAGAATGCTGGAAGCTAGACCGGCTTCAAGGGGGAGTTGTGACACGCAACCCGTCACGGAGGCGTGATAGACCACAGGGCCAGCTCGGAGTGTGGGCTTCGCCCGAGGATGACGTGGTTGCTGACTTTCGCGCCGGAACCTCAACATCTCGCGGACACGTCATGGCACTGTGCACGCCTGCCATGTTGGCCTGGGCGCGTGAGACTCACGGCCTGAGCCTCGAGATCGCCGCCAAACACTTCAACATCTCGGTTGAGCGGCTTTCTGCGTGGGAGACCGGCACGGAGCGGCCGACTATTCCGCAGCTCCGCGAATGTGCCCGCGTCTACAAGCGGCCCCTCGCGGCCTTCTACTTGGACGGGCCGCCCCGAGACTTCACCGTGAGGAACTCCGACTTCCGACGGCTCCCCGGGGAGCTGTCGGAGGCGTACACGCCCGAGATGCATCTGGCGTTGCGAACCGCCGCCTATCGACGCGAGATTGCGCTGGAGCTTGATCCCGATGTCGAGCCGGTGGCGTTGGTAGGTTCGGCGACCACGGCAGTAGCCCCCGAAGCATTGGCGGCCGCAGCCAGAACCGCGCTCGCGGTCTCACTGGCCGAGCAGGCTAGTTGGTCGGACCAGTACGCGCCGCTGAACGGATGGAAGAACGCAGTAGAGCGTCTCGGCGTCCTTGTATTCCACTTCACGGATGTTGGCGTGGACGAGGTCCGCGGCTTCTCCTTCGGCGAGCCGCTCTTCCCGGTGATCGCTCTCAACGGTAGCGACTCCATCAACGGCCGGATCTTTACCTTGATCCATGAACTCGGGCATCTGTACCTGGGCGAGGGGGGCAGTTGTGACCTGGGCGATTTCACGCGGCCGCTCGAGAACCGCGGCCCAGACGAGGTCTACTGCAACCGCTTCGCCGGCGCCGTCTTGGTGCCTCGAGAGGCGTTGCTCCAGGACGCGGCCGTCCAGCGGGGGAATGCTCACGCCGAATGGTCGGACGAAGAACTCCACCGACTGGCCATTCGTTTTCGAGTCAGCCGCGAAGTGGTCCTTCGACGGTTGCTGATCCTGGGCAAAGCAGGAGCCGAGTTCTACCAAACGCGACGAGACGAATACCTCGCGCTGCCTCGCCAAGTGCGGGACAAGAAGTCGGCGCCCATCGCTCGTTCGATCATGGTCGTCCGCGATGCCGGAAAGCCGTTCTCGAGGCTTGTGCTGGATGCCTACCATGCCGACGCGATCTCAGCCGTGAACGTCTCCGACTACCTTGGGACTCGGTTGAAGCATCTCCCCGCCATCGAGAAGCGACTCGTTGGCCATGACGTTCTGACGGGGTCAACGCCGTGAGCGAGGAGATCTACTGTCTCGACACCAGCGCCCTAATCAACCCCTGGCGAAAGATGTGGCCGCCGGACCTCTTGCCCGGTTTCTGGGAAGACGTTGTTGCCTTGATCCTCTCCGGGCGCGTCATCGTCAGCGAAGAGGTTCGCGAAGAGCTGCGCCGTAAAGACGACCAACTCGCGTCGTGGGCAGAGGCGAATATCCAGAGCTGGCAACCGCTCACGGCCGAGATCCAGGAATGCGTCCGGGAGATCATGCGGAACTGGGGGAAGCTGGTCGATCACAGAAACAACCACGGCAGCGCCGACCCGTTCGTAATAGCCACCGCCAAGGTACGTGGGGCAACGGTGGTGACCGAAGAGGGCCATGGCACCGAGAAGAAAGTGCTCATCCCATACGTGTGTGACCAGCTTGGTGTCCCGTGTGTTGGGGCTCTAGATTTCGTACGGGCTACCAAGATCCGACTCGCCTAGCGGCGCCCCAGCATCTGCGTGACTCGGCACACGCAAGAGCTTGGATCTGGAAAGACACTCCGCAGAACCTCGACGACCCAGATGTCCTTCTGTATGTCGGGAGGCGGGATGCCAAGAGCGTCAGACGTCGCCGTTACCAGTCCAGGAAGGTCGGCCGATCCGATGAGCTTGGTCATCAATCGGCC
>CAAGKR010042518.1_pt1 | contig 16242 bp, 31 predicted proteins | sample 2556971 | NCBI WGS metagenome assembly CAAGKR01 (sample SAMEA5207829, study PRJEB30636) | soil metagenome | biome: forest; feature: boreal; material: soil | place: USA | collected 2011-09 | depth 1 m | reverse complement strand
GATAGGACACGGCGGGCGCGGCAGGAGTAGCAGGACCGACGAGCACCGCGCCGGGCGGTGGACTACCGTAGAACAGACGAGAGAGCCAACCCATTAGAATGCCTTTCCGTGTTTATAGGGACGCGATTCGTTGTAGGTCGCTTTGAGTTCGATGGCGGCCTGAATGTCGATACCGTGTCCCGCTGCGAAGTTCAGAATGCGAATGACCGCATCTGCCAATTCGATGGGCACCCCTTCAAGTTTACCGGGTGCACTTTCGTAGATTTCCGTGACGCCGTGGCCGGCGCGGATTTCGTTTTGTGCTTCCACGATTTCGCCAACAATGAGCAAGAGCGCGCGGTCTACATCGTGAGCGGTCGCGGCAAACCCATGGTCAATGGCTGTCTGGTTCACGATGTTCGCTATCGCCCGAATGTTGAGTTTGTCAAAATCATGGACCAACTTCATATGCCGGTCGATAGCGCGTTCCTCAGCATCAGCAACATCTTGTTCGTCGAGTGGACTTCGCATATCACATCACCTTCAATTCGTCAGCCGTTAACAACATCATCTCCATCAAAACGTTTTTCATAAGTTGTTTGTTTTTAGCGACATCTTGCAAAGTGCATCCGCCGTCCGAGGAGCAAGCAAAGTTAATGCACATCCGCGCCATTTGAACGCCTGCGGCTATCACATCCGCACCAGAAGCCAGACCGTGCAACTTCTGTTCGGCAATCATGCCATCGAAAGCAGCACGGACAAGACGCCGAACATTTTCTTCATGGACCATCATTGTTAGAACCCCGTCCGGCGTGTGGTATCGTTCTGTTCCATGCACGCGACACCAAGGGCCGTAATTTTGCGAATAGTATCCATCAGCGCAGTTTTCTCGTCGTGTGTGGCTTGGTGCAACGCTATCGTCAGATAATCTTGCATGTAGACAAGAAATGATGTGACGGGTTCCCTGCGGTCGTGGTCAGCGCCCCATCGGTATATTTGGTAGGCTCGCTCACTATCAATCACCTCATAGACTCGGTCGCGTCCCATAACAAACCTCTTTCTCGTTAGATGCGTTTCTTCCCTATCTCATACTTCGGAACCAGCGTCCAACCTGACTTCTCACGGAACGGTAACACCGTCACTGAACCCGCCGGCGATACCAAACTGGCGCTCCGGGCCGGGTCGACTAATACGACTAAACCCCATGCGGCAAGCATGTTGGCGATGCTGTTGCGGCGTGCCCGGTCAGAGTCTTCAAACTGTGTCTGTGAGGCTTTACCATCAAGCAGAAAGAGTTCCTTGAAGTGAATGATGTAATACTTGCCCTGCTTATGAAGAATGTGGCAGGACTGATAGAGTGTCGGCGGGTCTTTGCGTGACGCCACCCCTATCCGCGTGAGTGTTTCCTTGACTTTCAGGAAGTCATCAGGCGTCGGCAGGGTCACCTCGATGGCATCCTTCAGGACAGCGGCGACATGTGGTGGTATCTCTCTCACGGGGTCCATAACCGGCTCCTTGGAAGTGTTGCCGGTATTTAGGACTTTCTGCCCGTGCCACCTTTGTCTATCCTCTGACGAACGACCGCCAGTTGCTCGTCTGTATGGAGAGATACCAGACCCCGAGCGTGCCGGGCGCTACATCCATAATACTCTGCCAATGATTCGACCACATCAGATTTCTTGTGCTTGATACTTTTCTCACTGCGACGAAACCGAGGACGAATCGCATAGAACAGATAGAGAAACTGTAATTGCTTGGACATCTCCGGACGCTCGTTCATTTGCTCCGCCGAGAGCACACAGTCTTTGTGCTGTGCCAGCATCTTGTTGATGATGAACGGTTGGTAGTCCTTCTCGAACGCTTCATCCTGCAAGACCGTCAAGTCTTTCGTCTGTGTGATGCTATTCAAGTAGTCCCACAGTCGCGAAACCTTCGCCATTCTACCGTTCCTTCTTCTTCCAAGCCACTTGCCGTCTTAACTCTTTCGCCCGAGAGATGAACGGGTGCTCACTTTGCGGGTTGTGGTTTACGCGCCGAGTATCATACTCTTTCCACGCACCCATGAACTTCGTGACCTCTTTGATAAGCGACCGGTCCACTCTGCGCTGTCGATAATGTCGGTACCAAGCCGAGAGCCGCGACGAGTTGAAAAGTTCCAAACAAACTAAGATAAAGAAAAGAACCACAACACTGACAATAATGAACGTCATTTATCCTCCACCTGAACACCCACCAGTTTCGGAATATGGCCGAGCATCATCCGGTCCATTTCACGGGCCCGCTCACTATCCACTTCCGTTTGGTCGAACGGCAACGCGCAGCACCGAAACCACACACTCACGACTCGACCATCACACACTTCGACATTCACTTGCTCAGTACCGTGAATGGTGCCCGAGCCGCCATAGAACCGGGACCCGTTGGGTGCCTTCACTTGAATCTCCCATCATGCTGAAGTTCAACCAGACACGACAGCGCATTGATTTGCTTATCCGTACACAACGCCGACTTCCAGTCGTAGTCTCCGATAATCAACGTCATTTGGTCCAGACCTTCTGGTGCGACCCGGGCCAAAAGGTTCGTTGACAATGTGTGGTAAAACGCTGCGGACTCCATATCCTCGTTCGCGTAAACCCACTTGTAAATAGGCATGTACTCGTTGGTTTTGAGTGCCACGAAGAGTTCGTCCACAACCTTGTCGGACAACTGGGACAGAATAGCGTCAGAGAGGGTGCCGGTCATGCTAAACCGTTGGAGTTCATTCAGCGTACGCCGGAAGTCGGGGAAGCGCATCATGACCACATCGAGTACGACTTTCGGGTTGAACGTGACACCTTCTTTGGTGAGAATGTCAATAGCGCGTTTTTTGAAAGCGGTGACGATGCCGGGGCGCTCGGCCACAGGTATTTTAAAGTCCACCAGACTACACCGAGAATGGAGAGCCGGAATGATGCGAGCAGGATAGTTGGCGGTGAAAATGAACCCACACTGTCGAGCGAATTCTTCCATCATCGACCGCAATGCCGGTTGTGCGGCATAGGTCAACATATCTGCTTCATCGAGGATGATGTACTTGCGGCGGCCATCCAAGGACATGCTTGATGCGAAGTCCTTGATGATGCCTCGAATGACATCAATACCCCGTGCGTCAGACGCATTGATGAGTAGATAGTTCACGTCAAGCATCTCACACAGCACCTTGGCGATAGTCGTCTTACCCACGCCGGCCCGTCCCGTTAACAGCAGGTTTGGGGTATCTTTCTGTGAGAGAATGCCGCTGAACGTCTGCCTAATGCTGGCCGGCAGAATACATTCATCGAGCGTCTGTGGGCGGTATTTCTCCACCCACACGAAATGTTCACGTGGTGTCATGTTGTCCTTTGTGATGGTACTCCCGCTTGGACTTGAACCAAGACCGAGCACTTGTCCAGTGCGACACGGTTTATAAAACCGTCCGTTCTGCTTAAACTACAGGAGCGTTCTTGACCCGAGTACTTTGTTGATTGTCTTTTTGGTAAGGTATTCTGCTACACCCGCCGGTTCCGGTCCCACACCACCGTCAGATAACCAGACCAATGGTGCGATGGCTGATAAGTCCTCATCTGTCCAGTCAGCAATACGTGCATTCGGAAGAACGGACAGAATTTTCGAGGATGCGGACGCAATGCAACCATCTGAAGTCGTAACGAAAAGTTTGACCATGTTCTAGTCCTTGGTTTGTTCGGTGATGTAGTACGACACCGGCACATCATTGTTCGTGAAGTAGCCGTACTTCCATGACGACAACGATACTGTGTAGTTGCCATCGAGCAATAAGTTGAGGTGCTCAACCTTGAACGGGATAGTGCGGGCGAACTTGGTATCGTAGATGGTCACAAGGGCCTTCGGAATGTCCAGCTTGAACGCATGGGAGGACAAGTTCTTCGGTTCGGCCGCGACAATGACCACATTACCGTCCTTGACCACGATACTGATAGTCGCCAACTTGAGTTGAGCGGCCGTCTTCTTTACCGCTGAGAGCGCCGCACCGAGCAACGTGAACACCGCCGCCGGGTTGTCTTTCGGGAACGTCTTGTCACCAATCGCCATGATGGTAGACGGGTCCGAGTAGCGGTATCGCACACTCAATGATGACTTTTCTGCGCCGCCGATGACCAGTCCGCCGCCGATGACCATGGCGTCATCCTTGAAGTCGAGCGTCGGCTTCTCAAAGAACGAAAGCGTGCCGAGGAACATGCTCAAGTCATAGAGGCCGGTTTCCTTGGGCCAAGCGTCCGGAAACTCAGCAATGGCGAAAACGGCTTTGCTCTGGAGCACTGTTCGTTGCCGTCTGCCTTCAGACAAGAGCACCGAATTGGAAATGGCGCTGAAGTTCCGGAGAATCTTCTGCGTCGTGTCCGATACGACGAAGACGGGTGTAGCGACGGCTGAACTCATGATGTTATCCTTTGTGAAGTGGTTGATTAGACAGAAACCAAGGCTTGAAGATGGTCATCGATGTTCGACCGTCGCTCGACCACCAGTCCTTGTTCGTAACAACGGTCAATAAAGTGGTCGACACTCAGCACGACTTCGGTGTTGTAACGTAGTTTGCCCTGCGCAAGAACTTCCCACTCTGGATGAAAACACTTGTTGTAGGCACAATAGAGCAACGCACAGTAGGTGGGCGGCATGGCAGCTTTGATATCCACCACATTCTTGTACAGGTCGTCAATGACGGCGATGACGCCTTCACGAACGGCGATAGGTCCCTTCTCCGAACCAAGAATGACCTTCGGGTTCTCGATACCCCAGTTCTCTAAGAACTGTTCGCTCTGTTCCCGTGTGTTGATGCCCGGACGGTTGGTGATGAAGATTTTGTTCTCGATGTGGTTGATACGTGGCATCACGGAAACGTTGAACGGGTCCAGCGTCGCCCAGAAGTCCGGCGACGACTTAACGATTTCCCAAATGGGTCCGTCAAACGCCGCCTGCAACTTGTCGAGTTTCAGACGGGGATAGTCTTCGAAGTTCCACGTTTCCTGCGTGGCGCTATCACCGACTGGTGTGCCGTAGAGCCGATGCCCGATGCGCGTGTAGCCACGGGTAAAGTTGGCCAAAACCCCGTCGATGTCGAAGGCTATTACTCCCATTCTGTTCATTCCTTTGTTTTCGGGTTATCGGCGATGGTGTAGTGCCGAGGATGCTTGTCCTGGTACTTCTGCTTCATCCGCTTGACGTGCCCGGTCATCGCGTCAATAAACTTGCGATATCCGTTCGTCGGGTTGTACTGGCGGTCATCCACGAGCTTACCGTTCGCTTCGGCATCCACGAGGATGGCGACACACGCCAACATGTGAGCAAAATGCGGTAGTTTGCTATCCGGGTCGATGTCTTCGCCTTCGAAGTATGCGGTTGTATGACGGCGCAGCGCATCAACGTAGATGGACACCTTGACACCACATTCACGCCAGTTCGAGCGACCGTATTTCAGTGCGCCATCGAGTAGTCCCAGTGCGCCGAGAATGGTTGCCGTTTCCGGCCAGAGGTGGTAAGGAATCTTGTCGCTGCCGATGATGTCTTTGGGGTTGCTGAGTTTTGCGGTGGTGTCGGGGCCGGCGTCGTCAATAGACATTAGGTCAGGGTCTCCGGTTTGGGTTGTTCCGGTGCCGGTTTTGGCGGCAGCACGTGGTTGATGTCCTTCATGACGGGTGTGGCGTGGCCCGCTTTGGCTTGTGCTTGTGAGAGGTTGGCGAGTGCTGTGAGCGACCCACCGAAGACATAGGTGCCAAGGTGTTTAAGTTCGAACCACGGACACATCCAGACTTCGATGCCTATCTTACGAGCCCACTGGCAGAACATGTAGTCTTCTGACAGGTATCGGTGCGTGCCGGTCCACTCTTTCGTCTCTGCGTCCCATTTCTTGTCAATGACCGTATCGAAGAACGCACAAATCTCACGGGAACCGTCGAACGCGACTGTGCGGTTGTGGTCCGGCTTGAACATGAGTTCTGGGTAGGCTGCTTGAAACTTGGGGAACACTTCCTTCTTGACCATCATGAACCCGGTGCCCAGTTCAAGGACTTGACAGGGCTGGTCCAGTCGAATCTCCACGGTGCCGGGGGCGACGTTGAACACGTAGTCACCCACATACTGTTCCAGTTGCATCGGGTTGGAATCGACCATCCCAAGCTTTGTGGCATCGTAGATTTTCTCCCACGCAATGGTCTTCTTCGGATACGGTCCACCATTCACCGGCTTGTCGAGCGCCAACAGCGCCAACACATCCATCGCCTTGAAGTCAATGTCACTGTCGATGAACATCAGGTGGGTGCAGTTGCTACGCAGGAACTCATCGACCAGATAGTTGCGGGCGCGGGTAATCAGGGACTCGTTGAAGAGGAAGTAGAAGACGATGCCGACCCCGTACTTGTTGCAAAGGGCTTGCAGGTCCAGACAGGACTTCATGTAGGGCCCGGTCGCCATTCCGCCATACATGGGCGTCGCAATGAAGAGGGAACGGGTGCGAAGGACTTCTACCGGAATTTCGACTTTGACGCTCATGCGGACTCCATGATGAGAAAGGTGGTAGGTCCACTGATGGGACCTACCTGTGGGACGCGACAAAGCACTGTCAGGCGTCCGGTGGGACTTGCTTGGACGGATTACCCAGTGTTCGTCGGACGCGCACCCGTATCTAGGCGACGCACTACTTGAGCCCTGACCGAATCCACTTGATTTTCTTCACCATTCCTCTCGGAATGGCGATTTCTCGCATCACATCATTCTGGTTACCTGCTTGTGTCTGAACAATGACCACCTGCTTGGCATCCTTTCGAATGAGATAGCCGACTGAACGACAGGTGACCACTTCTTGTGTGCGGTACACGCTGATGTTTTCCCATCCGAATTTGGACGTAGAGGCATCGTCCCATTCGATTTCGACGAGCCGTTTGACGGGCCAACACACCTTCTTCACTTCACATCTCGTTGCACAAGCATGAGGTCAGCCATCTTATAGGAAAGCCGAGCCGCTTCGTGATAGTTGAACCTCGGGTCAAATGATGGTATGCTCAAGAAGGCCGGCATTGCGGCTAGAGCAAAATCATCCCGGGTTGGTGTGATGGTGCCGGTATAATGAAGTTGGCCTTGTGCGGCACGGCGCGCGGAAGAGCACCTTAACACCAACATCACAGCACAAAGCATAAGCACCGGCGGAAGAAACACCCAAAGCAGAATCATGTTGAACCTATTTGAAAGGTGCCCGGGAACGTCGCAGTCTAGTAGGAGCGGAGCGAGTAGACGGCAATCGTGCGGCCACGATAATGACGCGGAGTCGCCGTGACACCATAGCCGTAGCCACGGAGTTCACTGATGCGGGCACGCACGGTGTGCGGATACACGCCGAACTTTGTGGCCCCCGACTTAGCGGTGAGGGTCTTGCCAGTGTTGAGATGGTTGAGGATACGGTCGATGGTGGCAGTCGAAATGGTCATGATGTGTTCACTCCTGAAATGGTTAACGGATAGTTAGACAAAAACATTCTAACACGACAGCACGGAAAAGTCAACGACTATTTGATGTCAAACACCACGGGCGTCCACTGCGCACCCCACATTGAGGCGTGATACATCACTGTTTCGCCTAGATGATATTCCGAGCCAAAGCGAAGCCCTTCGTGAATATGGCCAAACGTTGAGTAGCGAGGTCGTTTCTTTTGAATGGCGGCACGGAGTTCCGGACAACCAACAGGTTCACCGGGGTCACCATAGGTCCTATCACCCACCTCAAATGCCGGTGAATGATGGACCAACAGGTCGAGTTTGTCTGGAATGTTATCGAAGTAGTAACGTCGTGCTTCGCGAGTGGCTTGGTAATTCCAGTCGCCGCAACGGATAACCCACGGCGTAAACCAGAACTTTTTGCCATCATGTTCCCACAATTCGTCGATGAACATCTTCGACAGGCAGTGTTCCGGAAACTGATGGACCCAGTCGTGATTGCCGGGTGTGGCAAAGATGTGTTCGGTTGGGAGTGCCTGTTCCCATTCGTAGTACTCGTTGCCGAGCCATTCCATCTGTCCGACACGCATCAGGTCCGGGTCCCAACCAACGCGGTCAATGTCGGGACAAATATCACCAGCAAGGATGAGTACGTCGCAGTCAGGTATTTGAGGAAGACGACCATGAAGGTCGGCCACAACACACACTCTCATTTGTATCGTCTCAAAACTTCCTCGGCCCAAAGGACCGCTTCTTCAACCGACAAACCTTGTGCATGAGCCCCAACACGCAACACCAAGTTGTTATCCTTATTGTCGTCACGGACACCATTCTTGTGATGAACTGTTTCACCTAACGATAATAGACGGCCGAGACGCCGACACATCACCGCAACATGTTCCAACGTATAGTTGGGACATATTGCACCAGGATAAGAGATGTTATAAACACGAACATATCCTTTTTTTGTTTTGTGTCGAGCACTACCACACTCACTCAAAGGGCCCGGTTGTTTTTTTGGAATAGAACCACTTCGACAACGGGCCGACGCTTTTTCGCTGCGTAAACATCCACAACTCTGTTGTCCACTGATAAGGTTGTAGTAGAAACAACATGACCAATGGTATCGCAATCACAGGAACATGTGGCTCGTTTGCCATCTCTCGACACAACAACGAGCCGACCAAACCGTTTCCCAATAGAGTGTATCTGTTTCATACACCTATTTTAGTGTTCTCCGCACTTACAGAAATATGTTACTCAAACTCCACACTATTTAGTTGTATAGTACAGCCCGGATGAAGCCGTTGTAGATATGCCAGAATGGCTGTTTCAGAATGCGCGTTACCACCGGGCAGTTGAGCCAGTGAACCACCACCTTGGGTATGGCCCATCGAATTGATGTTCTTCCCGTAAAAGTAATCCACATTGAACCGACTCGGTGACCGGGGCTCTTTTTGAGGGCGCGCTTCCCCGCCACGCATGGCTTCAAAAATATTCTTGAACCACGACAACACCTTCGACAACGAGAGTGTCTTCGTGAACGGCGATTTCGTTCCGGTCGGTGTCGTTACCGTGTAAGACACGGTGACGGCATCGGGTGACTCTTTCAATAGGCTGAGAATTTTGGTGGCGAGGCTCATACGCCTATTTAGAAGTCGAGGTTTCCCTTCGGTCTTGCCGTTGACGAGGATAGAGGTCGTGTCGCGACAGGCAGTTTTCACAGTACCACGGGCACATGCATTCTGCTTCATGGTTCGGCCCACTCTCCTCGCGGGTAGAGCAACAGGAGCACATCGGATGGTGGAGACGATACGAGCGGAGCCACCGGGCTCGCAGGTTACGCCAGCATCGGTAAAGTCCGGTCGGCTTGGGTTTCATCGACCACCACCAACGACTTCGGGGTAGGGTTCATGCTTGTCCTTCGAACAAATAGCGCACGCTCCGACTTCCTCAACTCTGTGCGGGCCGACACACGTCTTCGGACACCCACCAGTGCGACGCTTACACAACTTACAGATGAACCGAATATGCAACCTGCGAGTGAGTGTCGCCTCACTTGGACCGTAGAAAAACTCTACCATACCCGGGTCGTTCATAATACCTCAGTAGAGGTCTTCACTAAACAGCATATCTTTGATGGACTGCTTTGTATCGGCAGAGACGAGACCCGCGGCGTTTTGTAAACGCGCGCCTTCCATACGGTCCACAAAGCGGTTGCGTGAGGTGACAAACCCCTGTTGCTCACTGCGAAGCACCTGCCGACCGTAGCCCATGTTTCCAGCAGTCATCAAACAGGCGACGTGTCGATGACCCCGAATGATATACCCATCATCCATCAGCATCGCCGCGCAGATGCAGACTTCTAGTTGGACCTTCGGGATATTCACCTGAATATTTGACACTCGTCTGGACCGCGTGGCGTCAAGCGTCTTGATATCCTTATTCTGCGGGATGTCCGGGCCGAATAGAATGCGACCGACTTTCATTTCTTCCTCTTCGTACTGGCGCGACGACGCCAGCCTTTATGCAACAGAGTGTCGCGGTGGTCGACAGCATGACCCACACCTAGCGTGCATTCGTAAACGATACCCTGACTCTTCACCTGCTCACGACAGCGAAACTGGGCTCTAGTACGGGTTTGAGCATCTGACGTAATCATCGCGGCGTTCAGGTCGTTGAGGTTCTTGAACACATCCGCGTGGAGTTCCGCGTCTCTCAGTGGCGCCGGCCAGCAGACTGGGCCCGCGATAGCGGCGGCGCCTCCGCCGACGGTTGTGTCGTTCGTTTGTGGGAACACATCCCCTTCAGTAAACGCCTGATGAATGTGCAGCACATCTTGCAAGTAGTCGTTGAACCCGTCCTTGATACCAACGTAGAGGCCGACGACGGCGCCCACCAGTGGGTAAAGGATGACACCCACAAGGGCCAAAAACAGGTTGGGTAGGATGGTATGAAACCGCAGATACTCGAAACGCTTCGACACTCGATATCTCACGACTTGTTTCCTTTCTTGAACTTCTTCTTGGGTGTATCTTTGGCCACAGACGTGGTGCCTGATGATACATTCGTGGCGGGCACGTACGGCACGGTCGTGACCGGCTCACTCTGTTTGGCAATGAGAGTGGTCAACTTCGCCCGTTGACGCTTGGCGCCCACGCCAACCCCAAGACGGCTGTCCAGTGACGCCCACTGTTGCAGGGGCGTCAATGCCGCCCATGCTTGGTTGCGCTCGGTCATCGACTCGCGGTATGCCTCTTCGGAGATTTTTCCGAAACGAAACTCTTGCTTCAAACTCAGGTTCACAGACATTTGTCTCCCCTTCCCATGATAAAGTTCCGGACGCCGAGCAGGGCGCACGTACCGTCCGGGCGCTATCTGGCTAGACGTTCGTATTAGATAGCGGCAGGTGTTTCCTCGACAGCGGGCACCTCGACCTGAGACCGGGCCAGCGCCGTCAGTTCGTACGCCACAACCTTGCGACCAACGCGGATGCCGTCGATTTCGAGTTTGGCGTACTTACGAATGAATGAGATATAGGTCGGCAGACGATAGAGCAAGGATGTCCGGCGCGCATCGCCCTCTTTGAACGTCTCTTCGGGCGTCTCACGTTCGAGGAGCGTGGCCAGGTCGGCGTCGTCCACCGACACCTTGCCACCCTTGGTCATCATCAGTCCCAAAACCTTTTCGTATTTCTCCATATCTACTCCCTCAAAAGTGTTATCCGAGTTGACTGTGGTATTATCGCACGACTCCACCGGAAAGTCAACAGGTTATTTCAGTTGTTCGGCGATGAACTCCACCACATCACGGACATCCACGCCCGCGGCAAAGACAGCGGGGCGAAATTGCAACGCGACAGCGATAGGGTTCGGCGCCCAGTGATTGTCTGGTTGTCCACCGCCAAACGTGAGAAAATGTCGAGCAACAGTCGCCCTGACGAGTTTCAATAAAGGGAGGAGAACTTCTACCCGTCCACATATCATAGAGGGTATTTGTGGTACGTTTAGGTTCAGACCACTTATCCCACGTATGGCCTAACCCGCAATAGACGGGTTGAAGGCAGCGCCAGTTATTCATATCATCCTCTCCAAAGAGCCGAGCCCGCCCGTCCACTTTGTCGTCGGCGGCGTCTGCAAGTCGGCTTCCACCAACCCGTACTTTCGGGCTGCGTCGATAGCCCCTTCACGCGACAACCGGGTCGTTGTAAACAATGATTGTCCTGCGCGTGTTTGGAGCCAGGTCAACAGGAACACTCGAACAGACTGGACACCATAAGCGTACAGCAACAGTTTGGCGATTTCGGTAACGACACTTGCCAGAATCGGCCCGTTTGGGTTCATACCTTTTCTCCTACACACGAGCGGCACCATTCACGTCAAACGGTACTTTGAACCGCTGGACATCTCAGAGGCGCACGCCAGTCCATTTGTTCAACGAGTGATTGGACCGTTCGAAGCGGCGAACTGGGACTGTGCTCATATGTTCGTCACTGTCGAACTTGGACTTGGACTAGATAACCCCAGTACTTCATGTTACGTCCGTTAGCCGCCAACTCAGTCATGCTCGCGCACCCTTCTCTTGCCTAAACCATTTCGTGTGAAGTCGTCCAGTATGCGGCCGTAGTGGTCCGCAATGCGACTCGCGGCTTCGCGCCGGTTGGTCAGGACGCGATGAGCCTCTTTGGCCAAGAGCACCTCGGCCGCGGCCAATGTTCTCGTGTGCCCGACGCCACAACCGCCGACGTGCACCGAAAAGTCCGTGTTGTTACAGAACGTGCCGGGTGGGTAGATAGTCAAATGAATCACACCCGACCCACTCGGACAAGGCAGCGGTTCAAAGACGTAAACGTTCTTCATGGACAGTCTTCCTCTTCTGTGTGGAGACCCGTCGTGGATGATAGACCATCGACAAGTGAACGACCACATTTCCCACACTTCCCAATGTGGTTGATACGATACCCTTCCGGAATATCCCGTTCGTTGAATACCATTTCCAATGCCCACTTTGCCACATCGAACTCCGGTGTCCCTTGAATGAAATTCGAGCGGCCCACGACTTTCAGAGCGCCCGTATCGGCATTCAGCGTTCCAACATACTGGTACGACAACCCGCGCGAACCGTGCGCACCCAGCAGGCCCCGGCCGCCTGACTGACACGCCACCCGGACATAGAACCCTTCAGACAGGTTGAACTCCCGGCGGTGCACCTTGTACGAGAACTGTTCACCCTTGTTATTCTCCGCCACAAAGTACGCGCGGCCCGCCAACAGGAACTCTCGGGTGATACCGGGCGTCACCTTCGGCGCATCCACAACGGGTACCAGCGGCGTGTCATCGGCTTCAACCGTCTTGAACCGCTTGCGAACGGTCAAATGTTATTCCTCGGGTATCGTCCGGAACCGCTTGCGACCACTGGACGCTTCCGACTGTGCGGTGATACCCACCGGCCCGAAGCCGAAGCCGTCCGTGTACTCTCGCTCGATGCGGTCGTTGATGTCGTCCACCAGCGACCGGCCCGCTCTTAACATCGTATCGGCGGTAAATTCTTCATATTGATAGCCATAGCCCATGATGGACCCTCCGTTGCCGCCACCAGTGCCACCACGGACCACGACCGATGAATACACAGGTTCTTCATCAGAAAGGCCCAATGGAATATTGGACGGTTGTAAATGCTCTGGCAACCCGGCGAACCCCTCTCCGGGTGCGAAAGTTTTTTTCTTCATACGGTTCTCACGAGACTATTGTGCGCCAGTCGCGTGCCTGTTGTCAAGGTTATTCATTCTCCCAACGGTCGAAACGGGGGTGACGGAACGAACCGTCCGGGGTCCGCTCTTGAAATTCAATACGGGCGGCGCGGCCAATGAACGAGTCAGGGTCGGCGTCAAACGCTCGAATGGACGCATTGTCCAGCGCCTTGACCTTGGCGGTTTCACCGTTTGGTCCGCCCAACAGCACGACGGAGTGTGGTCCATTCTTCCCCGCTTCGTAGCCGGTCACGTTCAGGACCAACGTGCCGAGCGCCTTGACCTTGATGAAGTCGCGCGACCGAGCGCCCGGCTGGTAGCGCGCAGCGCGGCGCTTCAGGATAGCGCCTTCACCGTCCCGCGCCCAGATGGCGGTGACGAACGCGACAGACGGCACCACGGACTTGGCGATGTCGATACTGGCAGACTGACATTCCACCCGGTCGAAAATTTCTTTGAGGTAGGCCCGGCGTGCGTCGTAACTCTCAGCAACGACGGACATACCAAGCACCGACAGGATGTCAAACACGATGAAAATTTCCGTGCCGGCGAACTTGCCATCGGTGACGTTGTAAGACTTGCCGCCGGGAATCATGATTTCGCCGTCATACGTCGCCGTCGGCAACTTAGCGAATGCCTTGGTGATGTGTTCCGGCAAGATGCGAACCAGCGCGGCCTTGCCCACACGCGGGCGACTCCATGCCTTGACGACGCCCTCATTGACGGTCACGATGACGCGGTGTCCATCAAACTTCTCTTCCATCGCCCACAGATTGAAATCACCCGACGCGCAGAAGTTTTCAAGCGTCTGACCCTCGGGAAACGGCGACGCGAGCATCGGGTTGACATACAGCGCGGCGTCTACATCCTCATCCGGGTCCGCAATGGTGTTGAACTTTTTCTTGGTGTTGATTGGCGTCGCACCGACCGTCGAGGTTGCCGTACGGCGGGCACGCTCAGTGGCACTACCAGTGCCGCCGTCCACCGCGGAAACCTTCACCGGCACATCCGATGGAACGACCAAAATCCGCGACAGTAGGTCGGCACCGCGCGTGGTGACCTGAAGCGCGTCTGCGTAGCGGTAGTCACCGACCGAAGTGGTCGTCAGAAAATGTTTCCGGACAAGCGCATCGACATGTTTGCAGGTGCGGGCCTTGCCGATTTTCTTCGTGGCCCATCCTCGGCAGTTGCACGCCAGTTTGCCGTCCGTGTGGCAATACGTGTCGTATGACTTATTGCTACTGCTGTCGTTCGGGTCGCTCTGTTCAAGTATCTCAGTCATTATCAGTCTCGGAAAGTGGACCGGCTGCAAGTCGCTCGGCCGGTCCTCGGTTCCTGTTTGGCTGGCGGGTCGCTTTGCCCGTCTATCCGTTCAGTTGATGCAACATCAACTTACAGACACATTATGACAGAACGGGAGAACCCTGTCAAGCGTTAATTTTCTCTGTTTTTCTTAGTAAAAACAGGAGGTTTCACTATCCGTTCGACCTCGAACCAAACGACGCCAAGTCCCAAGGACAGCACCCAACGTTTACGCCCTCGAATCCACCACCAGTGCTGTTGACGCCATCTAGTCGGCGCAAAACTCTGAAATCCCCATGTCCATTTCATCATATTGTTTTATCCAGGTTGCATTAACGCCAGTGTTCGGTAATCCACGGACACTTTTTCTGGTGTTCCTCTTCGTGCTGTTGCTCGTCACCAAAAAACAAGACGATACGGGTGCCCGGTGGATACCCGCCGTCGTTGTTTCGAACCTTGTACCACGGCCACACGCCGTCACCCGGACTCCACGTCGCCGGCTTCAGGTCGCGGGCATAGTAACCGAACACCGCCTGGTCCGAGTTGTTGCTGTCACCGATGCGAGCCGCCTTGACCCGTGTCCACACCTCTGACGGGTTCGACACGAACTCTGTCCACATGTGGCCGAGAATGCCGGTGTCCAACAGGACGAGCGACGTGTTGTACTTCCGCTTCTTCGGGTTGTCATGCATCTGGTCAAAGCAGACCAAGGGTTCTGGACGGTCGAGCACCGGCGTGATGTCGTCCACGATAACCACATCAATGTCCATCGACACCATCCGAGGACCGAAGATGCTCACCAGTTCTTTGTCGAATGTTCGCAAACGTCGGAAGTTCGCCCGCTTGCCGGACGGACTAGTCATCCCCGGAAAGGTATCCGGTGGCATCGGAATAGTCGTCACCCGGTCGTCAACGCCGGTCAGGTCGTCGGTGAAACAAAACAGTTTGTGGTCGAGATGTAGATGGCGGTCGAGCATCGACCACAGTCGGTTGACGTACTCGACAGAGTACATCGTGCCCCACTTCCAACAGACGATGCTAAGCGGTTGGCTCATCGTGTACCCGCCGGCCGTACGATGCTTCCTCTTGCATAGCCGACTGCTCAGCCCGGTCAAGCATCAGGTCGAGACACGCCTTAAACGACTCGTAGTTCATCACCACGCAGACGCCGGCGCCATCGGTGTTGACACCCGATATCACCCAGTCGTACAACTGCCGACAGACCGTCTCGTCGGCAACGGGTGTGCCGATATCCATCAGTGTTTCTAGGTGACGAGCGTAGAATGGGTTTACCATATCATGTTCACCTTCTTCAAGTCCACGTAAACGGTCGGCACAGCAGTTAGGTCGCTGTACAACACACTCGTCACCTGCTTGACCTTGTAGGACTGCTTTTTGTAGATGACACCTTCCTTGGTGCGTGGGATGTGCACCGAGTTGTCAGCCACGTCATGCAGCGTATGTATCGTGCGTCCGTCCACGCGCAAGATGATAGTCATCGTTCCCTTTCTCTCCTACCAAGCGCCAAGTCGGCCGGTCGTCCACACGGACAGCATGACCAACCGCAGCGTCCACCAAACAGCGAGAATACGGTCCTTCGTCATTTCACTCCTCGAAAAGTTGGGCCGGTGCGGGAGGCAACCACACCGGCCCGGCGCTCGGCTAGAACGGTGCGTTCGGGTCGAGCGTTCCGACGTTGGTCGGCTGTCCTGCCTTCGCCGGACAGATTTT
>CAAGKR010499980.1_pt1 | contig 16246 bp, 19 predicted proteins | sample 2556971 | NCBI WGS metagenome assembly CAAGKR01 (sample SAMEA5207829, study PRJEB30636) | soil metagenome | biome: forest; feature: boreal; material: soil | place: USA | collected 2011-09 | depth 1 m | reverse complement strand
CGGATAGCGAACGAGCAAAGTCAGCTCGCAAGCGCCGCTTTTGAGCATCCGCGATAAAACGGCTCGCAGATAGACGCCGATCCCTCGCCGATCGGTCAGCAGATTATGAGCGTCTACTGCGACGTGCACGCACTTGGAGTATGCTGAATGCGTCCCATCACCCTGTACCGCAACGCGATCGCTCGATGATTCGGGTGGGTGTAGACGCTTGGAATCTGCCGGGAGATCATCGCGGCATCGGACGCTACGTACGCGCGCTGTTGGACGAGTGGGAGCACGGATTCGGCGATCGCATCGCGCTAACGCTGATCGTGCCGGAATGGCACACGTGGACCGTTGCGAGAGGCTATCGCGCGGAGGTTGGGGCCGCGACTATCACGTGCGCTCACGGCGCTTCCATCGGCGCGACGAGCTGGACTTGCTCTGGTTCCCGTTCAACGGCCCCAGTTGGACACAATTCTCGCTCCCCTCGGTCGCGACTCTGCACGACGCGTCGACGTTTGTTTTGCCGGGTTTCGACGACGCAGCGCGTGCAACGTTTCGCTTGGCGGCCGAACGCTGCGATCACATCGTAACCGACTCGGAATTTTCGAAAATTGAACTGCTGCGCGAGCTGAAATTGGCCCAATCGCGCATTACAAACATTCCGCTCGGAATAGGCGCGCCGCTTCCGATTCGACCCGTGCAGCTCGATGTGACAGCTTTTGGACGATTCGCCCTCTTCGTTGGCGATAAGGATCCACGTAAAGGACTCGACACGCTGAGTGAAGCCTTAGCGCAACTCGAGAGCGAAGGGATCGCGATACCCCTTGTAATCGCGGGAAACCCTTCGATGTTGCTCGGCGCAAACACCGTTTCGACAAAAGGCTCTTCGGTGCACGCAGTCGGTCACGTCGATGACACAACGCTGGCCGCTCTCTATCGCGCCTGCGCAGTCTTTGTGTATCCGTCGCGTTACGAAGGTTTCGGTTTGCCGGTTTTGGAGGCGATGAGTTACGGAGCTCCGGTCGTCGCGTCGTCAGCGGCGGCGATACCCGAAGCCAGCGGGGACGCGGCCATCTACATATCGCCCGGCGATGCGGGCGCGCTGGCTGAAGCTCTCCGGCGCATCTGGGGCGACCAAGAATTGGCGGCGCGCATGCGCGAGCGCGGATATGCGCGCGTGCGCGAGATGTCGTGGCGCCGTACCGCGGAACGCACGCTCAACGTCTTTGAATCGGTGGTGCGATGAGCTGTATCCACCTGGCAACGGCGCTCGTGCGCCGCGACGATGCGATTCTGCTCGTCGCCTCCCGGTATCCGAATCACGCGCAGCCTTTGTGGAACCTTCCGGGCGGACGCCAACTTCGGAACGAGTTGCTTTCGGATACGGCAATTCGCGAGCTGCGCGAAGAGACCGGACTGCTTGGGACGGTTCGCGGACTGTGTTACGCGAGCGAGTCTTACGACGGCGCGACGCACTTTACGAACTTTACATTCAACGTGTACGCAACCGGCGAACCGGCCGCCTCACAAGGACGGGACGATCACATCGTCGCCGTGGATTGGATTCCGATCGCGTCCCTCGCCGATCGGATCGCCGTTGCGGTGGTACGCGAGCCGCTGCTCGCATACTTACGCAGCGAATCGAACGGCTACGCCGGATACGCCGACGCGGGCATCTCGATCGTCTTCCCCGATTGAAGCCAGCGGCTGCGCTCGAGGCGATGGTTCAGCACGTCGACGGGATGCCCGCTGACGGTCGCCCCGTGCGGCATCGCTCCGTCCGGGTGGAACCCCAAGCGATCGAGCAGACGCCGCGAAGCCAGGTTGTCCGGAACGCAAAACGCCTGCACGCGCGAGAGTTTGGCGACCTCAAAAGCCTCCGCGAGCAAGGCTCGTACCGCCTCGGTTGCGACGCCTTGCCCCCGGTGCTCGCGCAGAATGCTGTAGCCGATCTCACCCGCATCGGGTTCGCGCTCGGCAATACGCAAAGAAACCCAGCCCAGCGCTCGGCGCGATCCCGTAAGCCGGACGAGCCATTCGAACCGGCCCTTGACGCCGGACACGAGGCGCCGCGGCCGTGCCGCTACCATCTCTCCGAATGCCCGCAGACCGAAGTTCGGCAGATCTTGGTACGTGCGCAGATCGGGTTGCTGCAGCACCTTCCATAACTGCCCCGCGTTCCCGGAGGTGACCGGAACCAGTCGTAGGCGCGCCGTCCGGATTATTCGCATGTGCCTTAAGATTTTACCAATTCTCCGGCCACAAATGTTGAGGAAACGCCCGCTCGTCGTGATGGGCATTGCGGAGGTACCATGGACTTATACTCCGCCTACGCCGCAACCGGCCCCGACGAAGTCACTTTCACCGGCAGCGTGACCGGCAGGCCCAGCTTTTTTTTTGGGACCCGAACGCGGTGCGAACCTGAGACGTTCCGCGCCCAGACCGCTGCCGACCCCATGCAGATCGTCGACAACGTGGGCATTGCGCCGCCCGTTCCGGTTCAACCCGGCGATCGCATTGAAGTCCGTAGCGACATGGTGCACGATCCCGGGCGCGTGCCGGGCGTCCACTGGACGCACCACGATCCGCAAGGACGTCACCCGGACGGCTTTATTCAACTTCGCGGACGCGTGTACGCATAGATCGACCGCCTGAAATAAGTTCGGGGATCGTGACGAACCGGTAACCACTCTTCTTCAACTCCTCGACGATCATCCGCGTCGCGGCGATATCGGCACTGCGATCGCACACGCGTGGATTGAGATGCTGCGCACCGCACAGCAGTCCGCGGTTGCCGTCGTGCAGGACGATGATCGAACCGTCTCCCACTCCGTGCAGCACGCGTTGCGTAATCAGAGCGGCCGAGGGATACTCCCAGTCGCGAGCCAGGGGCGCCGACCACATCACCACAGTGTAACCGAGACGCTGCGCCGCGCGCATGACGATCCAGTCGCGCGCCCCAAACGGCGGCCGAAGTAAGCGCGTGTGAACTCCGGCAGCTCCATGGATGGCGGCGTCGGTGCGTTCGATCGACTGCATGACCTGCGCTTGCGGGAAGACGATCAGATGGCTGTGATCCCAACTATGGTTGCCGACCGCATCGCCGTCGCGGATCTCCCGCCGCACGAGCTCGGGGTACGCCTGCACGGCGCGGCCGACCAGAAAAAACGTCGCGTGCACGTGCTCTCGCTCGAGCACCTCGAGGATGCGATTCGTGTACGGCGGATTGGGACCGTCGTCGTAGGTGAGCGCGATCACACGTTCGTTCGTGGGTCCGTGCGTGAGGGTGTGCCCGAACAGCTGGTTCGCCGGCTGCTCGAAGAGCTCGTACAAGACGAAGCCGGCCACGGCCAGCACGACAATGACCGCGAAGAGGCGCAGCGCGATCAATGGGAGCTGCCGACCAGTCGTTGCGCTTGCAAGATCTTCTGCCGGAACGAGGCCGGCCCGAACGCGCGAAAGGCGCGGACGATTTTCTCGAAGCGCGGGTCGGCCAGCGACGTGCTGTTCAGCTTCAGAAGATCGGGCGTGGGGCCATTTGAACTCAGCCGGATTTCGTACTGTCGACCCGCCGTGACAGCCCAATAGTGGGGGTCCGTGAACCTGATCGTACGCGAACCTTGGCGGCGGTTGGCGATTTCGTGCACGTAAAGCGTGTAGTGCACGTCCGTATTGCCTCGCGGCGGCCGGTTGGTCAACTGCCACACGCCGTCTTGGACCACGTCCTCGAAGAAGAACGTCATCTCATATCTCTTGGCCGGCGGCATCGTTATGCTGACGACTTTGCCGGAATAACCGGTGATTTTGTATTGGGCGGTTGATAGGCCGTTGTTGTTGCGAATCGCATACTGCTCTTGGTAGATAGGCGGTTTGTCGTAGGCGATCGTTAGGCGCAGATCGAGAACCGTAGGTGCCTGCAGCACCTTCGCAACCTCAGGTTTGTTTTGGAAATCGGGCCACTTGATGAAAATCGTGCCCGCCACCAGGAAGACGATGCAGAAAATGAAGAGCGCGGCGGGCAGCCAGGGGCGGCGCATGCTCCGAGTTACGGACCGGGTAGCGAGGCCTCCTGGTCGAGCACGCGGTTGACGATGGCGTCCGCCAACCCATTTTCTTTGCGCCGCACGTGCTGGATGTCGACGTGAGAAAACTTTCGCAACAGGCTGGTGACGCGGCGGTGGAGCGGCCGCAGATCGGGGTGCTTCACGCGATACTCGCCCGAAAGCTGGCGCACGACGAGCTCGCTATCCATTCGCACCGCGAGACTGTTTACGCCGTGTTCAAGAGCCGCTTCCAGCCCGAGCTGCACGGCCGTCCATTCCGCGACGTTGTTGGTTGCGATCCCTAGGAAATGCCCGACCTCGTGCAAGATGCGCCCGTCGGGAGCTATCAGCACGGCGCCCGAAGCGGCGGGCCCGGGGTTCCCGCGCGATCCCCCGTCGGTGAAGAGCATCGCTTCGATCGGCGGCGTTGTGAAGAGCGGCTGCATCAAAGAATCTCGGGCTGACTGGATTCGAACCAGCGACCTCCTGACCCCCAGTCAGGCGCGCTAACCAAACTGCGCCACAGCCCGATCTGGCGGAAAAGCAAACGGACGAGCACCTTCGCGATGCCGCGAAGCATGCTCGCCCGCGAACGCGGAAGCGAGCGGGCCGACGCTTAGCGCTTACGCCTCTTCTTGCCGGATTTTCTAGAGCCGCCGCCGCGGACGCCGCCCACGGCTTCCTTCAGCGCCTTGCCGGCGGCGAAGGCGGGCACTTTTCGCGCCGGAATCTTAATCTTCGCGCCGGTCTTGGGGTTCCGGCCCTCGCGCGCCTTCCGATGACGAACTTTGAATCTTCCGAACGGCGTGAGAGCGACTTCATCACCCTTTTGCAACGCCGACGTGATCTCGTCGAGAATCAGGTCGACTATTTCCGCCGCTTGCCGCTTCGTGAGTTCGGATTCGGTGGCAACGGAATCTACGATTTCGGCTTTCGTCAAGTGAAAATCTCCTTAGGCGGCACTAGTACGAGTTATGGGCTGGCCGCCTGAGTCTTATACGCAGGTACCCTGCCGCCTCCTTCCCGATTTTCAATGAAAAACCCAGATTTTATCGGACCGCGGCGCGCAACGCCAGCAGATAGGAATCAACGCCGAAACCACCGATCGTTCCGGCGCAGACCGGTGCAACAACGCTAATGCGTCGGAATGATTCGCGCGCAAAGATATTCGAGAGGTGAACCTCAATCACCGGAATACCTATCGCTGCGATAGCGTCGGCGATCGCGTGGGCGTAGTGCGTAAATGCGCCGGGGTTGAGGATGACCGCATCACACGCGGTGCGAGCTGCTTGCAGTTCTTCGACGATCGCGCCTTCCGAGTTGTGCTGCACAATGCGCACGTCGAGTTTCAGTTCGTCCGCGAGTTGCGCAATGCGCGCATCGATCTGCGCCAGCGTCTGCGTACCGTACACGTCCGGCTCGCGCTCGCCCAGCAAATTCAGATTCGGCCCATGGATTACCAGGACTCGCATGCGCCGCCTTTCGGGAAGGAAAGAGGGCGAACCTCGGGGCATTGCGGCCCGGATTATGCGCGATTTGATTATCGGCGCGTCGGCGCCCGACGACGGCTTCGCGGTTGTCGCGGGAATCACCACGGACTTGGTTCGCGAAACGCAACGGCGCCACGGTTTGAGCCCGACCGCCGCCGCTGCGGCGGGCCGTTTGATCACCGGCGCGGCCTTGCTCGGCGCGGGTCTCAAAGGCGCGTTACGGATCTCGCTTCAGATCGCCGGAGATGGTCCGCTGCGAGGGCTCGTCGCCGAGGCTTGGCTGACGGACGACGAACGCATCGGCGCGCGCGCGTATGCGAAGTCGCCGCAAGCCGATCTTCCGCTGAACCAGGCCGGCAAATTCGACGTTGCGAGTGCCGTCGGCAGCGGAACGCTCCACGTTACGAAAGCCTACGAAGAAGGCCAACCTTATTCGGGTGTCGTTCCGCTGCAGAGCGGAGAGATCGCCGAAGATCTCGCCGCGTATCTGCTCAAGTCCGAACAGATTCCAAGCGTGGTCGCGCTTGGTGTTCTCGCCGATCCGACCGGTGTGGTCGCCGCCGGCGGCGCAATCGCGCACGTCTTGCCGGGCGCCGACAAACGCGCGGTCGCAGCGCTCGAACGGCGTGCGCTGGCAATGCCGCCGATCACACAGCTGATCGCCGAAGGCGCCGATGCGCACGCCCTGCTGCATGCTTTTGCCGGCGGCGCCGCTTTGCGCGCGCATCGCACGCTCGACGTCAGTTTTTCCTGCCGGTGCACGCGCGAAAAAGTTGAGACGGCGTTAGCGGGATTAGGCGCGGACGAACTGCGGAAAATGGGGCGCGAACGCCCGGAAACGGAAGCAACGTGCGAGTTCTGCAAAAAGATCTACGTCTTCACCGCCGCAGAACTGGCCGAACTCGTCAGCCTCTTGAAAAAAGCGTAGGTGGCGGCTCGCGATACGGATCGATCCGTTCCCAAAAAGCCTCGCGAATCTTTCCTTGCGCGTTTTCGTACCACCAGCCACACTCGCATTTGATCGGCGGATCGCCGGGCTGTGGATAATCGTATTCGCGTTTGCAGCGCTTGCAGGTGAACCGTTTCATATCACTTTGGCAACACTTTCACGAATTTTCGCGAGCCGACCGAAAGGATCGCCGGCGCCGTTGCGGACCATGCCGCTTTGGGGTCCTCGACCAGTATACCATCGACGCGCACGCCTTTGCCGCTCACGAGCCGTTCAGCAGCCCTTTTGCTTTCAGCCAGACCCGCTGCCACCATGACATCGATCACGCGGTGCGCACTGCCTTGCCGAATCTCAGGAACATTCCCCGTGGGCAATTCACGCTGCTGCACGGTGCGTTCAAAGTATTCTCGCGCCGACTTTGCCGCCGCAGCACCGTGATAACGAGCGACGATCTCTTCGGCAATCTGCTTCTTCTCCGCCATCGGGTGGGCTTTACCGCTCTCCAACGCCTGCGATAGCCACGCACAGTCGGTTTCGGAACGAAATGCCGCCAGCCTCGCATAGCGCGGAATCATCCCGTCCGATATGCGCATCAGCTTTCCGAACTGCTGCTCCGGAGGTTCCGTGAGTCCGACGTAATTGCCCGCGGATTTCGACATCTTCTTCTCGCCGTCCAAGCCTTCGAGAATCGGCACGGTCATGCAGACCTGCTCGCGTTGGCCGGCATCGCGTTGGTACTGCCGGCCCATCAGGAGATTGAACAGCTGGTCGTTGCCGCCGAGCTCCACGTCCGCGCGCAACGCGATGCTGTCGTACGCTTGCGCGATTGGATACAAAAACTCGTGCAGCGCGATTGGCGTTCCCGCAGTGTAGCGAGCGCGAAAATCTTCCCGCTCGATCATCTGCGCAACAGTCACTTGCGAAAGTAGCCGCAAGAGATCTGCCGACGTCAACCGGTCGAGCCACGTGGAGTTGTACTCCAGGCGCACGCGATCCATGTCGAGGACCTTTCCGGCTTGCTCCGCGTACGTGCGCATGTTGGAGGTAATTTCGCCGGTCGTCAACGGAGGGCGCAGCTCGTTGCGGCCGGACGGATCGCCGATTCGCGCGGTAAACGATCCGATCACGAGAACGACGTTGTGTCCGCTTTCGACGAATTGCTGCAGCTTGCGCAATACGACCGCATGCCCCAGATGCAGATCGGGCGAGGTCGGATCCAAACCCAATTTTACGGTGAGAGGCTTGCCTTCGGACAGCCGCTGCTCGAACTCGCGCCTCGTCTCAACGTGATCGAAACCGTTGAGTAACTCATCGATGTGTCCCAGCACGTCAGCGCAATTCAAAGACCGTAACGCCGCCGCCTCCCTCGTTTTCGTCGCCGTAGCGGACGTCCTTGACCTGCGGGTGAGCGCGCAAGAATTCTTGCAAGCCTCGACCGAGCATACCGGTTCCTTTGCCGTGAATCAGGCGCAGCGGCGAATTGCCGGCCAGCACAGCCTCGTCGATCCATCGTTCGACGAGCGGCTCGGCTTCCGCATAGCGTTTTCCGCGCACGTCGATCTCGGATATGGAGCTCGACACCGCGTCCAAGGTCTCTTCGGCATGATCGTGGCGCTGAGCTCGTCCCAAGCCTGGCGAAGGACCGAATCGCCGGACATCGCTCTTTGGCACGACCGTTTTCATCGGACCGATCGCGACGAGCACCGAGTCGCCGTTGTCGGCGATCACCGTTCCGTCTTGCGCGAGCGAGAGAATGCGAACCGTGTCACCCTGCGCTAATTGCTCGACCGTGCTACCCGCAGACTCCGAACCCGGAGCTAGACCCAGCTCCTGATGCATCTTTTCGAGCGTGCGCTGCAAGAGCTCGGCTTGGCCGCGCGTGACCTTCGGCTGCGCCGGTGATTCGCCGGCCCGCGCGGCGGCGAGCCGTTTCGCAAATTCTCGCAAAGTCTGCTGCAGACGCGCGTCCGCGCTCTCTGCAAAGGAGCGGTGCTCCCGCTCGAGAGCTTCCGCCTGCGCGCGCAGGTTCGTTTGCAGAGTTCCGACGTGCGCGCGATCGCGATCGAGCGCATCGCGCTCTTGCTGTAGGTTCGCGTTCAGTTCGGAGAGCTGCGCCAGCGCGCGTTCGTATTCGCGGTCGCGCGCGCTTAAAAGATCTTCGGCCCGGGCGATGATTTCGGGCCGAATGCCCAGCGAGCGCGCTAACGGAAAGGCCAGAGATTGTCCCGGCGTGCCCACGTCCAAGTGAAACGTCGGCGCAAAGCTCCGCGGATCGAAGCGCACGCTCGCGTTGGTCACGCCGTCCGTCTCATGTGCAAACAGTTTGAGTTCCGTACTGTGCGTCGTCACGATCGCGCACGCGCGTGCCGCGAGCAGGCGCTCGAGCATCGCAATCGCCAGCGCGGCGCCGCTCGCGGGCTCCGTGCCTCCGCCGATCTCGTCTATCAGAACGAGCGATCGAGACCCCGCGTCCGCGAATATGTCGCGCATGCGCGCGAGGTGCGCCGAAAAAGTGGACGTATTGGCAACGATCGACTGCTCGTCGCCGATGTCCGCGAAGATACGTGTGAAGCGGCCGATGCGCGTTCCATCCGCAGCCGGCACCTGCATGCCGGAGTAGACCATCAACACGAACAGCCCGACCATTTTTAACGCGACGGTCTTTCCGCCCATGTTGGGCCCGCTGATCACGAGCAGCCGCGTCGCATCGTCGAGGCTCAATGATTGCGGCACCGCCCGAGCGCCGAGCAAGGGATGACGGCCGTCCCTCACTGCGACGCCCGCCTCTTCAATCAGCTCGGGCGCAATCGCATCCATTGTCTGAGCGACTCTCGCCTTCGCAACGAGCACGTCCAGTTGTGCGAGCATCTCGACGTTCGCTTCGATCTGATTGGCGTCCGCGCCGACTTGCCTCGATAGCTGATCGAGGATCCGTTGGATCTCACGTTCTTCCTCGATCCGCAGCGTGCGCACGCGATTGTTTGCATCCAAAGCCGCAAGGGGCTCGACGAACAGCGTCTGGCCGCTGGAGCTCGTGTCGTGTACGATGCCGGGCACATCCGCGCTACACTCCGCTTTGACTGGAACGACGAAGCGCCCATCACGGATCGTGACGACCTTATCTTGAATGGCACGCGCATACTTCGGCGAGCGCAACAACGCATTGACTCGGTCACGCGCTTCGGTTTGCGCATGCTGCAAATTCTTTCGGATCCGCCCGAGCGAAGGTGAAGCGCGATCGACAATCGCGCTTCGCTCGTCGATCGCGTCGGCGATCGCGCGCTGCAGATTCTTCAGCGGCCGGTAAGCCGCTGTAATGCCCGAAAGCGCTTCTCCCGGCTGCTCGCGCGTCTTATTGTAAGCGGCAGCTGCGGCGCCGATCGCGTCCCCGGTCGCGCGCAGCTCCGTTGCCGAAAGGGAAGTGCCGATCGCAGCCCTTTGCGTGAGATCGCCCGTGTCGATCGCGGGCAGTACGTGCAGATCGACCGAAGCAACGAGCTCGCACACCAGCGCCGTCGCGGCTTGCTCGCGGCGCACGCGTTCAAAATCACTAAAGGGTTCAAGCGCCTGCGCGCGCTGCCGGCCGCGCTCGGTAACCGACTGCGCGACGACGCGTTCGCGCACCGCCGCAAAATCGAGAGCCTCGAGCGTTCGTCCGTCGGCGAGCGTTACGTTTTTCGTTTGTGGAGGATGAATTGATTGCCCTCAGGGTCATAGGCAAACATCATCTGACAGACCGGAGTGTCGGTCACCTCGTCGTCGCCGTCGATATTCGCGCCGGCTTCACGCGCAGTCTGCGCCATCGCTTTGACGTCATCGACCGCAAAGATGATGCTGCCGCTCCGCCCGCCCGTCTTGCCGTCTGCGTTGTAGATTCCGAAGGTCGAACCATCGGCGAAATTCCATTCCGCCAAACGCGGCTGCTCCATCGCCGGCTTTCCGAGAATCTTGCTGTAAAAGTTGGTCATCTTGGCTAGATCGATAACGGTGTAATAGCTCGCGTCGATTCCGTTGACAGGCATTCTCTCTCCTTACTCGAGTTTGTTGCGCAGCAGCTCGTTGACGAGTGCGGGGTTCGCTTTGCCTCGCGAAGCCTTCATCACTTGACCGGTCAGGAAGCCGAGGATGTTAGTTTTTCCGCTCTTGTAATCGGCGACTGCCTTTTCGTTGGTGGCCAGCACATCGGCAACGAATCGTTCGATTTCACCGGTATCGCTGGTCTGCGCCAGGTTTTCTTTCCCTACGATGGTCTTGGGCGAACCCTCGCCCGCCCACATACGCTCCAAGAGTTCCTTGGCGATCTTTGAGTTGATTGTCTTGGCTTCGACGAGCGCGATGAGTTCGGCCAGCTGCGCGGGAGTGACCGCCGATGCATGCGCCGGAGTTCCGGTCTCATTTGCCAGTCGCGAAACATCGCCTAAAACGAAGTTTGTAGTCTGCTGCGCATTGCCGCTGGCCGCGACGCATTCGTCAAAGTACTGCGCAAGCGGCAAGTTGTCGATCAATTGCGTCGCCTGCTTCGGATCGAGACCGTATTGGCGATGATAGCGCTCGAAACGTTCGGGCGGCAGGGGCGGAATCGTCTCCTTCAAGCGTTCGATCAGTGAGGGGTCAATCTCGAGCGGCACGAGATCCGGATCCGGAAAGTACCGGTAGTCGTGCGCTTCTTCTTTGCTGCGCATCGAATGCGTGACTTCTTGGCTTTCATCCCACCCGCGCGTCTCTTGCACGATACGGCCGCCCGTTTCGAGCACATCGATCTGGCGCGCGATCTCGCTCTGGATGGCCCGCAGCACAGAACGGAACGAGTTCATGTTCTTGATTTCGGTTTTCGTTCCCAACGCAGTAGAGCCGGGCGGACGGATCGAGACGTTGGCATCGCAGCGCAGCGAGCCTTCCTCCATCTTGACGTCGCTGACGCCGAGTTGCACGAAGGTGCGTTTGAGCGCTTCCAGATATGCCACGGCCTCCTGCGCGCTGCGCAGGTCGGGCTCGGAGACGCACTCCATCAGGGGAACGCCCGCGCGATTGAAATCGATCAGCGAATATGCGCTGCCGGCGATTCGTCCGTCGCCGCCGCCGGCATGCATGGACTTGCCGGTGTCTTCTTCTAAATGAATGCGCGTCAGGCGGCACTCTTTGCTCGTACCGTCATCGAGCCAGTAGCGAACGGCACCGCCCAGCGTCAACGGCATGTCGTACTGTGAAATCTGGTAGTCCTTGGGCATGTCTGGATAAAAGTAGTTCTTCCGATCGAACTTCGAAAACGGCGGAATCGTCGCGCCGAATGCCAGGCCCGCGCGGATCATGTGCTGGATCGCTTCTTCGTTCGCCACGGGCAGCGCACCCGGCAATGCCAGACAAACCGGACAAACTTTCGTATTGGGTTCGCCGCCAAACTCATTGGGGCAGGCGCAAAACATTTTACTGCGCGTCCTGAGCTCGACGTGGCATTCGATACCGATGACTGCTTCGTACTTGCTCGGCGCGATCATACGGCCACGGCCAACTTCGACGCGTACGTCGTCGCCCGTTCGTATGCATGGGCGGCTCCGAGCAGCTTCGCCTCTTCGAAGAGCGGGGCGGCCAGCTGCAGGCCCATGGGCAGCGGAGGCGATCCGGCGTAGCCGCAAGGCACCGAGAGAGCGGGCAAGCCGGCGAGCGACATCGGAATCGTATAATAATCCATCATGTACATGCTATACGGATCGCTCTTTGAGTTGAATTCAAAAGGCGGGCTGCTCGCCGCGGGCGCGGCTATCAGGTCGCATCGCTCGAACGCGGTGCGGAAATCTTGCGCGAACATCGTGCGCGCTTTTTGCGCTTTCACGTAGTAGGCGTCATAATAACCGCTCGATAGTGCGTACGTGCCGATCAGAATGCGCCGCTTGACTTCGGGACCAAAACCCGCCGCCCGCGTTTTTTCGTACATCTGTCCAACGTCATCGCCCTCGACGCGCAAACCGTAGCGCACCCCATCGAAACGCGCCAAATTGCTGCTGCACTCGGCCGGCGCGATCAAATAATATGTCGCCAGCCCGTAATCGGCCGTCGGTAGCGACACCTCGACGATTTCCGCGCCCAGATCGGCAAGTTCAGAGTAGGCGCGCCGGTACAGCGCATCGATCTCCGCACCCAGTTTGGCCGTAACGAATTCCTTGACGATGCCGATCCGCAAGCCTTTCAAATCCGCGCGTAAAGCCGTGGCGGCAGGTTCAACCGGCCGATCGATGCTCGTCGAGTCGAGCGGATCGTGACCCGCCATCACATCGTAGGCCAGCGCCGCATCTTCGACCGTGCGCGCGAGCGGCCCAATCTGATCCAGGCTCGATGCAAAAGCGATCAAGCCGTAGCGAGAGACGCGGCCATAGGTCGGCTTGAATCCAATCACATTGCAAAAGGCGCCCGGCTCGCGGATCGATCCGCCCGTATCGCTTCCCAAACCGATCGCCGCCTCAAAGCCCCCCACGGCCGCGGCGGATCCGCCCGAACTGCCGCCCGGGACGCGCGCGAGATCGTAAGGATTGCGGGTGACGCCGAGGGCGCTGTTTTCGCACGAGCTGCCCATGGCGAATTCGTCGAGATTTGCCTTGCCGATCGGAATGCCGCCCGCATCCAAAATTCGCTGCACCGCGGTAGCCGTGTATGGTGCGATCCAGTTTTCCAGGATCTTGGATCCGGCGGTCGTGCGCGTGCCGGTCAGGCACATGTTGTCTTTCACGGCAACCGGAACGCCGGCTAAAGGCAGCCGGTCGCCGGCCGCGACGCGTTCGTCCACGCGTTGCGCGCAACTGCGAGCGAGATCGTGCAGCCTCGTCAAGTAACAGCCCAACCGATCGTCTACCTCATCGACGCGAGCGAGCGCCGCTTCCGTCACTTCACGTGCGGAAATCCGTTTCGCGCCGACGTCGCGGGAGATCTCCGCGGCGGAACGCCGCACGAGCTCGTTCACGGCTCCGCGATGATCCGCGGGACGCGGAAGAACCCGCCTTGACGCTGCGGCGCCATCGACAGTACGGTTTCCCGATCGAGTCCGGGACGAACGTCGTCGGGCCGCTCGACGTTTCGCGATTCAACGACTTGCGCCGTTGCCGGCACCGAAGCAGTCTCCAATTCTGAGAGCACGTTGACGTGCTCGAGCAGATCGCTCAGCTGCTCGCCGAAGCACGCGACCTCTTCCTCGCTCAACGCAATGCGCGCGAGCTTTGCGACATAACGGACGTCGATTTTTTCAGATGCCAACTATTCAACTATCTCTAGAGTTGCCAGCGTCTCGATGTGACCGGTCTGCGGAAACATGTCGAACGGCTGGACTTCGCCGATGCCGTATCCTTTGGCGGCGAGAAACTTCAAATCCCGGGCGAGCGTCGCCGGGTCGCATGACAAGTACCAAATCGCGGAAACCCGGCGTAGGGCGATCGTCTCAAGCGTGCGCTCGTCGCTCCCCTTGCGCGGCGGGTCGAGGAAAACGACATCGGCGGCGGAGACTTCCTTCACGACGTCGGGCTGTCGAAGTGCATCCTGCACCGTGCCGTGACGGAAACGTGTACGCGCCTGCAATCCGTTCAGCTCGGCGTTATCGCGAGCTTCGGAGATGGCCTGCGCATTCTCTTCGATTCCAAGTACCGCGCTGGCGTTTTTTGCAAAGAAGAGCGAAAACGTGCCTGCGCCGCAGTACAGATCGACGATCTTCAGCGGTTTTTGGAGCCGCGGGAGGAGATGCGTGAAGATCCGTTCCACGATTTCCACGTTGACCTGAAAAAAAGAACTCGCCGAGACCCGGTAACGTACGCCGGCGATCGACTCTTCGATATGCTCCGAGCCTGCCAGGATGCGCTGCTTGCGCCCGAGGATGGCATTCTGACCTGAGAGCTCGTAGGAGTTCGTCAAGCCTACTACATCATCGAGCCGATGCACGAGCTCGCCCGCTCGTCGTTTGAGGATCTCCGCGGGGCGGTCGGTGGTACATGTCACGACCACCTGACCGGTCTTTTTCGCGGCGCGCGCAACGATGTGACGCATATGTTTGAAAGCATCGGCAGTTCGTGGATCGCTCCTTGCTTCGTTGAGACGAGGGATCTGTGCGCCCAGACGCGGCAGGACGATGGGGCATGCATCGATTTGCACGACGTCGTGCGATCGCTTTTTATAGAAACCGACTCGTTCACACGCAGGATCGACGACGAGCGACATTTTGTTGCGATAAGCGCGCGGAGCTTGCATGCCGATCGTCTCGCGCACGGCGATATCGCCGAAGCCGCCGATGCGTCCCAAGGCGTTGCGCACGACTTCTCTCTTCCATGCTAACTGCGCGGAGTACGCAAGGTGCTGCACTTGGCAGCCGCCGCACGTGCCGAAGACCGGGCAAAAAGGTTGCACGCGATCCGCCGCGGTTTGCGTCAGTTCTATCAGGTCAGCCACAGCGTATTTTGGTTTGATCGTGGTAATGCGAACGCGCGCGCGCTCCTGCGGCAGCGGTCCGAAACAGAAGACGACTATTCCGCCGGCTCTGCCGACGGCCTGTCCGTTGGCAAGCAGATCGGTGAAAACGAGCTCGAGTTCTGCGCCGGGATTAACGCTGATCGTCAAGCGTTTTGAGAAGTTGATTGGCCTCATCGATCAGTTGTTGAATCCGCCGGCTCGTTGGATCGGCGGGGCGGCGCGAAATCGCCGCGCGAATCAGCGCAAACGCCAGCGCAGCCGAGAGTCCGGCCACACCGACCCAGATCAGCGTCCGGGCGATGCTCCCGTTGTGATTCTCTCGCGAGCCGTCGTTTCCGTTCGTATCTATCTCATCCATAGGCTGCGCGTGCATCAAGTCCGTTATGCTCCCTTGGGTTGCCTTCGGCATAGTCATGAGGAATGTCTTTTCGCGCCACGGAAGATCGGCGCGTGAAGATGTCCGCCGTGCTTCTTGCCGCGGCCGTTGCGTTCGTACCCACTTCTGGTTCCACCGTCTCGGTCGCCTACGCCGGTTCGCTCGTCGCGGCGATGGAAGGCCCCGCGGCCCGCACGCTGCTGGAACGAACCGGTCTGCATTTCGTGGGCGAAGCAAAAGGTAGCCGCGCGCTGGCAAATCTGATCCGCGCCGGACTGCGCGATCCGGACGTCTTTATCAGCGCCCAACCGTCGCTATTGGCCGACTTGGCGCCGTCGTACACGGTCTTCGGGTCCGCCCGCATGGTCGTCGCTTACTCTCAGAAATCGCCCAACGCGCGTCTGTTCGCGAATGCAGCCAGGGGTAAGCTCTCAGTGCTCGCCGCGCTCACGGCTCCCGGCGTACGCGTCGGCCGGACGGATCCGCTGCTCGATCCCAAAGGAGCTCGCACGATTCGGGCGATCCGATTGCTTGGAAAACGTCAGCCTGCGAAAGCGCGCGCGCTGTTGTTGCATTCGCAGGAATTTCCCGAGGAAGATCTGGCCGTGCGTGTGGAGGCGGGCGAACTCGACGCGGCTTTCTTCTATTCGACGGAGACGGCACGGCCGGGACTACTCACACTCGAACTTCCAGACGGTGCGAACCTTGCCGGAGAGATTACGTTTGCCATCGCCGTGCTGCCGCACGCCGCTCATCCGCTAGCGGCCCGGTCGTTCGTCGATTTCATCCTGCACGGCGATGGCAAGCGTATTCTCGAGGCGGCCGGCGTCCAATTCTTCGCGCATCCGCGGATTCTCAAAGGAAAGCAGTCAGCCTGAAATTCCCAGTGCGGCGCAAACGTGCCGAGCGATTACTCCTGTGGGCTTTTCTTTTCTCGATCGCTTTTCATTTTACGGCGGGG
>CAAGKR010063223.1_pt1 | contig 16248 bp, 16 predicted proteins | sample 2556971 | NCBI WGS metagenome assembly CAAGKR01 (sample SAMEA5207829, study PRJEB30636) | soil metagenome | biome: forest; feature: boreal; material: soil | place: USA | collected 2011-09 | depth 1 m | reverse complement strand
GTAGGGGCGACCCTTGCGGTCGCCCTGGGAGCCGCTCAATCTAAGCATCCGAAGGAGTCCGCCGGCATGTTATTGTCTGACAAACGCATTGTGGAAGAGTTGAAAAACGGCAACCTCGTTATCGAGCCATTTGACGAGCGACAATTAGGCACCAATTCCTACGATTGCCGTATGGGCGAATGGTTTTTTCAGGGGGACATGAACGTCGATGTCATCCACCTGGATAACCCGCTCGATATTCGCCGCTATTGGGGTGAGCCGCGCAAAGCAAGCGATGGCAAGATAGCTATTCGCCCCGGCACGACCCTTCTGGCGCACACGCAGGAGGTGATCGGTGGGCATAACGGCTACCTGGCGAAGATGTATTCGCGCAGCACGGTAGCGCGGTCGGGACTGTCGGTGTGCCGCTGCGCGGGCGTCGGCGATGTTGGCTACATCAGCCGCTGGACAATGGAAATCAGTAACCATACGCAAACTACGATCTGGGTGCCGGTGGGCTTCCGCATCTGCCAGTTGACCTTTGAATACGTGGGCGAAACCCTCAAAGAGTATCATGGTAAATACGGCAAAGCTGACCAGCATTGGACACCTGAAGATATGCTGCCAAAGCCCTACTTCGACTGGGATTACGAAACGTATCGCACTGACCGGGGGAAGTAACCTGTGAGCGAAATGAGCAAGGGACGCCTGATTTCATTCGAGGGACTGGATGGCGCGGGCAAAACCACGCAAATGCACCTGTTGGAGCAATGGCTACAGGCGCGCGATGTTTCTTATATACGCACGCTCGAACCAGGTGGCACTCCCCTGGGCGTCGAAATACGCCCGTTAGTGCTCAACCGTCCCGAACTGACGATCGTTCCCCTGGCTGAGGCCTTTCTTTTCCAGGCCGACCGCGCCCAGCATTTCGCCAGGCTGGTTCTTCCCGCGCTGCAAGAAGGCAAACTGGTTATCACCGATCGCTGCTACGATGCTAGCATCGCCTATCAAGGGTACGCGCGCGGCGTGGGCGTGGAACTGGTTGAACAACTCTCGATGCTGGCAACCCAGGGCATACAACCAGATTTAACCATCTTGCTCGACCTCGAACCCTCCCAGGTTCATAATCGCACCGATGTTACCTCCGACTCGAGCGGCACCCGCGAGGAACGCACCCGCTTCGATGTTGAAGCCGAAGAATTTCACCAGAGAGCGCGGGAAGGTTTTCGTATGCTTGCCCGCAGATATCCTGAGCGTATTAAAGTAGTGGACGCTTCAAGAACGGTGGAAGAGATTCACGGGGAGATTGTGGGGTTAGTGCAATCACTTTTAAATTTATAGCGTTTCCAGTCGTTTCTTGCGTTTAAGCGCATCGAAATATTCAGGGTCAAGCTCCAATGCGCGGTTGACTGCCGCCAGAGCCTCGTCGCGCCTACCAAGTATGCCCAACGCCCACGCCATACCGTCCCACGCGGGCGCGAATTGTTCATCCATCGCGAGCGTGTGTTCGAAGGCTGCCAGGGCTTCGTCATAACGCGCGAGCATCGCCAGGTATGTGCCTTTCGCATACCACGCCGCTACGCTTGTATCATCCAGCGCAAGCGAGCGTTCTATGGCTGCCAGAGCCTCGGTGTAGCGAATCGTACCGGATAATTGCTGGCTGTACTCTAACCAGAATTGCGCCTGTTTGTGTTGTTCGTCAGTTGCCATCTTGCTGCTTTTCCGCCTTATTTTGTTCCCACAAGTATATGCTTACATTGTGGTAGATGCAAGAGATGTTCCGGCAATTATCGGGGGGCCAGGGCGACCGCAAGGGTCGCCCCTACCATACACGTATTCGACCCCCCAACCCCGGTAGTTGGTGGAACCGGCAAGAGAAAAACACTTGATATTTTGTTCTATAACATGTAAAATGAGCGTACTAATTAAGTTGGGGGGAAACAAGTCAATGAGCCAACACTCGTCACCATTTGGAGCAATTCGACAGCAGACAGAAGATGGTAGCGAATACTGGAGCGCACGTCAGCTTTATAAGCTGCTAGGTTATTCCCGTTGGGAGAAATTCCACTATGCCTTGGAACAAGCAAAGGTTGCCTGTGAGAATAGCGGACAGGCCGTTTCAGATCATTTTCACCTGCAGGTGAAAATGATCGTAACTGGCAAAGGTGCCAGACGAAAAACAGAAGATTACCTGTGTTCCCATACTTCGACAACCCTCTGGTATGCTTCCCACGTATCTACATCGATGTTTGCCAGAGGGTTGCCCATCTCGACGGTAGCGATTTCGTCGCGGTGGCGTTCAAGTACACTGCGCCCGCCTTCGTCGCCCGTGACCTCTGATAATTCAGGGAACAGGCTTGCATCGAACAGGATAGGATTGCCGCGTTTGCCCTTGTAAGTTGGCGCAACAATCCTTTTTTTAGTCGTTCTATATGTCGCAATAAGCGTATCGATATCGTGCGCGGTTATGAGTGGCTGGTCGCCAAGCAATACCAGTGCGCTGTCAACCTCTTTATCCGGTGATTTCGTATAGCCATTGATTTGTAACGACTGTATTCCCAGGCGCATCGAGGTACTCATGCCTTGTAGATAGTGTAGGTTCTCAATCACACTTACATCAGGATGTGTAACATAGGAAGCAATATTTGCTCGAACCAACTCTGCCTGATGCCCCAACAGAAGTATAACCGGGCGAGCCTGTGATGCCAGGACAGCATCAAGCACATGCGCCAGTACGGGACGGTCGTGCAGGGGTAGCAATAATTTGTGGCGTCCGCCGCCCATGCGGCTGGAACTGCCTGCTGCCAGGATGATGGCGGCTGTGTGATAGGTTGTACTCGTCATCGCTAATCCCTTGTACCTGGATGGTATAATAACGTCTGAACACAGTGCCTTACAGCGAAACATTTTGTCAGGTACGTACCTTTTATACTACATGGCCCTGGTCAGGAGATTACATTATCATGCTCGATACCTCGCGCGTCAATAGTTCTATAGAGGAAGCGGACGCTCTGGATGCAAATACGCAGGCAAAATATGAGCGGCTTCAGGTCATTCTGCGCGAAATGGAGTCCGTGCTGGTAGCCTATTCGGGTGGGGTTGATAGCGCGTTGCTGTTGAAGGTTGCGCGGGATGTGCTTGGCGAACGGGCAATGGGCGCCATTGCCGCATCGCCTGCTTATGCTGATGAAGAGACCGGGGCGGCCATCGATGCTGCCGCGCAGATGGGCATTCCACTGATTACGCTGGAAACGCATGAGCTTGAGGATGAACGCTATGTCGCCAATGACCTCAATCGCTGCTATTTTTGCAAAACCGAGTTGTTTTCGCATCTTGAACCACTAGCGAAAAAGCACAACTTGCGTTATATTGCGTATGGTATCAATAAGGACGACGATGGCGATTTTCGTCCCGGCCAGCGAGCGGCACGTGAATTTGGCGTGCGCGGCCCCCTGAAAGAGGCGGGCATGGGTAAGTCAGATATTCGCGCCGTGGCAAAGCTTTTGGACGTGCCTGTATGGGATAAACCGGCCATGGCCTGTTTCTCATCGCGCATTCCCTATGGCAGCAAAGTTGATGTAGCTTCGCTGCGCATGATCTACCGGGCGGAAAAACTGCTGCGCGACCTGGGTTTTCGCCAACTGCGCGTGCGTCATCATGATAAGATCGCGCGCATCGAAGTGGAACGGTCGGAACTGCCGCGCCTCATCGATGAGGAAATCAGCAAGCAGGTGACAGACGGCCTGCGCGAAATTGGATATTTGTATGTGACCGTCGATCTTCAAGGATATCGCACAGGCAGTATGAACGAGGGCTTCTTTAAGAAGAAGAACAGGCAATCTTCACAAGATAGTAACGTCATTATCAGGAGTTAGAATCATTTATGACCAAACAAAGCGCGAACAGGCACAACAAACAACACCAGGGCAATAGCAAACCAGCTAATAAGGAAACGCCCTCTCTGCCTCAAACGGCGAAGGCCAATGGAACGGTAGCAACAAAGCCAGTCGAGGCGACAGAAAAAGCGAATGGAACAATGCCCTCGAAGCCGGCGCAAACAGCCACGAAGTCCGGGTCTGCTATAACGACTAAGCCAGGGCAATCGGGCGTGAATGCTGGTTCATTGAAGCGAGCGCAGCATCGCAGGCAAGAAAAAACGCAAAACCGCCTGGAGCAGCAGCGCGCTGATGCCAGAAGCACGCGCATCACCATCTTTACCATCGCAACTGTTGTTATACTGGTCGGTTCCTTGATTACATACCTTGTGATACGCAACGTTCAGGCAAATGATCCTCTGGCTCAGGCGCAAACGGTGGTTGATCCCACTTATCAGCCCATTGACGGTGTGTATTGCGATGCCAATGAGCAGTTGTCTTATCACATTCACGCATACTTGCAAATCTATATCGATGGCGCGAATGTCCCGTTGTCGCAAGGTATCGGCATCGCTCCCGGTACTGCTCCATCCTGTTTATACTGGCTGCACACGCATGATACAAGTGGCGTGATTCATATCGAGTCGCCCACTACAAGAATCTATACTTTGAAGCAGTTTTTTGATATCTGGCAGTCGTTCACGTCATCAACGATTACGTATCCTACCCAGCTTTCGTCTTCGACGGGCTGGATCATCTACGTGAATGGCAAGCAGGTCAACACCGATTTCAGCCATCTCCAATTGAACGCGCATGACATTATTACTCTCGCGAACAATAGTCCAGGTATCAAGCCTGTTACAACTTATGCCTGGCAGGGTCTGTAACGAAGGAACAAAATGCCGGAACAGCGCACCATTTACTTTGACCATGCCGCCACCACCGCGCTTGACCCGCGCGCGCTGGATGCTATGATGCCATACTTCACGAGCGAATATGGCAATGCAAGTAGCATCTACACGCTGGGTCGCCATGCCATGCAGGCCATCGACAACGCGCGCGAACAGGTGGCGGAAATTCTGGGATGCCGGCCAACCGAGGTGACGTTTCACGGCTGTGGCTCCGAAAGCGATAACCTTGCCATCAAGGGGTTGGCTTTTGCTTCTCAGAAGAAGGGCAACCACCTGATTACGTCGTCTATCGAACATCATGCCGTGCTGCACACCTGCCAGTACCTGGAGCGTTTCGGCTTTAAAACCACCTATCTAGCGGTAGATCGCTATGGATACGTCGATCCCGACGAGGTTGGCCGCGCGCTCACCGATCAAACCGTGCTTGTCTCGGTCATGTTTGCCAACAACGAGGTGGGCACTATCGAGCCGGTCGCGGAGATCGGGCGCATCTGCCGCGCCCGTAAAGCGCCGTTCCATATCGACGCGGTGCAGGCTGGCGGCGCGTTGCCCATCGATGTCGCGACTTTGAACGCCGATCTGCTCTCGCTCTCAGCCCATAAGTTCTACGGGCCAAAGGGCGTGGGTATCCTGTACAATCGACAGGGCGTGCGCCTGTTGCCACAGTTGCAGGGCGGTTCGCAGGAGCGCGGTAAGCGCGCAGGCACCGAGAATGTGGCGGGCATTGTGGGCGCGGCCACCGCGCTGCGCCTGGCCTATGAGGAACTGCCACAGGTAACGTCGCGCATTCAAAAACTGCGCGATCGCCTGATTGAAAACGTGCTGACCATACCCGGCAGCCATCTGACCGGCCACCCAACCGAACGTCTGCCCAACAACGCCAGCTTCGTCTTTGAAGGAGTCGAGGGCGAGTCCATCCTGCTCAATCTTGACTTGCTGGGCTTTGCCGCCTCCACTGGTTCCGCCTGCACTTCCGGTTCGGTCGATCCCTCGTACGTCCTGCTTGCTATGCACGTCCCCGTCGAACTCGCGCACGGCAGCCTGCGCCTCACGCTGGGCAAAGACAACACAGACGCGGATGTAGACGCATTGCTCAAGGTGCTGCCAGGCATTATAGGGAAGCTGAGAACGCTGCGGTAATCGAGGGCCAGGGCGACCGCGAGGGTCGCCCCTACAATATACGCATGATGCTGCGAAGCCGAAGTATTGTAGGGGCGACCCTCGCGGTCGCCCTGGTTTTGTCAACGCAACAATCTCTCCATTACCCACTCCCTCGCCTGAGCCGCTTGAATATTCACTGCCGCATTCACTAATGGCCCGTTCATAAGACGCGGCACCATAAAGCCGCGCAAGGGGCCATGTGTCAGCGCGCGAGTCGTCATCTCTTCGAAGCGCAGCAGTTCGGGAGCGCATAATGCCGCGATGGTGAGCGGGTCGTGTAAAAAGGGGTAGGTTGGCTGCCAGCGCGGGCGGTGTTGCTGCCAGATGGCTATCAACTCGCTAAGCAGGCGTGTCTGAGATGTATTTTTGTTCCGCAATCGTTGGATATCTTCAGCTCTTAGTTGGCAGCGCGTGGTGATGTTCCAGCCCAGCAGGGTGATGGGAATGCCCGCGGCCAGCGCGATCTGTGCCGCTCGCGCATCGCTGCGCACGTTCCATTCGGGCCAGGGAATGCCGCTTGTTCCACCTACCATGACTATGTTTCGTATAGCCATAAATAGTTGTGGCTCCATCAGCAGGGCAGTGGCGATATTGGTCAGGGGGCCGATACACAGCAGGGTGAGACGACCGGGATGGGCCATCGCTTTTTCAATGATCAGTTCTGGGCCGGAACAATTGCTGATAGCTGACTCGTCGTTAGCCGTGAGAATAGCGGCCTGTGGAACGCCAGAGGGGCGATGCCGGGCCAGCATGGGGGTAGGGACACCGGCAGCGATAGGAATGTCGTCACGTTCAAAGACATGCAGCACATGTTTTGCCAGCCGCGCGCGCAGATGTGTATCGCCAAAAACGGTAGTGACGCCTATCAATTCGATCTCAGGCGAGCGCAGGGCAAGCGCGAGGGTGAGTGCGTCGTCGATGTCGTCGCCAATATCGGTATCGAGCAGTACGAGGTGTTTGTCGTTCTCGAATTGGCTTACCCGTATATCTTGATCGAATTGTGATTGGCTCATCGACAAATATTCCTCTTTTATGTTACAGTGGTGTTGTAAGAGATTACGCGCGGTTCGAGGCAAGACTGGTGTCTTCGCCAATTGTTTATAAGCCTATCACAGCCATGAAAAAACAGGCAAGTAAGCCTGCGAACGCGTTACGATAACAAGGGAAGGTAATACAAGGTATGGATACGCTCAAACGTGAGTTACTGGCGCAGCGCGTGCGCCTGGTCAAACCCTCCGGGATACGCAAATTCTTTGATATCATCAACACCATGCCGGATGTTATTTCGCTGGGAGTGGGAGAGCCAGATTTCATCACGCCTGAGCATATCCGCCAGGCAGGAATCCGCTCGATTGAACTGGGCCATACACACTATACTTCAAACTATGGCATACTGGCGTTGCGCGAAGAAATCGCCGCCATGCTCAACAGTCGCTATGGCATTGATTATGACCCTACATCTGAAATCCTTGTGACGGTAGGTGTCAGCGAAGGTGTAGACCTGGCTATGCGCACGCTCATCGATCCCGGAGACGAGGTTATTTCGCCCGATCCCGGCTATGTCGCCTACGAAGCTGACATCGTCTTTGCCGGTGGCAAACCCGTACCTGTCCCTACTTATGCAAAATTCGATTTTGGTGTGCGCGCCGAGGAAATCGCCGCCGCCATTACACCCCGTACCAAGATGATCCTGATTGGCAATCCCAATAACCCTACCGGCGCGGTGGTGCCGCGCGCCGAACTGGAAGGCATCGCTCGACTGGCACAGCAACATGACTTGATTGTGGCGATAGATGAAGTGTACAGCCGCCTGGTTTACGAAACCGAGCACGTCAGCATTGCAGCCATGCCGGGGATGCGCGAACGCACCGTCTTGTTGGATGGTTTCTCTAAAGCCTATGCCATGACCGGCTGGCGCATTGGTTACGTGGCCGCTCCAAAGGTAATCCTGGAGGCCATGCTGAAAGTGCATCAATACACCATCATGTGCGCAGGCACCGCGCCGCAAGAGGCCGCCTTAGAGGCGTTGCGACACGGTGAGGAAGATGTGCAGCGAATGCATGATGATTATGCGCGCCGCCGTCGCATGTTTGTAGACGGTCTTAATAGCATCGGGCTGCCCACTCGCGAACCGCGTGGGGCCTTCTATGCCTTCCCCAACATCTCTTCTACCGGCATGACCGACGAGGAGTTCGCCGAAAAGCTACTCTTCGAGGAACAGGTTGCCGTTGTTCCGGGCAGTTCGTTTGGCGCGTGTGGCGTTGGCTACGTGCGCTGCGCCTACTGCACCGCCTACGACAAACTCGAAGAAGCACTTGTACGTATCGAGCGATTCCTGAAGAACCACCAGTAGAGGGACATCCTCATGCCAGAGCAGAAGATTACTACCGGCCTGTATACCCGTTCCGAGGAAATACCGGATGAACGATTTCGTTTCTTCTGCGCAGAGTGCGGGAATCCCATCTCGGGATTCCCCTATCTGACAACCTGGCATGGCTGGTGCGCCTGTTTTGACCCCTGGGACTTTTGTTCCGAAAAATGCTGGAACAAAAGCGAGTTGTTGAACCCGGACAACTGGCCGCCGCCAGTGGGCAAGTGGTAAAGTTACGTCGGCCCATTTGGAAGTCGATGATCTTCGTAGTGATCTATCGCATCGATACGCATCCAGGTTTGAATGCGCTCATGTTCAAGCGCGGTCTCAGGCAAAATTATGAACTAGTCCGCAAAAACGCCTCAATATACTCTACAACACGCTCAGGAGCATCTTCTTGCAAAAAGTGGCTGGCATCCTTGATCTCGTGGGTTGTGGCCTGTGGATAAAGTTCCTGCCAGAGGCGCAGTACGGACGATGGAAGCACCGGGTCTTTCATGCCCCATACTATGAGGGTCGGCGTTTTGGCAAACTGGGGCAACCCCAATTCTACGCGCTTCATCTCTGCATAGGAAACGTCGCTTTCCTGTACCGGTATATCGCGTGACCAGCAAAGCAGCGCGGTGCGTGTCTCAGGTGTCGGATAGGGTGCTTTGTATGCCTCCATCACCGTAGGGGTAAGGTTCTCTGTATAATAAGTCGTTCCTAACAGGGCAGGCTCCAGATAGCCATTCTTTTTTAGCACAAAGTTTTCGCCCCGTTCGGAACGGATGATTTCCAGCAGGCGAGGAAAGGGGCCACCCGGCCAAGGGGCGAATGCCCATGTATTTAATAGCACAAGCCGTTTTATGCGTTGAGGATGGCGAATGGCAAACCCCAGCCCGACTGGTCCGCCCCAATCATGCACTACGAGCGTAATGTTCCGTAAATCAAGATGCAGCATGAGGGCTTCGAGATTAGCAATGTGATGTTGGAGTCGATAGGGAGAGGGTACCAGGGGAATGTCCGACTTGCCCATACCCATATGATCTGGCACGATGCAGCGATGGTGCCGGGAGAGCACGGGAACGAATTGCCGGTACAGGTAGCCCCAGGTAGGGTCTCCATGCAGCATCACCACAGTTTCGCCTTTTCCCTCGTCAACATAGTGCATATCGAAGCCATTGATCGAATAATAGTGAGGAACAAACGGGAAACTGCCGCCAAATGCCTCGTCTTTGATGCCAATCATGTGAGAACTCCGATCCTATGCCCTGAGTACTTACGCCAGTGTGACCTCGACGCCCATTTGCCGTGGGCGTGTGATCATCTCGCTATCTATCTCAGTGTGGGTGATGATCTTGTCAACGACTGTGAGGGAAGCGACGGTGGTCAGCATGACTTTGCCGAATTTGGTATGATCGGCCACCACGATACACTGGCGGGCGCGTTCGATCATGGTGCGCCTGGTGTCGGCTTCGTCGAAGTTGAACTCGGTCAGGCCATGTTCGATGGTGATGCCACCCACGCCGATGAAGGCTTTATCAACCTGGAAGGCGCACAAGGTTTGTTCCGCAAACTCGCGCACCGAGGCGATGCCGCTGGCTTCGATGTCCTCGAAAATGCGCTGGCGGTGCTCCTGCGCTATCATTTTTGTATCTCGCGTGGACTTTTCTTCCATGCCTACAAGATAAAATGCATGAGGCGTTTCAGCAAGTTGCCGCAGTTGTGTCAATATGGTCTATATTGTATCGCATTGCGTAGTAATAAATAGCACTGGCATACACACTCTTGTATGTGGTATGTTATCAGTAAGCATTGGGTTCTGGCTTTAATTGCCTGAGACAGAATAGTTCTATGGGACGAGCGACATTGTTTCACAGCAGGGATGAGCAGGAAAACGGTGTCGGTGTTGTTCCAGTACAGAAAGGACGGTTCTGACCAATGATGAAGAAAGCCGAAAAGAAACGGGTCTCGTTCAAGGCTAATCTGGGCGATCTTAACCGACCTTTGCGCGTTCGACCTGTAAATGTGGAGGGGCGGAACTGGTGGGCGGTGGATGCCGAAGACACCTGGCCCGGCATGGTCATGGACCTGCGTCGCCTGGGTTTTGAGTCAATGGCGCATGGTGAGGAAGTGCTGGTGCGTGAAGGTTCGCCAGCATACGAACCGCAGATGGAGGGTCCCGCTGCGCAAGGAGGGTTGAGACCTTTCCCAACGATCAGCTCGAGAATCCAGATTCGGAGGGAACTGTCGTCCACTGACGATTTTGCGGATTTGCTCTCTCAAGATGACGACGAGAATTTGGGGGAGGACGAATACGAAATTGACGAAGACCAGCAATACGAGTAAGTTGCGCCGGTTTTTCTCATACATAAAGCGCATTTGATGCTCGCTGCAAGGGGCGTCGTTACTATGGATGAATACGTAGGAGCGGCGCTCCTTGTGCGTTTTGGTGATATACTGCATCAAAAAGCAGAGGAGCTATACCCCACATGCCGATTCAACCTGTCGATGGTTTTGTTACTGCTAACGGCTTGCGCCTGCATTATCGGCGCTGGCTGCCACTTGAAGAACGCCCAGAACTCCCCCCGATTTTGTTGTTGCACGGGCTGGCTTCGGCGACCCATATCTGGAACCTGGTTGCGCCTCTGCTTGCCGGGCGGGGGTATAGTGTGACCGCGCTCGATCAGCGCGGGCATGGCGAAAGCGATAAACCCGCGAGCGGCTATGGTTATGAAACGATTATCGCCGATGATTCAGACGCAATCGAGGCGTTACAGATTGAAAAGCCGGTAATGATCGGGCATTCCTGGGGCGCATCCGTCGCGCTGCAATACGCCGCGACGTATCCAGCGCGTGTGACTGCGCTGACGCTGGTGGATGGCGCAACTAACCAGCTTGCGCATCGCCCCGGCTGGACGCGCGAACAGGCCCTCGTAGACCTCGCGCCGCCCCGTTTTGCCGGCACGCCGCGTGAAACCTTCCTCTCCTACTTCAAAAGCGGCCCGCTGGGGCAGCAGTGGACGCCCGAAATGGAAGACAGTGTGCTACACATTGTGCAGTTGCGCGATGACGATACGGTCGCGCCGCGCCTGGACTTTGAGAACCACCTGCAAATTATCGGAGCTATGTGGGATCAGCCTACCGTCGAACTGTATCCCCGCGTGCGTTGTCCGCTAAAACTGATTGTCGCGGAACAACAGCACAGCAGCGAAGAACAGCAAACCTTCTTTGCGCGGCGCAATGACGGCATCGCGCGTATTCAATCCATTGTGCCGTCGGTTCAGGTCGCGCGTATGCCGGATACCATCCACGACATTCCGTTGCAACGTCCGCGTGAACTCGCAGAGGAGATCATGAGTAATGCCACACCTCACGCTTGACCAATCCTTGGTAAACGAAGCGCGCTCGCTGGCAGATCATATCGTCGCGCCCGTCATAGACTATATTGGGGCGCATACCACCGTCGCTATCGAGCGCGCCACGCTGCGCTTGTTGGGCGTCGATGGCGTCGATGAAGCGGGTGTGCCTCTGCCCAACAGGGTTGTTGATAGCGCGAGATCGCTCCTGCCCGGCGGCATCCTGCGTCCCTTTGTGTCTGCCATGCTGCGCCATCAACTCGACGCTCAGGCAGTGGCCGAAGCTATCGGGCGCGGCGAACTTACGCTTCATGTAGTCACTGGCGACGCTGATGCGCGGGAAAAAATAGATGTGGAGATACGGCGGCAGGCGCAACGAGGGGTGGAACGCATTCGCGCCCGCCGGGCTGAACGTTCCGCGTTGGTGGATGAGCTGGGCAATCCACCAATGCCCTGGCTGTATGTCATAGTAGCGACAGGCAATATTTACGAGGATATTGTTCAGGCGCAGGCCGCTGCTCGGCAGGGGGCTGATGTGATCGCCGTGATTCGTTCAACGGCGCAGAGCCTGCTCGACTATGTACCTTATGGCCCGACTACCGAGGGCTTCGGCGGCACCTATGCAACACAGGCCAACTTTCAATTGATGCGCGCCGCGCTCGATGAAACCAGCCGCGAAGTTGGCCGTTATATACGCCTGACCAACTATTGTTCCGGTCTCTGTATGCCCGAAATCGCCGCGATGGGCGCGTTGGAACGCCTTGATATGATGCTCAACGACGCACTGTACGGCATTATTTTCCGCGACATCAATATGCGCCGCACGCTGATCGACCAGCTTTTCTCGCGTCGCATCAATGCCGCAGCCGGTATCATCATCAACACCGGTGAGGATAACTATCTGACTACCGACGACGCGCTTGATGCCGAACATACCGTGGTTGCTTCGCAATTCATCAACGAGCGTTTCGCGCAATTTGCCGGTATTCCGCCAGAGCAAATGGGTCTCGGCCATGCTTTTGAAATCGATCCCTCTACACCCAATCACCTGCTGCACGAGATCGCCTCGGCCCAGCTTATTCGTGACCTCTTCCCCGGCTACCCCATCAAGTACATGCCGCCGACCAAACATATGACGGGCAATATCTTCCGGGGACATGAACTCGACAGTTTATTTAATCTGGTGGGAGTGTTGACAGGGCAGGGCATTCAATTGCTCGGTATGTCCACCGAGGCTCTACATACGCCGCTGTTGCAGGATCGCTTTCTGTCCATTAAAAGCGCGCTCTACGTCTTCAACGCGGCGCGCGATCTTGGCGAACAGTTCGACTGGCGCGAGGATAGCCTGGTGGCGCGTTGGGCAGGCCAGATTCTGCGCGAGGCTGTAGAGTTGCTGCGCGAAATGGACCGGCTCGGACTCTTCAAGGGGTTAGAAGCAGGTTTATTTGCCAACATCAAACGTTCGCCCGAAGGCGGACGCGGCCTGGATGGCGTGATCGAGCGCGATGCAACGTATTGCAACCCATTTTATGAGGCGTTGTTATCATCGTGAAGGCAACGCGCTACTGGCTTGTTTTATGACCATCATCTTTCTCATAGCACACGTTGGTACCAGCTTTTACGTTTCACATGCCATTGCTCTTCAATGTTGTTTCCTTTGAAGAAAGGATTGGGAGTATTCCAGCAACAGGGAAAGGGATGCGAGGACTTGCGCTTATGACTTGCAGGTACACCTTTGTGTAGTTCTGGGCCATGACGCGCGCGGAGAAATGCTCTTCAACATGCTGGCGGGTTGCGGTGCGGTCGATTGTGTCAATAGACGCAATCGCGCGTACCATCGCATCGACATCTTGTACCAGGAACCCGGTCTTCCCATCTACAATTAGCTCAGGCGCGGCTCCCCGGTTAAAAGAAATGACCGGGCAACCCACTGCCATCGCTTCGATCATCACCATGCCAAATGGCTCTTCCCACTGAATAGGATTGAGGAAGGCGCGCGCGCCACTAAGAAGGCTGGTCTTCTCCTTCATATTCACCGGACCGATATACCGAATTTGCTCATTGTCGATTTGCGGTTTGATCTGCTCGGAGAAGTACCGCATCGATTCTGGTATATGGCGATCCACCATTCCTGCCAGAATAAGCTTTATTCCTGCCTCTTTTGCGGCCTGTATAGCCAGGTGCGCCCCTTTCTCAGGAACACATCGACCTAACCAGGCGAAGTAGTCACGACGCTTCGTTCGCGCTGGACGAATCTCGTCTTCGGGTAGACCATGATAGACAACCCCGACAAAATTGAGCGGGTAGGGTGTCTCTTTCCGGGCATGTTCACTGATAGCGACCATGGGCATCGACCATGCCCATTCCATGTAGAGCGGGTCCGCATCGCCTGTCCAGCCGTTCGGTAGATGATCGAAGGGGAAGCGGCTGTGCAGGGTCATGACGTGAGGTACCCGCATATCAGCCATAAGCGGGAACAGGTACATGTCCGAACCCGAGGAAAGGTGCGTATGAACGATATCAAAATCACCCTGTTTGGCCGCATTGACTGCTTTTTGTACATGGTAATAGGCCTTGAGGTGTGCCTGCCACGGAACGCCTGAAGCAATCAGCGAGCATGGAATAAAAGAAACGAGCCTGGCTGAGGTCCTGGCATCCCCAGGCGCAAAGAGTGTTACATCATGCCCCTGTATAACCTGTTCTTCGATCAGGTTATACAGGACGACCTCTGTGCCTCCATAGTTTTTAGGAGGCACAGAGAACCAGGGCGGCGCTATGTGTGCGATTTTCATGTTTGTATCTCGTCTAGACAGGTCGCTTTTGTATTAGAACAGGCGGAAGCGACGCCGCGGACGCCGGACATAGGTACCGCGCCGGTAGTAGCGCGATGCATAACCATGATAACGGCGATAAGCGAAACGGCTCCACAGGAAAACCAGGATTGCCGCTACGATAATAGAGCTGATTAACGGGACACCGTTCAGAGTAGGTTCATCTCCGATGTGAAAGTGGAACACTCCCACGATTAGAAAAATGGCGATAAACCCGACGATGATAGCGCCTATGATGCCGTCTGGCGCGCGTCGCCTTGCAATCAGTTCGCCAATAACGCCCACAAGAGCCGCGATAATAAGCCAGATGATCAACTGCGTAAATGTGATAGTCATTTTTCTATCTCCTTCTTTATAATATAACATAGAGCCTCTACTTGAGGGCATATGTTGTGCATCTGCTTATTACACGTATCAGAAGCAATATTAAATTCAAAAAGAACTGTGCAGTTCTCTTCTCTTACAGGCTGCTGCCACAGTCGGCAAGGGGTTTTACGGCGCGCCGCCCGCAGGCGGAACATGCTTGACACGTACATACTATGATGCAATACTGTACCCATGGAACCAGAAGAGAAACGGTTCTCGGTACTCATTCCACCTGACGTGCTCGCAACCATCAAACAACTTGCACAAGAGGATAAGCGGTCAATCAACTCAGAAATTGTCTGGATTCTACGGGAGTACAGCATGAAGAGGAAAGGAGGAAAGCGTGCTGAAAAACTGTAAGTACCGTCTCTCTCCTACCAAAAAGCAAGCTGAGAAACTGCAATGGACGCTTGACCGTACAAGGGAGCTGTACAACGCCGCGCTACAGGAACGTCGCGATGCCTATGAAGTCATCAAACGCCGTCCTGACTTCTATGACAGGCAAGCGCGAAAGCAAGCGATACAGGCGCAAAACATCAGGTATTATAGTCAAGCTAACCAATTGCCTGAGATCAAGGACATCAGAGAAGAGTACCAAGATATTCATAGTCAGGTACTACAGGATGTGCTACGCAAAGCAGACAAAGCGTTCAAGGCGTTCTTCCGTCGCTGCAAACGCGGTGATATACCAGGATATCCGCGCTACAAGGGACGTGACCGCTATGACAGTTTCACCTATCCACAAGGCGGGTACTCTCTGACCCACGATAGCCGTTTGTGTCTCTCCAAGCTTGGCTCGATCAAGGTGAAGCTGCATCGTCCGCTCGAAGGTGAGGTGAAAACCTGTACCATCAAGCGTGAAGGGACATACTGGTATGTGGTGTTCGTGTGTGAAGTGGAAGCGGAACTTTTGCCAGTCTCAGATGAGAGCGTAGGCATTGACCTGGGCTTGTTGCATTTTGCCACACTCTCGACAGGTGAGACAATAGAGAACCCACGCTACTTCCGCAAAGCAGAGAAGAAACTAGAGAAGCTACAACAGGTGCTTGCCTGTAAGAAGCGGGGTTCACACCGGCGTAAGAAAGCGGTCAAGAAGGTAGCAAAGGCACATCGCAAGGTGAGAAACCAACGCGCCGACTTCTTGCACAAAGAGTCTCGTAAGCTGGTCAATGCCTATGGAACGATTGTGTTTGAGGAATTGCAACCCGCCAACATGTCGAGACGCGCAAAGCCCAAACAGGATGAGAACGGAACCTATCTTCCTAACGGGGCCAGTGCGAAAAGCGGAGTAAACAAAAGTATTCACGATGCTGGTTGGGGCCAATTTGTCCAGTACTGTACTTACAAAGCTGCAAACGCTGGTAGGACAGTGGTACAAGTCAACCCCAGATATACCAGCCAGGTGTGTAGCGG
>CAAGKR010089040.1_pt1 | contig 16253 bp, 32 predicted proteins | sample 2556971 | NCBI WGS metagenome assembly CAAGKR01 (sample SAMEA5207829, study PRJEB30636) | soil metagenome | biome: forest; feature: boreal; material: soil | place: USA | collected 2011-09 | depth 1 m | reverse complement strand
CCGCGGATCACGTCGGAGAAATCCTTCGGGCGCGCGACCGTTCTGCCGCCGGCGTCAACGCGCCCCCCCACGGCCTCTTCCTCTGGCGCGTGTTGTACTGATTGACCCCTGCCCATATCCGTCGGTCGCGTGATGTGCTCGGGATCACGCTCGGCTGGCTCGACGGTGTAGTGCGCGCGAAGCGACCGAAGCTCCTTCCGGTCGTCCTCACCCCGCCTCAAACTGCACCTCGAAGATGTCCGCATTCATTTTGAAAAGGATTTGAAGGAAGGCGGCGGCTGCGTTAGACTGCCGAAAGCGCTTGGCCGAAAGTACCCGAATGCAGACCACGCATGGGGATGGCAATGGGTATTTCCCGCGCATCGGCACTATCTGGATCCCGAATCCGGAATTCGGTGTCGGCATCATCTGGACGAATCCGTCCTTCAGCGCGCCGTCAAAGAAGCAGTGGCTTTGGCCGACATCAAAAAGCATGGCACCTGCCACACATTCCGTCACTCTTTCGCCACCCACCTGCTCGAGGACGGATACGACATCCGAACGATTCAGGAGCTGCTGGGGCACCGGGATGTGAGTACCACGATGATCTACACACACGTCCTCAACCGCGGCGGGCGCTGTGTACGAAGCCCGATGGACGCACTGCGCTAAACCCTTCCGTCGCCTATCACCATTCACCATACCCGGCGTCTCCACAGCCCATCACCATAACCTCCCTCACCCTGCTCTCCCGAACCCCGCGGGCTCATGCAGATTCCAGACTCACCGGAAATCTTCCTGATATAAATGGACTTCCAAATAGAACCTCAATAACACCTACAAACACGGTTCCAACGCAGTCCAATTCTAGTTAGACTGCCTAAAATTATTATGACTGCCGGTTGTGATAGTTCACGCAGGGGAGGAAATCATGGAAGACACTATGGAATTTGTACTTTCTGTCCTTAAGACAACACCGCAAAGGTGGATTCATCTGGCAGAGACAATACCTATTGAAATTTTCCAACGTGCGCCTGCCCCGAAGGAATGGTCGGCGCATGAATGCCTTCAGCATATTTTCGATACAGAGAAAATGGTTTTCCCCGCACGAGTTGGATATCTCTTGCGTGGGGAAGATTTTCCGGCATATGACCCCGATGCCGCAGGGATGAAACCTACTATCAATATGACTTCTATTGAGTTGGGAAAAGGATTTAGGCAGTTGCGAAGCAAAAGCATAAAATTATTATCAAGCATAAAACATAATGATTTGAATAAAAAGGCGAGGCATCAAGAGTTAGGAGTGGTTTCATTAGGAGAAATGATCAACGAATGGGCTGGACATGACTTAACGCATACAATTCAAGGGGAAAGAGCAATCATGCAGTTATTTATTAATGCATGTGGTCCATGGAAACCGTATTTTGCAGACCATATTATAAAGAAATCGTCATGATTATCAGATCAATTATTGTCGCAGTCTAACAACAGGCTGGAGCTGACGGCTGCCCTGCGGGAGTGCGTGAGGCCCCGCAGCTCAGCCTGAGCGTTAGGCCCATCTTAGTATAAAAAAGATTGCAAAGGACAAAATGAAAAAAATCGCGCGCAACCATCACTATGTACCCCAAGGTTACCTTGCGGCGTTTACCAATACTGGATTGAAAGACGGACAATTATTTGTACTTGATTTAGAAACAGGAAATAGTTTTCGTACTTCACCAAAAAATGTTGCGGTTAAACGGGATTTCAATCGAGTTGATGTCGAAGGAAAACCTCCTGATGTCCTAGAGCAGGCGTTGTCTCCAATAGAGGCAAAGATGATTGACGCATGTCGCAAAGTAAATTTAACAAAATCGTTTCCTAACGATGAAGATTACAACTCCATTATTAATTTGCTTGGTTTATTAGCAGTAAAAAATCCGAAATTTCGATCTTCATTCAATAAGGCACGAGAACATGGAATACGGATAATGAATAGTATTTTGGTTTCAAACGAGGAGATATTTACACACCATTTAAATAATGCTATTGAAGCTGGAGAGTTGGATGAGGAAGACCGGATTTCGCATAAAGAATTTATAAAGGATCAAGATTTTGATATAGAGTTTACACCGGAAGGTAATCTTCGCGTGGAGCATAATGCTTTCGACGGATTATTGCCACTATTGGGGGAGCGTAAGTGGTCCCTGTTCTTATCGCCAGATAACGGCCCATGTTTTATTTGTTCCGACCATCCGGTAGTGTTGAGTAGGAAAAACTCGAAAAATAAAGGATCGATTGGATATGGGCTAAAAAATACAGAAATATTTTTTCCGCTTGGCCCTAAAACCGGTTTATTTGGAGTTTACGAGGATCCACTGCCACCTGTGATTATTGTGGGGGATAAAAAAGTGGCAATAATGAATAGACGTATTGCTATGAATGCTGAGAGACAAGTATATTCTCGTATGGATAAATTTATTGTATGGGGCGATGGTAAGATAAATTATATTTGTTTTGGATCTAATATATGATTTATAGAGGGCCTAACAAAGCGTTGAAGCTGACGGATCCTTCCGTAACGCTTTTGTGTCATTCGTTGGTAAAAGCGCGCCTTCGGCCCGCAGCTTAACGCTAGCGTTAGACGGACAAGATATTTGGAAGGGCAATATGATACCGAGCTGGATCATCGTGTTGATGAAAACTTTCGCCGCGATTCTCATGGGGATAGATTATTTTGTAAGTGGAGAATACAAGGACAATATGGAAAACAAGATTGAAGAATGGCTAACTAAATCACATGATAAAGCGAATATTTCAAAGAGAGCAAACGAAATGTTACTTAAGTTAGGAAGATACTGTGTGGTATTGCTCATGTTTATTGTTTCGTTAATTGTGGTGAAATTCGCAACAAACATCGTGAGCGATAAAGGATTTTATTTAATATTAAAATTAATATTTATGTTTTCTCAATTGATATTAATAGGCGGAATATTATTTGGTCTGTTTTATGTGGCAAAGGATAGCACTAAATATATGACGCTAAAAGCAATGAGTATGGCATTAATAGTTATGCTGAAACGTTATCCCAAAGGACGAGTGGCATCAGTTGGATTTGGAATATTATTATTATCATTTGTCTTTGATCTTATAAATTCAGTTCATGCCGTCTAACCACAGGCTGGAGCTGACGGCTGCCCTGCGGGAGATCCTGAGGCCCCGCAACTCAGCCTGAGCGTTGGGCAGACAAAAAATCGTATTATTAGGAGGCAGTATGATGAAGAAGATATTTGCATTTCTTATGTTTCCAATAGTCATATGTTCCTGTGGGTCGATGTCAGAGATTTCGCAAATTGGTAAAGATACTTATATGGTGGCAAGTTCAAGCGCAGCCATGGGCGAGGGGGGAGGAAATTTAAAAGCAAAATTAGTAAGAGAGGGCACAAATCATTGTTCTAAGCAAAGCAAGCAATTTTTATTGGTAGGATTTTCTTCTGTGGACATGGCATTTGGACGGCCAGCTTCAGCAGAAATAACATTTCGTTGTTTGTTCGATAATGATACTGAATACACAAGACCAAATATACCGTATGAAATTAGCCCTGGTGGAAATTCAACTCCGACAGGTATATTGTTAAATGTTAAATAATATAAAATGTCTATAATAAATCTTCCATACGGTAGCAACACCTTTAATTCGGAAGAATTAATACGGTATATCTTGGAAACAGGTCGAAATTATATAATTCAAGGGCAAATTAACTGTAGAATAGAAGTCCACCCAAAACCAAACAGTTTAGACTATTGGCTGAGATGCAACCATACTAAGTATCACGATACAAAACAAGCAGTTAATAAAGTGGTGTCAGATCTAATTGGTACAAATATTTTCGAATTAGGCATATTTAAGTGTCCTGATAGTGGAAGAAGATGCAAGGGAATATAAATTGTTAATAGATAACGGAAATATCATAGTGATGCTGCCCAACAACAGGCTGGAGCTGACGGCTGCCCTGTGGGAGATCATGAGGCCCCGCAGCTCAGCCTGAGCGTTAGCCGTACAAAATAGCGAAAAGGAAAAAGCATAAGAGATTTTTCTAGGAAGTTTGCTTGAAATAGTTTATGCGATCTAATTATTATAATAAACTGAAAAATAATTAATGGGAGGTGAATGGATTGAAGAAGATATTTTTGTTGATGCTGTGTTTATTCATGGTCGGGTGCATGAGCAGTGGCGTGATTCCAATGGATCGGGGCACATATTTAATTACTAAGAGAAGTGCGCAGATTGGAATTGGCATGCCTGTAGGAGCGAAGGCAGATGTATATATAGAGGCCAATGAATTTTGCGCAAAAAAAGGGATGGAAGTTGACACATTAAATCTAGAAATGGCGCCATCAATGCCAGCGGCCCCTGGTTCGGTGTCACTGCAATTTAGGTGTGTGCCGCCGAACAGTTTGCCTCCACAACCCATTCAGCTTAAGCGATCCCCAGATGTAATTATTGAAAATAATAGAAACACGAAATAGACTAAAATCTTATGTTTCGAAATCGCATATTATTTAAACGCGCTAAAATTATATATTATAGGAATATTTTGACGGCTAACAAAGCGTTGAAGCTGACGGCTCCTTCGGTTCACGCTTTTTGCCTTGCCACGGGTGTTGAGAGTCTTGGGCCGTGGGCACAAAAGCGTGCCCCTCGGCCCGCAGCTTAACGCTGGTGTTAGGTTGCTAAATGGAAGGATAATAATGAACATCCTATTGAAAATATATGTATGGATTATATCAGCTCTCCTTGTGTATACAGCATTTAGTGCTTTTGTTCGAGATATTGGAACTGAGAAATTTAGTTATATTATAATTATATTAATGTGTAGTTTTATTGTTAGTAGCATATGCCTATTTTTAAGTCCATTCTTGCTAAACATTAGAGGCAATATAAGATATTTACTGTTGTTTATATTATTTCCAGGAACAATAATCCTATTATTATTTTCTATAAAAGAGGCAATGCTTATACATTTTGGAAGTAGTATATCTATTCAATCAGTAATTATGTGCATGGGATTAATTGCATATATTGTGCAATATTATTATCTTACGAAAGGTTTACGTGCAACCTAACAACAGGCTGGAGCTGACGGCTGCCTTGCAGGAGATCCTGAGGCCCCGCAGCTCAGCCTGAACGTTAGGTTTACAAAGGAGTCATGATTGGAAAAATCAGATTATGTCTTCCTGCCATTATCCTTCGAATACATGATGTCTGCCCTTTTTGGAGTTAACAACTATCATGGCTATGTCGGATCTGTACGAATCCAGACATGGAAAAAAGATATGGCAAAGGTCGTAAAATATATTAAAAAGTCTATTGAACTTAATCACAATGGCGATATGTTCCATCGAAACGAGCTTATCCATACATGTGATCACTTGATTGAAGAATTGAAAAAAGCAAAATCTATTAATGATATTAACGTATATTTGATCCAAGAGTTGATACGTTTAATTTTTACCTTATTAGGCACTATGCCGCACCATTGGAACAGAAAAAATCCCTATTTTGATAGTTCCTGGAGTCTATCTGGTCACAGAACGTTAAACTACATTCAAGATGCCGATCAAAAAGCTCATTTAATTATATATCTTGTGGATATTGGAAAGAAATATACCATAGATTTTGAGACGTTTGGAGATATGCACGGAATTTACTATAGAAAATTTATGGGAAAATCTAGTGACTTTGTGGTTTGGTTCAAGAAAATTTATTCTGGTATTTATTGTGATATTTTTTGAAACCTAACTACAGGCTGAAGCTGACGGCTCACTTGGCGAACTTCGTGAGTGCCCGCAGCTTAGCCTGAGCGTTAGACACATACGAGGAACTCATGACAAAAGAGATAAGATATCTAAATACCATAGAAGATATCATCTCTTGCGCCTATTATGAGGCAGAAGAAATAGAAATATATAAGAAAAACATCAGGCGGGGGCAAATAGCATCTAGTGTATGGCCAGTAATAATATTTTTGGCATTATCAATTTATTTTCGTGATCCAGTGGCAGTTATAATAGGCATAATCCTAGCAGGCTTAGGTTGGGTTGCATACCCACATATTTACAAAAAACAAGTTAAGAAAAATATATTAGCAATGATTAATGAATCTAAAGGGAGGGTTGGCACAGGAGAGTTTAAACTAATCGTTAATGATACTACCTTAGATGTTGATAACAAATATTTTAAAGCAAGCTTCTCTTGGGATGCCGTTGAAAAAATAGATATCCTTTCTGACAGGAGCTATGTTTATCTCGGACAGGGTATCGGGCTTATTATTCCACGGGCATCAGTTGTTGAAGGAAATTATGGTAAGTTCGTTGATGCTCTTAAGGAGACTTTTTTGAAAAAGGTGTCTAACTACGCCTTGCAACGGACTCGGGATTGTGTTCGTTGGACACGGGCCACTGAACGCGAGCGTTAGGTGGACGTAAAGACAAGAAAATTGAAAATTATAATGCTTGGGGGTGATTGTCATGGGGTGGTTTTGGAATTCGAAAACGAAAATATCACCAATCGAATTTGTTAATAAGCAATTAGATTTAATATTTTCTGACGAGTTCAAGAACGCAGAGAAAAATGATCTTAATATGTTATCAAAAAACTATCCAATGATTGGAAAAGTGAATATTGAGGAATACTTATTAGAGAGACAAAATATAATTTATAACATTGTTCAGCTAGCATGGGACCGAAATACTCCGCATGATATATTCATAAAATATTCAATGATAATGGTGGATGACCCTAGGGTAAAGCGGGTTAATTCTGGAATATATGATCGGTGTTTGAGTAATGCTCAAGAGGCTGGTATGGACACATTCGGATATTTGGCAATGTTATTCATGAAACAGATTCTTCCTGGAAGCAATATTGGCGACGGAGGCGATGGAAATAAATTATTTGATACATATAAAAACGAGTATACATTATGTTTTAAACACCATGAAAGTATGGTTCGTGGTCATAAAATCATTGATAGTTAAATATACTTATTGATATATTACACAACAAAGAAATATGCGCCACCTAACAACAAGTTGAAGCTGACAGTCCTTCAGTCACGCTTTTATGTCTTTCGTTGGTAAAAGCGCGCCTTCGCCCTGCAGCTTAACTTGAGCGTTAGACCGACAATTATTGATCGGACATTAATCGGAGGAAATCAGTGGGTCTGACCTTCATATGGGACAAGAAAAAAGCCGCTGCCAATCTGCGCAAGCATGATGTGGCCTTTGAGGAGGCGTCTACGGCATTCGGGGACACGCTATCATTGACAACTTTCGATCCAGATCATTCTATTGATGAGGATCGATTCATACTTCTCGGTGCATCGAACAGAGGGAGGCTATTGGTGGTTGCACATACGGAGCAATCGGATACAATCCGAATTGTCAGCGCACGCTTGGCGACGCGAGGTGAGAGGAAAATTTATGAAGAGTCCTAAGAAGAAAGCGCCGGAGCTGGAGATGAGGGCGGAGTACGATTTCAGCAAGGGAGTCCGTGGAAAATACGCGAGCCGGTTTTCGGAGGGGAGTAATATTATATTGCTGGATCCTGATGTGGCCGGATTATTTCCCGACTCGAAAACAGTAAATGACGCACTACGGGCTCTCGCCCGGATCGCGCAAGCGCGAGTGAAAAAGGCCGGTTGATCCGGCCTTTTTTATTTCTGCGGTCTAACAACAGGCTGGAGCTGACGGCTGCCCAGCGGGAGATCATGAGGCCCCGCAGCTTAGCCTGAGCGTTGGGCGGACCGAAATCTGATATGGACGAGATAGGCTTGACAGGTGGAATGGTATCGCATACGATACCACCATGAAACGACGAATTGTCATCGACACCAATGTATTTATTTCAGCCCTTCGATCACGGCGTGGCGCATCCTATCGTCTTTTCATGTTGTTGGGTGGCAAGCAGTTTGAGATCAGCGTATCTGTCCCGCTGATCCTCGAATATGAGGATGCAGCGAAACGCCTGGGGCGTGAATTCGGGCTGACACATGCCGATATTGAAGACATTCTGGATTACGTCTGCAGCGTTGCAGATTTGCGTGAAATCCATTTCTTATGGCGACCCATCCTGAAAGATCCTCAAGACGATCATGTGTTGGAACTTGCAGTAGAGTTTTCGGCGAAATTCATAGTGACCTACAACCGCCGTGATTTTATGGGCGCAGAGAAATTCGGCATCAAGGTGGTAACCCCAAACGAGTTCCTGGAAGAAATAGGAGAAGGATTATGAGCACGATTAGTCTTCGTCTTTCGCAGTCACTTCATCGGCGGGTTAGGGATCTCGCAAAACAAGAAGAGATTTCTATCAACCAGTTTATTGCGACAGCACTTGCGGAGAAAATGTCGGCGCTGATGACAAGCGATTACTTGGGGGAGCGTTCCAAGCGCGGTCGCCGTGGGAAGTTTGAGCGCGCAATGGCAAAGGTTCGAGATATCGAACCAGATAAGAAAGATGCCCTGTAAAATGCCGCCCAACAACAGGCTGAAGCTGACGGCTCACCTGGCGTAGATCCTGAGTGCCCGCAGCTTAGCCTGAGCGTTAGGCGCACTTCTTGTGGGGGTATTGCAAAGGCCGAAAATAATGGGTACGATAATACGTACGGTATCGAGTACGAGAAATGGGGGACGATATGGGCAGGATCTATTTGGCAGAAGATATCCGGTCTCTTTCGGATTTCAGGTCGAATGTGGCGTCGTTTGTTGGCCAGGTACGCAAAACTAAACGGCCATTAGTTTTGACTCAACATGGAAGAAGCGCCGCCGTGCTTCTAGATGTCGGCGCGTATGAGGCGTTGATAGAAAGAGCTGAATTATTAGAAGATATTAGAATCGCGGAAGAGGAAATCAAGGCTGGTAAAGAGATCCCCCATTCTGAGGTCAAGGCAGAATTATTGGCTCGATTCAAGCGATGAAGATCACATGGGCTCCTCGGGCGAAAATGCGAGCAGGGGAGTATGCGGAATACATCGCACAAGATAATGAAGGGGCTGCATATGAATGGTTAGTTGGAATTTTTAAAGATGTAGAGCGTCTTAAAGATTTTCCCGAACAGGGGCGCGTGGTTCCAGAGATTGGGCGCCCTGATGTTCGGGAAATATTTTATATGAGCCACCGAATTATTTATAGAATCGGATCAAGAAGAATACGGATTATTACTATACGGCATGGACGGCAATTATTGGATAAAAAGGAAATTAAGTAGAAGGCGCCTAACCACAGGCTGGAGCTGACGGCTGCCCTGTGGGAAATCATGAGGCCCCGCAACTCAGCCTGAGCGTTAGACGCTCACCTTTGTCGAGGGGTTGGTTAACATGAAACGATTCTCGGAACGAATTGGCACAAGAACTCCCCCAAAGACGATTCAAATGGAAGGTATTTCCACCGAATTGATGAATTCGCTTTGGAACTTGGTTTACAGCCTATATGAGTCTAGCCGGGATATCTATTGGTATAAGGTTGCAAAATATATTGCACAATACTTTCGTAAATTCCCGGCTGATGAAGTTCCATATCGGGATTACGATTGCCGTAACTGGGTTAAAGATTATTTCTTCAGCCTTCAATGGCCTGAGATGTATGATTTTATTGAGTTTGTAGTTCATAATCATATTGGAATGACAAAGGTATTGTCTCAATATGGAGTAGATAACATTTATCATCGGGTAAAACCAACTGAAATAATTTCTATTGCTAACAGTATACTTGAAGAGGAATTATCTGGGTACAGATTTGTTGGTGGTGTCTTAGTCCCGATCTCTGACAAAATCGAAGGCGCAGAAATAGAAGAGGCGATGTCAAAAGCAGCAAAATATGGTCTTGAAGGCGCCCATGAACATATAAAGACGGCCCTTGAACTCATGGGTAAAAAACCAACACCAGATTATCGAAACGCCATTAAGGAATCTATCAGTGGGGTTGAGTCTGTGGTCAAACAAATCGTTGGATTATCATCTGGCGGTCTCGACGACGCATTAGAGGAACTTGCGAAGAACACTAATGTACACGGTGCACTAAAAGCTGGCTTTAAGAAATTATATGGTTATTCTAGCGATGAAGATGGAATTCGTCATGCCATTCTTGACCAATCGAATGTTGGATTTACTGAATCGAAGTATATGGTTGTAGCATGTTCAGCATTTATAAATTATTTGATTCAAAAAGCTGATGATGCAAAGATATTGCGAAAAGGATAAATCCGTGGCGTCTAACAACGGCTTGAAGCTGACGGCTCGCTTAGGTTAATTCCTTAGCGTCCGCAGCTTAAGCCGAACGTTATACGGGCTAATATTGGAGATATATGACTACTTGGTTGGAATTAGAAAGTAGATTTAAGGAGTTGGAATCTGTTATGAAGAACTCACGCCTGGACATCCAGTGGGGCAGTGCTGGGGAGTACTGGCGGATTGCGGGAAGAAGTTACGAGACAAGCGCTACTCAGCGATTTGAAGCCCTCGCTTACATGGCAGGCGAAAAATTACGAGGTATCCTTGTGAGTACCTCTCATGATCCAGAAGGGATTGCGACTGAAGTTGATCCAATAAGGCTTTGGTACAAAGGTATTTGGAAAATTGCCCGAATATTCGAGTATCAAACGCCAGGCCATGAGCTTGACAAAGACGGAAAAATCATTGGAACAATCCATTGTGGTTCGATTAATAAAATTGCTGATGCATCGGCCACATTTTGTTTAGAACTAGAAGCAAGATATGCAGATGAAGGCGTAAATGGATCACTAATTGATAAAGGAAGGGAGAAATTTTTTCCGAAAGGTTCGCAGTATGATGCGTACGTAGAAATCAGAGAATTATTTAGGGCTGCAACAAAAAGTATAGTGATTATAGATCCATATTTAGATGAAACGTTATTTCCATTGTTACTGGTGAATGAAAAAGGAAACGTAAATATTAAATTGCTTACGTTTGCGGTTCCTCCTGACTTTTCTTTAGAAACTAGGAAATTTTTAGAGCAACATTCACATTTCAATGTTGAGATACGACGATCGAAAGAATTTCATGACAGATTTATAATTATTGACGATAGCCGGTGTTTTCACATTGGGGCTTCCATAAAGGATGCTGGCGCTAGGGCTTTTATGATTAGCGAAGTCGAAGATGAATTAAACAAAAATGAATTGATAAAGCAACTTGAAGCTGGTTGGAATAATGCGCTGCCGATTTCATAGCAAAATATTGTAGCCGTATAACCACAGGCTGAAGCTGACGGCTCACCTAGGGAACTTCCTGAGTGCCCGCAACTTAGCCTGAGCGTTAGCCTGACTTATTGAGGGCAAATGGAAACAATAAATTATAAAACTGATGTGGAAAAGGTTTTAAGATTATTTGTTAGGCTTCGTTTCTCCGCTGTTCGCGAACATGCCCAATTCTTAAATGATGCATTTTCCCCTTCACTCGAAGATATAGGCCGGCAATTAGAAAATGCATCAGATGAGATCGCGGAAATGTTATCTGATGAGGCCGCAGCAATTAATGATTTAATTGACCAAACTGTCCCATTAATACTATTAAGAGCTTATGCAACTTATGAGGCTTTTGTCTTCCGATTTATAGGCATGGTAACGAATAATCCTAAAATTAAAATAAAACCTGATTGGAAAAAAGCGATAAAGTGCCTAGAAAACGCTGGTGTGGATTGGAATTCCATCCTAGGAGTCCAACAGGTAGAAACTATGCGCCTTCTTATCAATTCATATAAACATCATGATGGTAAAATATATAATTCAGAATTATCTTTACGTTTAGGAAAGGATAAAGGCGAACGTATTTATTGGGGAAATATTGAACATAGAGAATACATATCATCTTGCGAAAAAGTATTATACGCCTTGATAGATAAAATAAAATAATATGCAACCTAACAACCGGTTGAAGCTGACGGCTCACGTGGTGAGAATCCTGAGTGCCCGCAGCTTAACCGGAGCGTTAGCCAGATTTCTGAATTTGAAGGTCATAACTGAAATTTTGCGCTTGCACGGTATCCCGGTAAGCGGTAGTATATCAAAAGAGAGGTCATGACGCGTGATCTTATCGTTCGGCAACAAGGTGACGGAGGCGCTATACAACGGCCTGGACACGAAAGGTGTCCGTCACCTGCCGCACGACATAATTCAAAAGACGCTCAATAAACTTGATGTGCTCAACGGCGCCCATGACCTATTGGACTTGCGATCACCACCCGGAAATCGTTTGGAGGCATTGAGGGGCGATCTGTCTGGTTTTTACAGCATTCGGGTAAATAACCAATGGAGAATTATTTTTCGATGGCAAGATGGAAACGCCTATGAGGTTCAACTGACTGATTATCACTAGAACATTATTTATGGAGGACAGAAATGATCCCTTCCCACCGTATTCCAGCCCATCCCGGGAAAATCCTGAAAGAAGAATTTCTTGATGAAATGCACGTGAGCCAAGTCGCGCTGGCGGCGCATATTGGTGTCCCCGTACAGCGAATCAATGAGGTTGTCAGGGGGAAGCGCGGCATCACTTCTGATACAGCATGGCGACTGGCGCAGGCTTTGGACACGACCCCGGAATTCTGGCTCAACCTACAGGCAACATTTGATTTGGCTGTGAATAAACCAGGGAAAACAGTACCGAAACTTAAGAAAGCGAGTTGAACTGGCTAACAACAGGCTGAAGCTGACGGCTCACCTGGCGAAGTTCCTGAGTGCCCGCAGCTTAGCCTGAGCGTTAGACGCAATTTACGGAGGAAAGCATGAAAGGCATATTGGTCACATCATTTGTGGTCCTGGCGCTCTTTTCAGGAGTGGTAAAAGCCCAAGATAATATTGAAAAAAAGAAAATTGATTTTTTAATATCCTCAGTAGAGAATTTAAAAGGGGCGAAATTTATTAGAAACGGCACAGAGCATGATGGGAAGGAAGCCGCAGAGCATTTACGAAGTAAACTTAAAAGTGCTGGTGGTAAGGTCCAAACCGCTGATGATTTTATAAGGCTATGCGCTTCAAAATCTTTTATTTCGGGCAAACCTTATATGATCAGATCATCTGATGGGAAAACCATAAATTCAGAACAATATTTTCGAAAGAAGCTAAAGGAATATAATTCAACCGCAAAGTAAATGCGCCTAACAATCGGCTGAAGCTGACGGCTCGCCTGGGGTTGTTCCTGAGTGCCCGCAACTTAGCCTGAGCGTTGGGCAGACGTTTTTATATCGACGATGACCATTGACAGCGGGGGCAGCATGGGAGTATTTTGGTAGTATGAAAATAAAGACATCCATCACACTGACGGAAGATTTGCTGAAGGTCATCGATGAGCAGTCGGGACCGCATAAGAACCGATCTGATTTCATCGAGAAGGCAGTGAGGGCGTATGTGGCTCAGGTGATGCGGGACCGGCAGAACGCCCGAGACTTGGACATCATCAATCGACATGCAGATCGCCTGAACCAGGAGGCAGAGGATGTGTTGACCTATCAGGTTCTCCCATGAACCGTGGTGAGCTATACCGCGTTCCGAATCCCACCGCAAAAGATCCCAAAAAATTTCGTGTGTTTGTTGTTGTCAGCCGACAAATTCTTCTCGACTCACGTTTTTCAACAGTGATCTGTGCTCCTATTTATACAACTCATCATGGTTTATCAACCCAAGTGGCAATCGGAATTGAGGCGGGTTTAAAGCATGAAAGCAGTATTCACTGCGACGAATTGGTCAGCCTACCAAAGTCGGCGTTGACAAACTACGTCGGGACGCTTCCATTCAAGAAGACACAAGAGCTTAATAAATCTCTTTGCATCGCGTTGGACATACCAGAAATTATATAGCGCTGCCCAACAACAGGTTGAAGCTGACGGCTCCTGCGGTTCACGCTTTTTGCTTTTCCGCGGGTGTTGATGATCCTGGGTCGCGGGGCATAAAAGCGTGCCCTCGGCTCGCAGCTTAACCTGAGCGTTAGACGCACCCAAAGCAAATGGGAAAACATGATAAAGGCGATTGGGAGAAGGCCAATATTGACTGACGGTGTTTTTGGCGATACGCTTAGAAGTACATTAGGAGGTGTCACATGGGGAAGATGCCGAATATTATTCCGATAACGGACTTAAGGCAGGATGCGGCTGGGGTGCTGCAGCGTGTGCGCGCTTCGCGCGAACCCATATTTATTACTCAAAGGGGACGTGCCGCCGCAGTCATGGTGAGCGCGGAGGAATATGAACGCGCAGAGCATGACAGGGAAATTCTTATGCTATTGGCACGTGGGGAAAAGGAAATTAAGGAAGGTAAGGGGCATGATCTCGATACGGTCCTGGCAGAAGCATACAAATTGTTGAAAGAAGGGTAATTTTGTGAAACTTCGGTTTACTCCATCTGCGGAAACCGAATTATTATCAGCGGCCAAATATATTCATAATGAAAATCCTGAAGCCGCATTGAATATTCTAAAAAAGGCAGATGAATTACTTCATAGGTTAGAAAAACACCCACTATCAGGCCGTACCATTCCAGAATTTCCTGAACTTCCCTACCGTGAATTATTGGTTTTACCCTATCGTTTTTTCTACAGTATTCAAAATAAAACAATATGGATAGTGGCTGTATGGCATACTTCTCAATTGCCTAAAGAGCCTAATAAAAAGGGGCGTCTAACAAACGGTTGAAGCTGACGGCTCGCTTGGTTTAATTCCTGAGCGCCCGCAGCTTAGCCGGAGCGTTATGCGGTCTTTCTTCATGATTATGAAAGGATGATGATTGAAGAAAGTCTATATTGCGAAAAATCCTGCTGACGCTCATTTATTGAAGGGATTATTGGAAGGAGAAAATATCGAGACTGAAGTTCGTGGTGAGTTCTTATATGGAGTCAGGGGCGAAGTACCTATTACCCAGGACACTTGCCCATCGGTGTGGGTAATGGACGATTCGGATTACGACCGAGCTATGGAACTTGTTTCGACATTTGGTGAAGGAGACCCCTCAAATCCTATTGAAGGTAAAGTCTGGCGTTGCAGTTGTGGAGAGGAGAATGAAAATCAATTCACGGAATGTTGGAGTTGCGGAAAGTCACGTCCGATTGGTTCGTAAGGCAATAGGGCTATTCTTTCTACGGATGAAACCAGGAGGAAAAGGAGAAGAGCCATGACACAAGTTACTGAAGTTTGCCCAAGTTTGTACCGTATCTCGACCTATATACCAGAAATCAATATTCAGTTTAATCAGTTCCTCGTCTTGGACGACGAACCGCTGCTTTACCACACGGGTCCAAAAAGACTCTTTCCATTGGTCCGTGACGCTGTTGCCACTTTGATCGATGCATCGAAAATCCGCTGGATCGGTTTTAGTCATTTGGAGGCGGACGAGTGTGGGGCACTTGGTCAATGGCAGGAATTGGCCCCGAACTCAACAGCAGTCTGCAGCCTCGTCGGGAAAAATGTCAGCATCGATGATTTCGTGGCAATAAGACCCGCACGGGCACTGGCGGATGGTGAAGTTCTGGCAACGGGAAAATATCGCTTTCGCTTCCTTCAGACGCCGCACGTACCACATGGTTGGGAGGCGGGACACCTATTCGAAGAGACGAATGGGACGCTTCTATGCTCAGACCTCTTTCACCAGAATGGCAACGTGGAACCGCAGACAACCTCAGATGTCGTTGGGCGATTCAGGGAAATGCTAATTGATTACCAAAACGGGCCATTTGCCTACTATCTGCCCTTTACACCGCAGACAGAACGATTTTTGCAAAAACTCGCTGCTCTCAAGCCGAGAACCCTCGCAACCATGCACGGCTCGACATTTGTCGGAGACGGCGAGCGTGCAATCGGTGATCTCGCCCTTGTGATGAAAGAAGTCTTGGCGGCACCATAAACGTCAATAGGTCAGAAAATCCGGGTGAAACTCCGGATCATGGTATGATATATCGTAATACCATGGAGGTGGAACATGGCGACGAGAGCAAAAGTTGCAATTTCTTTGGATGGACAGACATTGGGGCACTTGGATCGACTCGTGAAGGCGCATGTGTTCCCGAATCGCAGTCAGGCCATTCAGCTGGCGATCGATGAGAAACTGGCACGCATGGATAAGAGCCGACTTGCGCGTGAATGCGCCAAGGCAAAACCTGCTCATGAAAAAGCGATGGCAGAGGAAGGCATGTCCTGGGAGCTGGCTGAATGGCCCGAATACTAAGGGGTGAAATTCGATGGGCGAATTTAAACCCGACTTTGGGGCATGAGCAATCGGGTTTGCGCCCAGT
>CAAGKR010225311.1_pt1 | contig 16255 bp, 22 predicted proteins | sample 2556971 | NCBI WGS metagenome assembly CAAGKR01 (sample SAMEA5207829, study PRJEB30636) | soil metagenome | biome: forest; feature: boreal; material: soil | place: USA | collected 2011-09 | depth 1 m | reverse complement strand
GGAGTGGGTATGACCGTTGCCGTGAAGTTCACTCCTGAAATGTTAGCACTGGATACGGTCTCACTTGCACTCGTGGGACTAAACGTGTACCCTGCCGAGGTCGGTGTAATCGTGTATGTGCCGTTTGCCAATAAACCTGTGGTATAGTTGCCAGAACCATCTGCGGTAACACTACCTGAAGACGTGCCTGTCCAGCTAACCGTGGCCCCTGATACGCCCGCATTACCGCTTATGGTATATTCTAAACTGGTACTTCCACCTAAGAAATGAGAAATACCGACATCAGTAACCTGCTGGCCCGTCATCCACAGAATGGCATTGCCCGATGCCGAATTAGAATCTGCGAAGGTAGCAATAAGACTGCCGTTGTGCAGCAGATAGAAGTTAGTTCCTACACAAGCTAACCGTATTTTATCCCCGAGGGCGCACGGCAAATTAGGAATCCACGCCTTGAATGACACAGCGTTTCCTGCCTTAGGGGGGAATACTAGACCACTAGAATCAAAGGCTTGTACCAATACAGAAAACGTACCATCTCCATTGTTAGTTGTCTCAGCAATGTATCCTGAAAAAACTAGCCGTAATTCTTATTCCCGGTCCCGCTTGCGCCCAAGATAGAGGTGCAGAGTTGAGGGTGTCAATTTGTATCTCGGCCCACATGTTATTAGGCAAAGGTGTGCCTGTGTTTTCGCTTATCGCGGCTGCGGACCATGGTCCCGCGTAGGTCGGAATAATGAGGTTATATTGAACTCCTGTTTGAGTTCCCGCCGAAGTGGCCAAAGTCGCAGACGTAGCACTATTGAAGGATGCAACGGGGTAGGCGACGTTGTTGATGTACATCGTCATGCCGGTTTTTACAGTTGCCGAACCCGCAACTATAGACGATGAAAACTTCAGACCGCTTACCCAAGTAACAGCCGTGCCGCTCGTGTTGACCGTACCGATAGGGCCGAGAGTTCCTTCGTTGTTAAGCAACTGAAGTTGTGGATCAAATGGCGGTATTGGTGACCCATCAACTACCCACGTCCCGCCGTTTGATAACGGAGATTCATTTGCTCGCTGCATGGAATCTGTTGCAAGAGTGGTGAATACTAGATTCGTATTCAGCGCCGATGGAGTGAAGTTCAAACCTGTTACGTTGGAACCCGGTGAAGGAGTACCCCCTTCCCAAGCGGATACCTGTGCGTCGGTGATGGAACCGCTTGGCACGTATAGCATAAATCCCGCAGTACCAGAAGCAATAGAGTTGTCTATAACTGAGGATATGACTGCACCATTTTTCAATGCGTATAAGGTTGTTCCAATCACCGCTAGAGCTAACTTATCCCCAGCAGTAATCGCTGCGGTTACACTAGTAAGCTGCGTGAAACTTCCGGCTACTTCTTTATAGATTTGAACAGCGCCAGCATTGGTTTGCACATAGTATACGGTAGTGGAGGCGGCTACGTTGGACCTTACTGCTGCAAATACCTGACCTATACCAGAGATGTTTTGAACTGTGATTTGGGAATATTGGTCATTTGCCCATGCACCATCACCCGTCCAAAACGCGTTAGGATTGGGAAGTCCTGTCGTTATTGATTCAACCGCGTGACTAACAAGTTGTCCCGTATTAAGGCCTGATGGTGCTGTCCATTTACCACCATCTGATAAAGGATTCTCATCCGGTCTCTGGAATGTGTCTGAGTGTAAAGGCGTGAGAGTAACCCCACCGCCCGCAATTGCACTAGAGACAGCGGGAGAGAATACAAAACCCGCCTTCTGAGGTGTAACGGTGTAGGTATCGGGAGGTAATCCAATGGTAATGTAATTGCCCACTCCGTCCGCCGTACATGAGGTCATGTACCCCGTGGTCTGACTTACGACAATAACTGTCGCTCCGGACCCGGAAGAACCTAAACTGCCTGAGATAGTGAAGCCCGCAGTCGCAGGAAGGAAAGAGATAGACACCGCTCCCCATAGTCCCGAGGGAGATTGTACGAGGCCCGGGGTATAACTTCCTGACAAACTTTCAACATTATATACCGCAGAAAAATTTCCTCCTGACGCGCTTGTCCATCCTGCGCCTGCTGAAACAGTACTACCACTTGCCCCTATTCCTATACCTATTACAAGTTCATTGGAGAAAGTCGTCGTTACTGCGGAAGCAAGGGTAGTACCAGTCCCTAGGGCAACCGTAGAAGCATCAAGCGGCAACAGGGAGTTTCCACTAAATTCTAGGATTTGACAAGCCGGAAATGCCAAGTTGGCTGGTACTCCTACCAAACCACCACTGTTTGTAGTACTAGAATCAAAGAATTGAACAGATAAAGGCGCACTTCTACGAGATATGCAGTACCATGCAGATATAACTCCGTACCCAGCGGTTTGCTGAAATTTGATAGGAATCCAACCAAGTTGTTCTACACCACCATCCACTCCGGCAGGATTAGAGTTTATGAAATCTGAGATAACGTGATTTGTTGATGTCGAACTAGTCAACCACGCAACCAGAAGGTTACCCTTCGTGACATTACTGGCCATAGACAACACAGGTTGACCTGTTGCAGGGAAAGTGACGTTATGTGCTTCCTGTACAAATGTGTATGCCATGATACTCCTATCGACCGAAAATAAAAACCAGAATTGCGCCGACGATTACAACGGCACCGAATATCTTGTAGCCCAGTCCCAATCCAGTCCAAAAGCCCTTCATATTTTCCCCTATCTGTTTCCCACGTCGTAGCCCAGCTTGCTCATGATTATGTTCTCCATCTCGTATTCTAATACAGACGGAATCTGGCTGGCCGCTGCGTATACTCTCGCATGCACCCAAGGCATCGTCATCGCATGGCAGGTGTTGTATTCCAAGAATCCCTGTCCCTTCGCAACGATAATTGCGCCAGATGGGTTCTTGTCCTTACCCCATGCCGGGTCGACTTTCACCAAGTCGGATATGGTTGTATCCGGCACGGCAATAACTGTGACGTGATCCGGCTGGACATTCAAGGCCCTCGGGTCAGCAGGATGCGGGGCACCATTGTAAGCGTCACTCGGAAAAGGTTTGGTACCTAAGTTTGTCTGTGCTTGCTTCCACGAGTCCATTAATACCGCGTCCGAGACGCTGGTGCAATTGACGAACTGCACGCTCGTTGGAATGATTAGACTCAGCCAGTGCATCCATACCTCTGCTGGCATCTCGATAAAAACGCTGTGCAGGAATCGAGAAAACGTGCTCGTGTAAACACCGCTAATGAATTTCATCTTGCTCCTATACAACCTGTAGCCGTTTGTCATCGCTAAAGTCAATGAGTGTTCTTGTCGTATGACTCATCACGATACACCCTTCGCTTGCGCAACGTGGGTGACCAATCGTGTCCGCATGACAGTAGAAGTCGCTGCGGCCTCGCATGTCGTTATCTGCGTCTGGTGTAAGCGGGATGGCGAGTGGGCCGAGATGTGTTCCTTCAACCGCAGTTCCAAACGTGTACAATCCAACGGGCAGTGGGCCAATGAATCTTGTATACTGGTACACTTTATTGTTTATGCCTTCGGGGTTATCTCCGAGATTCCCACCCGCGTAGCCTCGCTCAACTTGGGTGCCATCGGGTCCAGTAAGCCACCCAGTAGTACTGTCAAAAATCCACATGTTACTCCTAAGCCGTCCAAGTTGTTTGGTAAGCGCCCAATGTAGGTAGAGGCGCTTGAGCTAGCATCAATACCTGTATGAACGCTTGAAAAGCTGCGGTGCTCGCAAATATTTGGGTTGGATAAGTTGCTATCACAGGTATTCCGTTCACAGTGCCGGACACGGTTATATTTCCGTTCGCGTTAACCAAAGATGTAACTACATATGTGTTGGCCATATTTCTCCTTAATATTCTTTAATTAGCTTGCCTTTTGCAAGAAGAACGAAGCTGTGACGTTCACGGTCGGCGTATCAGTGGCGGACGACATGGCAACTGTCCACGCCGTGGCAGCGCTAGCTGCCTTTAATGGCGGGCTAAATGTCATACTGATTGGTTGTGACCCTGTCGGGGTCACTGAAACGCTATCATTCGAGAACATGTTAAATTTGTATGTGTTGGTGCCATCGCTCACATTGACGCTGAAATAGACGTTGGCTGTTGCGCCAAGTCCTTGTGTAATGTTTATGGAACCGAGGTCGGCGAAAACCCCCGCTGCTTGGGCGGCAAGAAGTTGTGTGGCGGTCGTCGATGTAAAAGTTCCAGTAGCGGTGGCGATCTGACTACGTCGGTACGGGTTGACGAATAGAGAACCAACGTAATCGACTTCAATCCCGATAGCTTGTCCCGTTGCTAAAGACGGTGTGGTTGAATTATACATGCCCAAACCAAGCACACCGTTGGCAGGTGCAGTCGCTGCGGTGTTTACACCGTCTAGGATGGCTCCAGTATTACCAAGCATGTCTACCTTACCGATAGTGTTGGCTCCCGTAGGCAGGGCATTCGTAATCGCTGTGACTGCGGTGATCGTACCACTTGTAATTGTAGTAGATGCCAACGTCACAGTTGGAGTATTGGTGATAAAGCAGTTGGTGGATTCTACCAGAACGGCTCCGGGGGATGTCCCGTAATTGGACAATGCACCAAGAACTTGACCAGCAGTCTGTGTGTGGTTGATTGCCACAGTTCCGGTGATCGTAGTAGATGTAAGGCTGACTACCCACGGAGAAGTAGACTGCGTCACAGCTACCGTTCCAGTAATGGTCGTGGACGCCAATGATACTGCTACCGTACCCAGCGTTGCTGAGTCTATGATGACGTGTTGCGGTGTGGTAAAACTAATCGCCCCACTGATGGGTTGTGTCGCTTGCCAGAACGTACCTGTGACAGTTACAGAACCTGTGATTGTAGTAGATGCCAACGTGGTTGCCACGGTGTTCGTGATGAAGGCATTTACACCCTGTACTGATACAGTGCCAGGACTCGTTCCATAATTCGAAGGAGACCCTAGAGCTATACTATTCAACTGTGTTTGATTGGAACTGGCATTTGCCGGAGGTGTAATCGTAACCGTTCCCGATACAGGTTGTGTAGCTTGCCAGAAAGTTCCAGATACGGGCTGCACCGTAGTACCTGTCGGGTCGATTCGTACAGGCGCTGAGGGCGTGGCGACAACGTTAATGTTTCCCGAATAGGTAAAATTCATCACAATTGACACGAGGTAAGAGAATGCACTTACAAACGTGACCGTTATGTTTGAGCCACTCAGTATGGCTGAGGAGACGTTTGACGAAACGTCTCCCGCAGAAAACTGAGATGCACTCACAAAGGAAGCAGTAGACGGCATAAATCCAAGGCTGATTACCGCCGTTGTGGACGCCCCGTCTCCCTGTATAAAAAATTGAGTATTGTTTAGGGAAGTATTTGCCATGTTACTCCTAGTTGGCTAATCCAATAACTGCTACAACTGTGATATGCACAGGTGATGTCGACAAAGCTGCACTGAGTGCTATCGTCCAAGCAGTGGCTGCGGTGGTCGCAGGCAATGGGGGGTTGAAGTTTACATTGATCTGGGACGGAGACGCAACTGAGGTTAAGAGGGCACCTGTGTCCATGTCAAAGATATAACTGACTGTACCGTCCGAAAGGGTGGCCGTAAATGCTAAATCTGTGGTAGCTCCGGGCGTCACGGTGATTATCAGGTTACTGATATCAGCAAATACACTTGCCGCCTGAGCAGCAAGAACTGTTGTTGACCCTGATGAGTTAGAAATTGTCGTGGCTTGACGAACTACTTGACTACGACGATATGGCCGAACAAAAACATCACCTGCGGAATCCTGTTGTAAACGTGCAGCACTGCCGTTTGTAAAAAAGAGGGGGGCAGTGCTTCCATATGTTCCACCGACTGATATAAAATTTGTGGGTGCTCCAACGCCAGATGAAGTATCTAAAGAGGCTCCGCTATTACCTGTAATTCCTACCTTCTGTACCCCCGCCGCTGCCGCGACTGCGGCAACAGTGCCGATAAACAAGGAAGAATTTACGCTTCCTGCTACAACCGCGCCGGGAGTAGTTCCAAAGGCGGTCGGAGTTCCAAGAACAGTAGATGCCCATTGCGTCAAATTGAACGCAGAGGTTCCCGTAATTGTAGTAGATGCCAACGTCACAGTTGGAGTATTGGTAATGAAAGCGTTGACAGCAGGAACTGCCACGGCGGCGGGTGTAGACCCGTAGTTCACAACAGCGGTCGGGCCTAGAGCGATTCCAGCAAGAGATGCCACGTCAGTCAACAACAGACCATGATTGTCTAATTGCAAGCTTGAGACGTTGCCTGCTGTCAATGCACCCGTTGTTCCTGTATTGGCGTTAAACACACCTCCAGTCACAAGGACTTGGGATGGTGCGACAGTGTTTTGATCGGCTACGGGAAATTCCTGAACGTTACCGCTACCGTCTACACCTGCTACTAATACTGGATTACCTGTAGCAGCAGCATCAGCCGCAGCCGCGCCGACCACGTTTACCAAAAGAGCATCAGTCGTAACCCTCAAATATCCAGTCAGAGTTTCAGAAAGTGTGACTTGGTTTCCTTCTGTCCAGCTTGGGTTTACTGCGTTTGCAAGGGCAGGTAGAACGGCGACGTTAAAGGACGGAGCCGCATTGTTATTGATACGTGTTCCGATAATACGTGTATTGCCTGAAAGATCAACCGAATGAAGTACGAGATTTCCTTCTGTATAGCTTGGAGCGACCGCATTTGCCAACGCTGTAATCGTCATTTGGCCGTCAGAAGATGGCGCGGCGGTATTAGGAGTTAAAATTCCACGAATACGCTGGCGTCCTGACAAGTCCATAGATTCCAGAACCTGATCGCCCTCAGTCCATGTCTGAGTAGCAGCGTTTGCGATTCCGGGCAACACGCCTAGGTTGGTCGATCCGGGGACTACGCTATTATTTGACTTGTTTCCAGTCACCGCTCCGGTTATTGTAACAGTACCGCCTGTAAGATTCACATTCAGAGCACCGCCTGTATTCGTCAACGCGGTAGTACCTGAAAAGAGCGATGCGTTTACACTTCCAGCAACGACTGCGCCGGGAGTCGTACCGAAAGCAGTCGGAGTTCCAAGAACGGTTCCTGCCCATTGTGTCATATTATTGGCGATAGTTCCTGTGATGGACACAGTTCCAGACACGGGCTGAATCGTAGTGCCTGTCGGGTCAATGCGTAACGGATTGGAAGGAGTACCTAGAACAACCGTCCCGTTAGTGAGTTCAACAAACCAAGAAGCAGGTATCGTACCCTGTGGGCCTTGGGTTACGGTACCGCCCCCGCCGCCCCCGCCGCCTGTGGTATTAACATTCAAGAAACCTGAATTGTCTGTAGAAAAAATATGGAAGTTTCCGTCCGAACCTTTTCCACCTACTTGATTCCCAGTCATTCTGATTGGCTGGCCATCCGTTTGGCCGGGACCGCCTACATTTGGAACTGCCATAATTACTCCTTCACCGTGCAATTAGCACATAATACTGAGCCATTTTCAAGACGTTCAAAACGGGCTACTAACTTATTACATTCCGAACAAACTTCATGATTCGACGACTGTACGCTGGTTTTCGCTACTTCAAGAATCTGCGTAGCGGCTAATGTTGACTCTGACGAGGTAGTCGCATGCGCGTTGGCTATATTCGCTGCTGCCTCGGCATATTCTTTGGCAGCAATTGCTACCCTAGAATACCAATAAGAAAGGCCCGCCGCGAATGCAGACAGGCCGAGTGCTACATACTCATAGTGCATGGCTCTCCTATTTATCTGAAAACAATAGAGTGGTAACGTTGAACTGTGCGGTGTTTGGCGCGATCTTCAAGTCAGTTGCGACCTTTTCAATCGTAGCCATATATGCCTTTTCGGCATTGACGACTACGGCTTGAGCAGATTCCCGTGTGTTAGTAAGCTGGAACTGGGCGTCTCTGACGGCCAGCCTTTGCTCAGTTGAAAGTTCCGGGTAGATTGTTGCGGTTGTTTCTGTCATGTTGCCTCCTTGTATCCGTACAAAAATGGTCGGGAATAGTGGAATCGAACCACTGCCGCGTGCGCCCAAGGCACGAGTTCTGCCACTATACCAATTCCCGATGGCTGGCACCGAGTGATTCGAACACTCATCTTACGAATTAACAGTTCGTAGTCTTGCCGTTAGACGAGATGCCAATGTTGGTGGACAATGAGAGAATCGAACTCTCAACTATTCCGTGCAAGGGAATGATTATCCCGTTTAACTAATCGCCCACATGAAATGGAGGCGGATGCTGGAGTCGAACCAGCTATTGAAAGTTTATGAGACTTCCGTGGTTTTCCGTTCCACTCTCCCGCCAGATTTGCCAATTAGAAACTTGTTCCAATGTTTGATGCTTGCGTCATTATGTTCCCGCAAATATCCGTACCCAGCGGTCCGCTGGCGGGAATCTGTCAACAGTCGCTTCATCACAGTAAGGACTTCATTGGCATCGTCCGGGTCGGCCTTCCATGAAGGCGGTGCCCAATAAATCGCGGGAGAGACCGCCGAAGGCACACCGACTGAGATACCATCAGCCGTAATCATGTTGAATGACTCGGTGTAACTGACCTGAATCATTACATCCATTTGACCGACAAGTTTTACGAAATCATCCCAATACATCCATGGATGTCTGATGACTGTGATTTTTCCCTCGCACATCTGATCAATTGCAGGAGCCGTAAGACTGCGTTCACCCTCACCGCCCTCGGACATGTGGAGTTCTACTTCGATACCTAGTTCAGACGCGAGGGCGACTGCCGCCGCTGCCGCCGTCATGAAGTTCTTCTCTGGTCTAATTGCGCCAAAAGCTCCGATCTTTATAGGGCCGACACCCTTCCAGTCTTTTTCGATTTGTGGGCCGAGCGGGTATAGGTTCGGTAGAAGAACGAAACCTTCTCCGTATGCCCTCCGCATCCACCGGACAAACTTTTCCGAGTTGCCGCCAACTCTAATATTGCTGAATTCTTCCGATAATTCGTGATACTTCCGCAGGAGTTCCATACCGCACGGGTCTGCCTGTAAGAATCCTACGTTCGAATGTGACAGGACAACGAATTGAATGTCAGAGAATTCAGTTAGCAGGTTCCGCATGTCGTGAAGTGAAAGCCACGGTGCTGAAATGACGACATGCGTCAGCCGCTCTTTGTGATTCAGATTATAGCGGTCGATCTCGTCAACCAAATCTATGTTATGTCGAACAGGAAATACTGAGACATGATATCCGTTTTGTTCAAGAACTTTTTTGGTGGCAAAACCTGCGACGTTTAGTCCGACACAACTGCTGCGAACCCATGCCGCGAAGTCCTTAAACACTAGCCCTAGCCTAACGTCCTTTTTCCTCATACACGCTCCATCCAATCTGCTATTTTTCGGAAAACCTCAGGGTCAGTTTCGTCTTGACGGAGTCGATTAGCCCTAAAAGAAGTAACTGCGAGATTACCTTTTATATATCCTTTAGAGGGTACAAGTCTATCTAATGTTGGAGAATCTATCTTAGGCCCTCTCCCTTTACCGAATCCGGGAATCATGGGAGTCCCAAATACTGGACACAATCCGTCTTTCGGCCATATATCCTCAACATCCTGTAGAGAAATGTTGAATTCAAATCCTCTGGATTTGGACCGTGCTTTTGCATGGTGCCATAGTTGTCGAGCAGGGCTTCTTTGTATATAACCCGCTTGGTAGGCCTTTCGATTATCAGTTTCACATGAATAACATCCGCATCGAGCCACCCGACGAAGTGTACTATTACACACGGTACAAGGTTTTCCGTGGTAATATTTGTACGATTTTTCTAAGGCATCGCTGTATGAACTACCAACATTTTGTTCACTAACTTTCATGTCACCTTTCAAAATCTTTGTCAGTCTTGTGCCAACATTCCTCTTCGTTTTTTAGATCATGCACTTCCTTACTGATTGCGATTTCACGGTATAGCACGTATAAAGATACGACCAGCCCGAGAATCGAAGCGATACTGCCTACGGTTGAAATCATATTCCCGCCGCATGCCCTGTAAAGATTCCGGCGATGAATCCCAACCCGAAGCCTCTCTTAAACCATTTCATACTGTTCTTGCGGCCCTCTGCTTTGACCGCTGCGACTTCTGTCTTGTTCGCGGTCGCCTGATCGGTCAACTGCTTATTCAACCCTGTGATCTGGTTGTATTCATCGTTGACCAGCAAGTCGGCTTTCTGTAATTCGTTCTGATAGTTCTGCGCGATCTTCGTCTGGTCGGCTAGATTCGCCGTCAGTACAGGTACAGATTCGAGCAGATCGACCGTCTTACGGGAATCCTGTACAGATACAATCGCATTGTCACCACTCACCGTGACTGTCGTCCCAGCGAGCATATTCCAGCGGGCAAGCAGTTCGGGCAGTGGCAAAGTGGAGTTTTTAATGACCTGCTGGGTTAAAACCACGTTTCTCGCTGCTACGGAGGCCGCTAAACTTGCGTTTTGGGCCGAGAGAGCCTGAACCAATGCCGCGTATTGCTGCGTCACCTGAGCCGTCTGGGAGGCCAAAGCGGCACTGTTCTTCTGGTCATTAGCTACGATCTGTTCTTGCGCTACGTATTTCGCGTCCTTACGGGCCGCTTCAACGTCAAAAAATTTCGAGATTCCAAACGTGCCTACAGCAAGAACGAGAGCAACGATGATAATCCGTTCATGTAATTTTATCCAGCTGGTCGTGATGCTTGTGATCGTCGGTGTGATGATAGTCGTTGCCATAATCCTCCTACTTCGATTTCTTCACTTTATAAGGCAATGATTTACCCTTCGTCGCAGCGTCCCATTCCGATAGACCGGCCTTACCGAGTTTCTCAGGATGAGCGTGCAGAAAACCTTCTTGCGCGAGTGATGCAAAAGGGTTGGATGGTACTAATCCACCATAGGAATTAGGTCCACGTCCATGCGACCCTACCCCAATCTCCATCGATACGCCGCGTGTGCGGGAAACAATCGTTTCATGCTCGCCGTTAGACATTCCCTTTAGGGAGGTACGGGTAGTCTGGTTATTGCTGTCAATTGGGACTTTCGTATTCTTGCTTACTGAGGAAGCCGCACTCGGTAAGTTTTTCGACTCATGATTTGACATTATCTTTTCCTTTTGGGCAGCGCCTTGCGTGCTGTCCGCGTTCGGTCTTCAATTATGGCGAGGGTTTTTACAACTCCATCCCAGACCTGTAGCTGTTTATCATGCTGGGCAGATAACGTATCTTGTACCATCTCTAACTTCCCTGAATGGTCTTTGAGCAATACGTTTGTCTGCTTGGCTTCCTCCGCATTGGAGACCGTCGCTGTCTCAATATGTGCGAGATGATTCGAGAGCAATCGTTCGACAAATTCCGAGACATTTTTCTTTGTACTTGTATACGCTTTTATGATTAAACCAAAGGCGCTTGCAATTGGGAGCCACCAACGAATTTGCTCCATTAGGGTATATTGCATGTTAATTCTCCGAAACTTGAATTGCAGGGTGATCCAGCGGTACCGAGTGACCCGGCTGATGACGAATGCCCTTCATTTCAAATAAATCCTCTACCGGATGCTTCGGTATCAGACTGCTCGTGGGCGGATTGCTGATATCCATGTTCACGTGTCTGAACTTAGGTAGGTCAGGATTATCTGTGTCTGCCTGCGGGCGAATTCCCTTGGGATTTGGAATTGTCCGGGCACCCCTAGTTTTTGGTGCTCCTAAAACGATATCATTGGCCATCTGGCCCACCTTCCCTACGAGACTTCGACCACATCCAACCGTGTGCGATGGACAGGGTGAATGCTAACGCAATCAAAATAATTTCTAGTTCGCTCATATGCCCTACTTGCTGAAGTGATAGAGTATCGCCAACAGCCCGAGCACGGTGGGCACATACAAACCAACTGACCAATTGAACTGTGTTCTATCCACGGTCTTAGCAGATTTGTCGCCCACGCCCTGCGAACGAGACTCCTTGAGGGAGACGACATCGTTTTGCAGGATGTTGATGGTACGGTTGCTTTCTTTTTGGGCTTCTTCTGTCTTGGTATTAGCTTTTTCACTGGCAGCGAAAGCTACAGTCACAGTTCTTTCCTGATCCAATTTCGCGACTTGGATCGCGGTCAGGGCGGCATCAACAGCGGCTTTCTGCGAAGCGGCCTGTTCTTCAACTTTCTTGCTGAGATTAGCAATTCGTTCCGCCAGAACCTCTACACTATCTTTACCATTACAATTGTTGGGGGATTTATCCATAAACTCTTTCTTTATTGCTGGTGGAGTCCCGGTCTGGCCACCTGCGCGAACGGTTGTGTAACGGTGGGGCTATTAGGCCCGCACACCGACCGGACGTTCATATCCGCTTACGCGGAATCTATTTTAGAACCTCGGGAGATTGGGGCACCCTCAGCTTCTAACTCTTCTTGTAAAATGGCTAGGGCTCGCCAACACATCTTTGCAGCGTGGCGAACGCCATCTATATCTACCGTACCACGTTCTACGAAATGCCTCAGCATGGTATCAGCGTGGTCTTTTGACTTGCCTCGACTCCAGTGTAACTTTTGGCCGACGTTATGCTGCTCATTTCCCTTGAAAGAAACTTTTGCTACTTCTATCAACGCGCTGGTGAAATAATCGAAGACCCCACTAGCGAGTGGAATCTGTTTACGCTCTTTTGGGTCCACTGGCAACAGAGACGAATATTTCTTATCTGACACTAGCTTCCTCCCCTATAATCCTGCCCGTGTCTTTCTCTACTTGTATAGCACGATCATCATAGAGAACCCTCATGCGATAATCCTTACGATTTGTTATGGGGAGCACTCGCCCGAGATATTTTAGGCACCACGCTTCGATGGGCGCTTTTACCTGAGCCTCTGTCAATGGACCCTGTATGGGATGATAACAATCCATGCGGGCGGTGAATATTCGAACATCTTCACCCTCCGCGAGCCATCGTTTCACCCGTTCGACCATCAGAGGAATCGGTATACCTGTACAACGGTAATCAGCGGGCCAGTCGCACTCAAACGAAGCTAAAGTTCCGTCAAAGTCGACCGCCACATATTTACCGTCGTTCACTGTCCCTCCACCGGCTTCGGCAACCGACGGACTGAATACGCCTGAATCTGGCGTAGGAACGCGTACGTCTGTAAAGCTCCGAAGTTTATGAGGTTATAGGGAACGACGAAAATTTCTTCGACTTCGCCTTGAACGTCATCCGTCCGATTGATGGTAAGTTTAGCGAGGTCTCCTATGCCGCCCGAGCCGTCCGTCTTGATTCCATTACCACACTGACAGTTGCCGTCTTCGCATGCCATAATCTTTTCTCCTCCAGATATAATTTAACTGGCGTTTACTGCATTGACTCCGACCTTGTCACTTTTTACAACACGGCCCCAACTGCCACATGTGTTACACTGGAATCTTTGATATTGTCTTGTAATACACCTGGCCACTCCTCGATACTGGATGTCATGACCGCCACATTTTGGGCATTCCCCACGAGTCCAAAACGTAAGATTCGGGTGAGTCTTCGCAAATGGAAGTAAACGCAGATAAAGTTTCTCCAACAAGAGAACATCCATGCGATTGTACTTGACCATATTCTTCCAACATGTCATGTCACCCGCGATGCAACCCTCCCACAAATCGAAATCCGTGTGAATCTTCTTACCGAGTCCTAGCAGTCCACAGAGGTCGTCTAATGAGTTCGAGTTGTATCTGGCAACTCCCTTGACCATCAACTTGGTGTCTACGGATTTAAACGGGCTTGGCGGCTTCATGCCGTGAAGTATGAATCGACCTGTGGCAACCTTGATGTCAAAAGAGTTGCCATTATGTGCAATCACTAAATCGGCTTCATCAAGCAACTTCCACAAGTCAGCGACAATCGCCTTGTCATCGTATGAGCCTGCGACATACCCTTTATAATCGGGCAGTGAGCGGGAGATGATCTTCTTGTCACCCAGCCATTTACAAACAAATGTCGCAATACAAGATTGCTGTGTGAAACGGATTACGTTCTGATCGTAGCGGCCCCATGTATACCCAATATTAGGCAGCGTTTCAAGGTCCAGTACCAGTATCTTAGGAACTGTGATTTCGCTCATCTTTCCTTTCGACTACGCCCTGCTCGTACTCGGTCAATAGTACCAAAGTAATCGCTACTTGTCAAGCGGATTCTTAGGCTGGTCGTCTCGGTGCCCCATTCCCGTAATTTTGTTAATTCCGTAACCGGAAAACGACGCAGAAACGAACATAGCCGCCCCGCCTAGGTCTGGGAGATGCCGCTGAGTGAAAGTTATGAAAGATACCCATATAATCGTAGATAACACACCACCACCCGCAAGCAGACGGGTCGCGCTTCCTGTGCCATCTGCTTCAGAGAAGGCCGAACGTAAGTACGCAAGTATCTTTTCCCTCACTGGTTGCCCCCGCCCGAACAAGCAAAGTTGCTGGCCATTTGGACCGTATCTATGGCGTTCACGACGGCATCCTGCGCTGAGCCATTGTATTGAGTAGAAGCTACTCCGCATGTCGTTGTACCCCACGGCGTGATCGTCGGATTGATATAAGGAGCGGGCATTATATACGGACCTGCATTTGGTACAGGTACAAATGTCATCCGCTGCTGGTCACCTTTTTCGATACGGGAATCTTGCAATGCCTGCAACGCAATCTGTAAAGCGAGTGTCGCCTGCTGCAATGCTTGGATCGCTCGATCTTGTAGTGCGAGTAGTTCATCTACATCTTTTGGAATTCGAATCTGTGCCACTTCTCCCCCTATCGGAAAAACGATAATGAATTTTGGTTCGCCACAATTGGGTGCTGGCGTTGTCCTGCCGTCGGACCGTCTTCCTTGATCGGATCAATTATGTGTGATTTAAACCAAGGTCTTTCCACCTTATTCAGGTCACAAAAGTATAGAGCGCCCTTGGACATATCGGGAATCGAGCCGTCAAAAACGCCAGATACAACATGAAGTAATTTCACGAAATTCCCGTCCCAAGCACTAGGATAAACAAGTGGCGGGAGTTCCATCTCTGCTGCAAAAGGGAGTACATTGGTAAACACATTCAGGTGATTTCCCCACCCACATTTTTGGCGATTCATAAATACGGACATCACCATCTGGCCTGCGATATACCCGCCCCCGTAGGATTGACCATACCGCCAGCCGAGGGATACGAGACAACTCTGTTGTACGTCCTCAATTTTTAGCACGTAGTCCTCCTATTTCAAGAATAGCAAACTTCGGTCACCTTGTCAAGGGTTATTTTAGTACTACTGACTTAACACGGTACCTGCTAACTTGTGGGCTACATAACCACCCGCTCCTGCCGCACCCAGCGCCGCCCCGCCGCCGATCATGCCTAATTTACGGTTACGCATGATTTTATCATATGCGCCAGAATGCTCTAGCGTGTGGTCAAACAGCTTGTTAGCGCCCTCTTCGCCAAGAGCATCTTGCAATCGCCCGGAATCATATAACGCATTGATACGGGAATGCAGCGTCTTCGGGTTTAGCGTCTCTGGCGACTCCTTCAACAATTCAGGGGTTGAAACATCTGGGTGTGCGCCCTTCGTACTTTTCTTGACGGCGTTATCCAGGTCATACAGAGCCTGAGATTTTCGGAAATTCGCATCTGCCCGATCAATCAATTTTGGGTCTATGCCTTTCGCCTTAGCGTCATCAAACGCTTCTTGCATGGCATCTTCAGTTTCTTTCTGGCCTTTTAGAATAGACGCTTCTTTTTGCACATCTTCTTCGCTGCCCGAGAGATTTTGCAACTGGCGTCGGCCATTGGCTAGTTTGTCTCTGAACCTCTGGAACCTACCGTTTGTCGCATCGTCCAATACTTTATAGTCAGCTTTAGACGCTGCGTGAACCTTGTCACCCGCTTGTTCTACAGTCTTACGGATAGATTTAGTTGGCACGGGTTCCGTAGACGCATTTGCTTTTTCGGCGGCTTCTGAGGATTCTAATTCGGGGGTAATCTTGGTGACTTCATCTTCCGCAAGAGGACGATTGAATTTTGTCCAATTCATTCCGTCAGGATGCTTAGTAGTAGTATAGTCTTCCGGTTTGAGTCTATTCAAATCGGTGCGGACGAGTTCCTGCTTATTTCCCGTCGTTTTCCCACGCCACGCAGGATTATTTTCATCGGCGTAACCTCTCGCTTGGGACAGACTATCTGTTGATTGGGCGTGCCCTTGTGTACCTATACCGGCTTCACCCGCATCACGACTACGATATGCATAATTCGGTTCTGG
>CAAGKR010264599.1_pt1 | contig 16257 bp, 17 predicted proteins | sample 2556971 | NCBI WGS metagenome assembly CAAGKR01 (sample SAMEA5207829, study PRJEB30636) | soil metagenome | biome: forest; feature: boreal; material: soil | place: USA | collected 2011-09 | depth 1 m | reverse complement strand
CGTGAGATGGAGAGCAATGTCAGGCTCGCGCGCCGGTCCGGGGCCAGCCGCATCTACCTGTGGGGCGCGGAATGGTGGTATGCGATCCGCGGACGAGATCCGAAGATGGACATGTGGGCGGAGGCTAAACGTCTCTTCGCGGAGAGCCCTTAGCTCACTCCATGCCGGCGGTGAGCGGGGTTTTCAGGACCGCGATATCTGGCAGGCCGCGGTATCGTTCGTCAAAATCCAGCCCGTAGCCGACCACGAACCGATCTTCAATCTCAAATCCGACATAGCGGCAGTCGACCTCGACGCGGCGCCGTGACGGTTTGCTCAGCAACGTGCAGATCTCGATTGAAGCCGGCGAATGCAGCCGGAGATAGTCGAGCAGGGCAGTGAGCGTCAGGCCGCTGTCGACGATGTCCTCCACGACGAGCACATCCTGGCCATGGATGTCCGACTTGAGGTCGGCGACGATCCGCACCGAGCCACTTGTCTCCGTCCCTGAGCCATAGCTGCTCACGATCATGAAATCGAGCCGAAAATTGCCACGCAACTCGCGCATGAGGTCGGCGACGAAGAGCAGTGCGCCCTTCATGACAAAAATGAGCAGCGGGTCGCGGCCCTCGTAGTCATGGTCAATCGTTCTCGCAAGCTCCGCAACCCGCTCCCGGATCTGCGCAGACGTGAGCATGACAGTTTCGATCGCGTCGGCGGGCATTACCGGAGCCTTCGGTTGTCGGTCGTCCGTCATGGCCGCTCTCCGACGATGGCCGGCTTTAGGAAACGGGCAGCGGCCACTTCAGGAGCGGGCTCGCCGTGCTCACTTCGATGGACGTGACCCATTTCACCCACTCGTAGCCGCGCTTCCCGGGAATGACCAGCCGCATCGGCGCTCCATGTTCATGTGCAAGCGGCACGCCGCCCACGTGGGTCGCCAGCAAAGCGCTCCGTGCTTCCGCAATCGTATAGCGGCGCCAGTACCCGGTCGAGGCGCGTACAACCACGCTGCGCGCCCCCGGAACAGCGCCCGCTTCGTCCATCAGGCTCGCCAGCGAAACACCGGACCAACGCTGTTCAGTGTACCAGCCACCGGTGCAGTCCAGCAGCGCGATCTGCTCCTGCTCAGGTTTCAGATCGGCAATCGAGCGCGTGAGGCGCTGCTGCACGTGGCCGCCGACTGTCAGGCTCCAGCTCGCCGGATCCAGAGGGGCGGGATCATCCGTCAACCAGTTGCTCGACGGGAAGTCATTCCCACTGAAGCTGGTGGCCGAACGAGAGCCCGTGAAGCGCCGGCCGGCACCGCTCAGGTGGAATAGCCGCGAGCCGGCTTCCGTACCGCGCCAGAGCAGCGCCCCGCCCGCGAGCAGCACGCCCCCTCGCATGAGAGCTCGCCGTCCCGCGATGTCAGCCCGGCGCACTCGTGGCCAGCGCCGAACGCTGTGTAACGTCAGCAAGGCGAGCAGCCCGCTGGCCAGCACGACGTGAATCGTCATTGCCGGGTAGCCTGCGAGCGCCGGTAATCCGGCGGTGGACCAGCCCACGCCGGTGGCCAGTACACCGAGCACGAGTACCAGCGACGCCAGGCCAGGCAGCGCCCACGGACCGAGCGGTCGCCGCGCGAGGGACCGCGTGATAATTCGTCGCTTCCACCAGAGCAGCAAAACGATTGAGAAGCCGCCGGCGGCGTGCAGCCAGATCACGGGCCGCAGCACTGCCGTACCTGTAAGGAAAGCGCCGGCACCGGTCGCCATCTGAAGCCAGCCCAGGGCGAGCAGAGCGAGATTTGTTGCTTTGCCTCTCATTGCCGAGCTCCGGCGTTCGTCTGCACCCGCGATGCGGAGAAAGCGTAGCACCTTACGCCCACCCGAAACGTGATACAGCTCACGACATGCGTCCGGGGACGGGGCCGGCCGGCTGCGGCGTTGTATGATCGCCCCTGACACCATCGCCGGACGTCAGGACCGGACTACGCCAGGCAGTCAATCAATGAGCGGACGCTATATCTTGGCCCTCGACCAGGGAACGTCGTCATCGCGGGCGCTGGTCGTCGACGCCGCGGGCGCGGTCGTCGCCGCGCGGGCGCACGAGTTCGCGCAGATCTACCCTCAGCCAGGATGGGTGGCGCACGACCCGAACGAGATCTGGAATTCACAGCTTCGGGCAGCGCGAGAGGCGATCGCCGCCTCCGGGATACGCGCAGCTGAAATCGCCGCGATCGGGATCGCCAACCAGCGCGAGACCACGATCGTCTGGCGCCGTTCGACGGGAGATCCGATCGGCGACGCGGTCGTATGGCAGTGCCGTCGGACGGCGCCCGCCTGCGAGCGGTTACGCGAGGACGGCTTCGAGCCGCTTTTTCGGCATCGCACCGGCCTCGTTCTGGATGCATACTTCTCGGGCACAAAGATCGCCTGGCTGCTGGACAACGTGCCGGGTGCACGCGCTCAGGCCGAGGCGCGCGAGCTAGCCTTCGGTACAGTCGACAGCTGGCTGCTGCACTGCTTGACGGGAGGCCGGATACACGCGACGGACCGCACAAACGCCTCCCGCACGTTGCTGTTCAATCTCGATACGGGCAGCTGGGATTCAGAGCTATGCGACATCCTGCGCGTCCCGGAGTCGATGCTGCCGGAAGTTCAACCGTCGGGATCGCTGTACGGTACTACGGACCCAGAGATATTTGGCAGGTCGATACCGATTACCGGGATCGCGGGCGACCAGCAGGCCGCGCTCTACGGCCAGTCGTGTTACACGGATGGCGCGATGAAGAACACCTACGGCACCGGCTGCTTTGCGCTCCGCCACACCGGTGCAAACGTGCGCCGGACCGGCGGCGGTCTGCTGGCCACTGCCGCTGCGACCTGCGGTCCGGCGCCTGCATTCGCGCTGGAGGGCAGCATCTTCGTCGCGGGAGCAGCCGTGCAGTGGCTGCGCGATGGACTCGGTATCATCAAGAGCGCGCCGGAGGTTGAGGCGCTCGCCGCATCCGTTCCAGATACGGGCGGGGTGCAGTTTGTGCCGGCCTTCGTCGGGCTCGGCGCCCCTCATTGGGACCCGTATGCCCGGGGCACCATCGTCGGGCTCACGCGGGGCTCGACGGCGGCACACATTGCACGCGCCACGCTGGAGGCTATCGCGTTCCAGACGCGCGACGTGATCGATCTCTTCGATGCCGCTGCCGGGACCCCCGGCTCCGACCTTCGTGTGGACGGCGGTGCCGCCTCGAACGACCTCTTGATGCAGATCCAGGCCGACCTGCTCGGACGGCCTGTGCTTCGACCTCGCGTGAACGAGACCACCGCCCTCGGTGCGTCGTATCTGGCCGGGCTGGGAGCAGGCCTGTGGTCGAGCGAAGAGGAGGTCGCTTCGCTCTGGGAGCTAGATCGCCGCTTCGAGCCCCAGATCGGCGCCGATCAGCGGGAAGAACGGTACGCGCTCTGGCGGCGTGCCGTGGAGCGAGCGCTCAGGTGGGCCGCGCCGGCCGAGCATGAGGAACGTCTTGCTCGGTCAAAGGATGCGGGGTCGAGCAGACGATGAGCCTCGCCGCTGAATACGACGTCATCGTTATCGGCGGTGGCATCAACGGCGCCGGCATCGCACGGGAGGCCGCGTGCGCCGGTTACCGGGTTCTCCTGGTTGAAAAGGAGGACTTCGGCTGGGGCACGACCTGGCGATCAACCAAGCTCATCCACGGTGGGTTACGTTACCTCGAGCACGCCGAGTTCGGCCTCGTCTTCGAAGCACTGCGGGATCAAAAGGCGCTGCTCGCTCGCTATCCACAGATGATCCGCCCGATGTCGTTCCTGTTACCCATGTACAAGGGAGACCGCCACGGTGTGCCCGCCATAGAACTTGGCCTGAAGATGTACGATGCGCTGTCGCTAGGGCGCTCGTTGCCGTCGCACCGGCGCTATTCGGCGGCATCGGCGCTCGAGCTTGAGCCGGCATTGCAACCCGCAGGTCTCAAGGGCGCTTTCACCTACTCGGATTGCCAGGTGCCGTATCCGGAGCGGCTTTGTCTGCAGACCGTCATTGAAGCCCGGGAAGCGGGTGCAACAATTCTCAATCACACGGAGGTTATCGGCTTCGCCCAGCGTTCCGGCAGGATCGAAGGGGTGATCATGCGTCCCGGTGCCGGCGGGCCGCAGATCGAAGTTGGCGCAGCGATCGTCGTCAATGCCGCCGGCCCGTGGGTAGACGAAGTGCTTGGAGAATTCTCTCGGCCCGCGGCTCGAGCCATCGGTGGCACCAAGGGTGCCCACATCGTGGTCGACTACGGTGGGGGCGGGCCGCTCCACGCGATATACGCCGAAGCCCAGGTTGACCACAGACCGTTCTTCATAGTGCCCTGGCGGGGGCGGCATCTGATCGGCACCACCGACACTCACTTTGAAGGGTCGCCGGATCGCGTTCGGGCGGAGCAGAGCGACATTACGTACCTGCTTGACCAGGCTAATCGCCTTCTGCCGAACGCAAAGCTCAATACTGGAAACGTGCTGTATGGCTACGCCGGAGTGCGTCCTCTCGCGGCTTCGGCTGGGCTGTCGGAGGGAGCGATCACGCGCCGGCACGTTATCCGTGACCACGGCCTCGAAGGGCATGACGGGCTTCTCTCGATCATCGGTGGAAAACTGAGCACCTATCTCAGTCTCTCGTCGCAGACACTTGCCAGGATTCGGATTTCTCTCAAAAGTCCCGCCCCGGGCTCTGCAGTCGAACGAGGCATCAGAGACCGATGTCCGCCGAAGAGTCAGAGCGCGTCCGCGACAGCCGAAGCGTGTGCTCTCCTGCCGGGCCAGTTGGACTATCTACGGTCGCTGTACGGACCCCGGTCTGGATGCCTGCTGCAACTCATCGCAGAGGACCGGTCGCTGATGCGTCCGCTGTGTGCGCATGGTCCGGACGTAGAAGCCCAGGTCGTGCTTGCGGTGCGGGACGAGCAAGCAGCGACCCTATCTGACGTTTTGTTTCGGCGTACGGGTGCGGCGTGGAACCTGTGCCGCGGACTCGACTCCGCGCCCGTGGTCGCCGCGCTTATGGCCCGCGAGTTGGCATGGACGCCGGCGCGGGTCGCCGACGAGCTTGTAAAATACGCTCTGGAGGTTGAACAAACGTTTACGCTGCCCACGGGCCAAGCGACCGCACATAAGAGCTTGGCGCTATAGTTAGGTAAAGCCTGCCTGTTGGGAACCGGTTCCCGGCTGCTGTATGATGTTGACTTTCGCGACTGCCGCGGTACGATGCAGATCAGTCGGCGCAACTTGTGAACTCTGGAGGCATCTGTGTTCCGCAAGAAAAAAGGCCCGAGCGGAGTTCAGGGATATGATCGTATTTCCCGGTTGATGGAGGATCGCCAGCACGAGCTTGCGGGCGGCGAAGCCGCCGTCGAGGAGCTTGAAGAAGACACGATCGTGATGCGTGCCTCCGGCACGGCTCCGAGCGAGCACACCGATCGCGACGAAGAGGAGAGTGTCAGCCTCTTCGATGTCCGCGGCCGGGGCGGCCTGGCACAGCCGGACGGCTACGATGACGAGCGTCGTGAGCCGTCCGGCTACGGCCAATCGGCGGCGATCGCCGGTCGCCAGAGCCCTGCCCCGCCCTACGACGACCTCCACGACCGCTCAGACTCGTATGCGGCTCCCGCGGAGATGCCGGTTCCCAATATGGCCTCCACGGGAGGCTCCAGCCTGGTAGCCACGGAAGCCGTCTGGGAAGGCAAACTGCGATCTGAGGGCGATATCCGCGTCGAAGGGACGTTGAGGGGCGAGATCGATACGGCTTCCACTCTGATCGTGGCGGCGAATGCGCGCGTCCACGGTACGGTACGCGCTCGGAATGTCATGCTCGGCGGAGACGTCGAGGGCGACATCACTTGCGAAGAGCGCCTCGAAATCCTGCCGGGCGGCAGCGTCCGCGGTCAGATCAACAGCGGCACGCTCGTGGTCCATGAGGGAGCCTACATCGACAGTAACTTCCACATGCGTAGCGAGCCCGCGGCGCCGGACGCCTGAGCTTCGCTCGTATGGGAAAGGACGGCGTCATGACGAACAACCTCGACTACGGTGAGACAGGTGCCTACTCCGGGGCGCACGCGGGTGAGAGGATTGACGTGACAGGCATGAGGCAGTCATCGAACTCAGGCAACGGCACCACCAGCCTTATTGATCACGATTCGTTCTTCAACGGAACCTACCGTTCGCCGCACGATCTTCGCATTGAAGGTGAATTCGAGGGCGAGATCCACTGCGAAGGCACCGTGATCGTGGCCGAAAGAGCCCGCGTGTCTGGCACCATCAATGCGGGAAGCGTGCTGATCTCCGGCTCCGTCGCGGGGCACGTATCCTGCGCAGATCGGTTCGAAGTGCTCTCCGCCGGCCAGGTCGCGGCAGCCGTGCGTGCCGGCACCGTCGTGATCCGCGAAGGGGCTGTTTACGAGGGCGAGATGCGCATGCACCAGGAGCCGGAAGGCTTACCTCAGCGCGAATACTCCGGTGGCGTGGTGCGCCCGCCTATCGAGTCTGCTTTCAGCGGACCTGGTCGCCAAGAACCGGGGGCAGTGCTCCCCGGTGGGCATGACGCCGACCCCGCGACGAACGGCGCCGGTGGGCGCGAGCAGAGCGACACACCGGCCCTCCGAGCCGTCACGGAGGGTTGACCCCACTGGGCGGGGCCAGCGCCAGACTAAACGAACAGGTATCGACCTGCAGTTCAAGCAGACCCTCGGCTTGCGACCATTCCTCCGTGCAGTCCGCTTCGTCGCGGCGCACGAACTGAAGGCAAACGGTCGTAATCAGCGCGCCTGTGGCCTCGTCTAGCCGCTCGGCGTGACTTCCGGATGCGATATCAGCGAACCACGCACGTTCGTCGGCGACCAAGGACAGGTCGCCCTCCATCACCGGCTCGCCTGTCTCCTTCGGCAGCGTAAGCGCGAGCGTCCACTCCCACGGAGCACCGGACAGGGACGCGGCGCCTTCGATCATGAAGTAGCGGGTGCCGTTGAGGAAGCTCTGCTTTTCAACGATGTCGCCGGTGCTGTCCACTTCTGACACAGACTTGTTCAGCCGTCGATGTCGTGAACGGCACGGTAATTGCGGTTGAAGTAGAGCAGCGGCATTCCGCTCTCGTCCGAACCCGCCGCCTGAACCTTGCCGAGCACAATGCTGTGGTCGCCGCCGTCATATACGGAGCCCATTGTGCAATCGATGTACGCCAAGCAGCGCTTGAATATCGGACTGCCGCTAGGACCGTCAAATGTCTCCACCAGATCCAGCTTTTCTTGCGGCTCGCGTCCGCTCCGGGAGTACGCGTCGGCCAGGTGGCGCTGATCGTCGCGAAGAATGTTGACAGCGAAGGATGAGCTCTCCATGAGCAGACCGTGTAGCCGCGCATCATGCGCCACGCACACCAGCACCATCAGCGGGTCGATCGACAGCGATGAGAAAGAACTGGCGGTCATACAGTAAACAAGGCCGTCGATCCGGGTGGAGACGACCGTGACGCCGGAGGCCCAGAGTCCCAGCGCCCGCTTGAACTGCGCTATGTCCACCATCGGCTGCTCTTCTGCCACGGCGCCGTCCTCTCCCTCCCAGAGGGTCGAAAGCTGGCCCAACAGCGCGGGCGGTACCGCGGCCAGTATAGGGGAACCGGCCCAGCCACGATATGAGCCGGGAGTCCGCGACCGGCAGACCGGTCGGCCACCGCCGAGAACCCGCGATCACCCGCTTCACGTTCGTTGCCCCGCCGGAGGATGCTGGCTAAACTCCAGACACCTGTGCTTAGGGGAAGGCGTCGATGACGGTAATTCACTGGCTCGATGAGTGCAGCGACCCGGTCGCGGCCGGGATGGGCGGCAAGGGTGGCAGCCTGACGCAGTTATGCGCCGGCGGCTTTCCGGTTCCGAATGGCTTCGTGATCGGCGCCGGGGGCTACCGCGAATGGGTGCGGCATAACAGGCTCGAACCCCGGATCGATGCCCTGCTCGCGGTTCCGGATCTTCACATACCGCGGGTCGCCAGGGAGGCAACGGCCGGGCTCACGCCTGCAGTGCAGGCCGCCGTACAGCCACCCGAGCTGACGCAGGAGATCATCGAGGCGTACCGGGAGCTTGCCAGACGGCGGGGAGGGCCGCTCGTGACCGCCGTCCGATCGTCTGCGCTCTCGGAGGATGGATCCGTCTCCTCTTCGGCGGGGCTGTATGAGACGTATCTCAATATCCGCGACGAAGGCGCAGTGTTGGATAGCGTTTCAGAATGCTACCGATCGCTGTGGGCACATCGGGCGGTGCAGTATCGTGCCTTCAAAAAACTGGATAGCCGCCTCGAGGCGATGGCCGTTGTCGTGATGGAACTGATTCCCTCGGAAGTCTCCGGCGTCGCCTTCACCGTGAACCCGGTCACCGGCGATAGGGGTGAGATCATGATCAACGCCAGCTGGGGGCTTGGCGAGGCGATCGTCTCCGGCAGGGTCACGCCGGATAACTTCATCGTGCGCAAGGAGGACCGGCGCATTATCAGCCGAGACATTTACACCAAGGAAATTATGATCGTCGCTGATCCCGACGGAAAATCAGGAACCGTGGCCCGCGAGGTGCCGTCCGGACGTGCTTCGGCCGCGACGCTCGACGATCGAGACCTGGCGGAGCTGGCCGATGTTTGTCTGCGCATCGAACAGTACTACGGCTGTCCACAGGACATCGAGTGGGCCCGGTACGACGGGTCACTCTACATCCTGCAATCGCGGCCGGTGACAGGTCTCGGCTGAACACAGCCCTACCCGCGGCAAGCCCGAAACAGGGAGTACCAGCACTATGACGCCGCTGTCCCGGTACAGTGCCAGTACGCATGCGTCATGGCAGACACAATGATGCGGGCGGTTATCCGGCTGCCTCGCGAGTTACCGATCGCTGCGTCGTCGATGGCAACGCCGTTCGGAGCTTTTGTGTTTGCGACGATCGAGGGTACGGTACTCGCCGCAGCCGGACCCCGCCCCGGCTCAAGAGATGCGCTCGCCTGGGCAAGGATTCGCTGGCCGGGACACAACGTCGTTCGCGGCGGCGCCGCGAACCGCGAACTCATAGCTCAACTGCGGGCGTACTTCGCAGGAACACGCCGTGGCTTGGACGTTGCTCTCACACTCGACGGCAGCGACCTCAATGTACGCGCCTGGCTCTCGGCCATCGAGATCCCGTACGGGAAAAGCCTCACCTACGGCGACCTGGCCTGGGAGGTTGGAGCGCCGGGTGCGGCGCGCGCCATGGGCAGGGCGATGACCCTGTGTGAACTGCCGGTGTTCGTCCCCTGTCACCGGGTCATCGGCAGCGGCGGCCGGCGCTGTGGCTCACCGGAGTCGTGGGAACGCCGCCAGGCGCTGCTCGAGTTCGAGCGCCGGCAATTGGCAGGCGCGGCGCCCAGAGGCGTCGCGCGTCGTTGACCGCCGGTGCGCCGATGCGGTAGCGTAGCGCGGCAAAGCCGTTCCCAGAGCGAGCGATCATGGACCGTACGATCGACGAACTCGACCAGCGCATAATCGAAGAGCTGCGTCACGATGGACGGCGCAGTCACGCCGAATTGGCGCGGCGCCTCGGCGTGGCAGAGAGCACCGTCCGCAATCGCGTCTCTCGTCTGCTGAGCGATGGCTACATGCAGGTCGTAGCCCTCACCAATCTCGGCCGGCTTGGCTACAACGTCGAGGTGCTGATCAACATTCAGGTGCAATCCGGCGCCCTCACGCAGGTCGCCGAGTGCCTCGCCGCCATGGACGAGGTAAGATACGTCGGCCTCACCACGGGCGGCTACGACATGATGATCAGCGCGTCGTTCCATGACACCGACGAGCTGTATCAGTTCATTGCCGAGCGGCTTAACAAGACGTCCGGCATCTGGCGGACGCAAACGGCGCACGTCCTCAAGGTGTGGAAGCGAAACTTCGACTGGTCGATCCTGAGCCCGAACCCGGCGTAGCGATGTTGCCGTCATCGCCTGCTTTCGAAGTACCGCGCGATCTCATCGCGGTCAAACCTCGCCAACGGTCGAGCAGTTCCAACGGATTCGATCATCATGGCGGCCTCCTGTGTGACCGTTCCGACCCTGGCGGCCGTTATGCCCGCATCCGTAAGGGCCGCGATGGTGCGCTCATCGTCGCCCGGTGCGACGCATGCCACCAGACAGCCGGACGAGATCAGCCCGAGTGGGTCGAGGCCGAGGGCCGCACAGATTTCCCTGGTTTGTGGCAGCACAGGCATCATCTGCGCGTTCAGCAGCATGCCGGCGCGTGATGCGTCGGCCACCTCCTGCAGTGCCGTCGCGACCCCGCCTTCGGTCGCATCGTGCAAGGCATGTGGCGTGGTGACGGAACGGATGATCCGGCTGGCTCGGACAACGCTGATGCCGGGCTCATCGAGAAAGCCGGCGGCAGCGGTCAGCGTCGCCTCCGAAACACCCGCATAACGAAGTTGCCCGGCCGCCTCAACTGCCAGGATCGCGCTCCCCTCGATCGCCGGTGACCCGGCAAGAAGGACCGCGTCGCCGGTCAACGCACCGCCACTCGACACAGCACCCGCGGCGTCAGCCAGCCCGAACATGGTTCCGACAACCACCGTCCGGTTCACCGCGTCGGTAACCTCGGTATGGCCGGTCACGAGCGCGATGCCAAGCTCTTCACAGGCAGCGCCGAGCTCGGTAAATAGCTTTTCCGCTGTCTGTTCCTCGGTGCGAGCCGGCAGCAACAGCGTGACGGCCAGCCATGCCGGTATAGCGCCCATCGCGGCCACATCGTTAGCATTTACCTGCACGGCGTACCATGCGGCCCGGTCGGAGACGAACGTGATGGGATCGGTGGTTACGACGAGCGCGTGCCCGGCGATGTCGATGACGGCGGCGTCTTCACCCGGTCGCGGCCCTACGCTGACGCGCGGATCATGCCCAGGAATCGTGGCAACCAGCCTCGCCAGGAGATCGGGTGGCAGTTTGCCGAGCCGCATGGGGGTGCTCCTCCCGCACCGCCTCCGTACTTGCGGCGGCGGGCTGGCTGCGCGATGATCGAGGTCAACGGCGGGCTCTTGCCATGAGAGCGCCGCGCCGCGCCGCGAAGGTGAACAATGCCTGCTAGAGCGCCGATCGGCGCAGTTACCGCATTCGCCGGCGCGGCAGCAGCCATCATAGGTACTTTCCTGCCGTGGGCGCATGTCACGGTCATCCGCAGTCCGCTGATCGGTAGCTCGGTGACGCTTGATCCCAGCGGTTGGAACGGCGATGGCATTGTTGTGTTTGGCCTTGGGATTGCCGCTGCTCTGGTGGGGGCAGTGCTGCTGGTGAAAGATGACACGCGAGCCGGCGTATTCATCCGCAATGCAATGCTCGTCTTCGGCATCGCCGTCGTGCTGGTGACGTTCTGGGACACGACCCATGTTTCTCAGCGGTTCAGTCATGTCGCCAGCCGGGTCGCGGAAGAGAAGCGTCTCACGCACATCGCGCCACGTGTGCGAACGCGCGTCGCAGCCGGAATCGTGATCTCTGCGGGGGGCGGGTCTCTACTGGTCTTCGCGGCCCTGATCGACCGCTTCCTGATCGATCAACGTGTCATTGTAGTGGAAGATTGACCGGCCCGGCGCAAGTCAACGCTTACAGGAACTCCTCTTTGATCACCGTGCTTGCCGGCGGAGTTGGCGCCGCCCGTTTCCTTCAGGGACTGGTGTGCGAAGTCCCGCAGCGCGAGATCACCGTCATCTCGAATACAGGGGATGACCTGGAGTTTTTCGGCCTGCATGTGTCCCCCGACGTCGATATCGTTATCTACACGCTCTCCGGAGAGATCGATCAGCGTCGTGGCTTCGGTTTGGTGAATGACGGCGCCAACGTCGTCTCCGCGCTGTCGCGGTTCGGTCATGAATGCTGGTTCAACCTGGGGGACCGCGACCTCGCGACCGCGCTGCATCGCACGACGAGGCTGCGGGAGGGAGCGAACCTCACCGCAGTGACCGCTGAAATCGTGCAAGCCTACGGCCTTGAGCTCACCATCCTGCCGATGTCTCATGAACGCATCCGCACTCGCGTCCTGACTCCGGCCGGACCGCTCGCGTTCCAGGACTACTTCGTCCGCCGCCGCACCACCGACGATGTTCTCGGAATCGAGTTAGACGGGATTGCTACAGCTCAACCCTCTCCGGGCGTCATCACAGCGATTCAGGACGCCGAGGCCATACTGATCGCCCCCAGCAATCCGTTCGTCAGCGTTGGACCGATCCTCGCGCTCCCAGGCGTGCGAGACGCCCTGCGTGCGCGGCGTGACCGATGCATCGCCATCAGTCCCATCGTCGGCGGCGAAACGATCAAGGGGCCCGCCGCCCGCATGATGCAATCGATGGGTTACGAGAACAGCGCCTGGCAGGTTGCCGACCTGTATAAGGACTTCATCGCCGCACTTGTTATCGACGGGGTCGACGCGAGTCTCGCGTCGCGGGTGGAGCGGAGCGGAGTTCGTGCCGTCGTGACCGATACCATTATGCGCGGCATCTACGAAAAGGCCGCGCTGGCGCGGACCGTCCTCAGATCGGTGCGCGGCGGATGACCGCGGTCACAATCGATGCTCTGCTCCCCGTCAAGGGATTTGTGCGCGCCAAAGAACGGCTCGCGAATCTGCTCACATCCGAGGAGCGGTCGCGGCTCGCCCGTGCGATGTTCTCCGATGTACTAGCTGCACTGCTGCAGACCGCCGCGGTCGAGCGGGTATGGGTGGTGAGCCCGGATCGGGAAGCTCTGAGCATCGCGGTCGCGGCTGGAGCCCGCGAGATCAACGAGCCCTCCGGCAGCGGCGGGCTGAACGCAGCCCTCGAAGCAGGCCGTACGCAGATCCTGTCGTGCCACGGGGCAGCCGAGGGCCTGCTCGTCGTCCCCACGGATGTGCCCGCCGCCGATCCAGCCTCGTTCACGCAGTTCCTGGAAGGCGCCGGCCGGGAGCCGATGGTGCGGCTTTGTCCATCGGCCGACGGCGGCACGAACGCCCTGCTGCTACGACCGGCGAGCGCGATTGCCTTCGCCTTCGGACGCGACAGCGCGGCAGCCCACCGCCGCCTCGCGACAGCCGCGGGAGCGCGGTTCGAAGTGCGAAGGGTTGCAGCGTTGGCCACGGACGTGGACCGTCCTGAAGATCTCACCGTCATATTCGGTGATCGCTACGGGCCCGCGACCACCGACCTGGTGAAACGCCTCGGTATTGACCGACGGCTCGACAACCAGCTCGCCTGAGACGCGGCGCGTCGCCAGCGAGAGGGCGCGTCACAGGACCGGGAAGCGGGCGGTTAGTCAACGGCAGAGCTTCGTTCCGCCGCCGCCGGCTGGATCTATTCACCGGCGTCGGTAGGCACGCTCCTCCTGCGGGTAACGGTTACCGTGGCAGGCCGAGTCCGCGCGTAGCGATCACGTTGCGCTGGATTTCGCTGGTCCCGCCCGCGATTTTGTACGAGAGGGCGGCCAGGTAGGCACGCTCGATCCGTCCTTGCAGCACCGCGCCCCGCGAACCCGGTTCCAGCTGGCCGGCGAGTCCGAGCAGGTTGATCGCAGTCTCGCAAAAGCGCTGGTTCATTTCAGAACTGAACATCTTCGCCATCGAGGACTCGTAGTTCGGCACCAAGCCGTTCGCCTGCTGCCATGCAACCCGACGGGCAAGCAGGCGGGCGATGTCGAATTCGACGCGCCGTTCCGCAAGCTTGTCCCGCACGGATACCGCCTGCGCCCACGGCTCCCCCGCAACCTTCGCCGCCCGCACGTGTTCCACGACATCCTCGAAAATGCGCAGAGAGAGCATGATGCGCGTGATGCCGGAACGTTCGAAATCGAGCGTCGTCGTAGCGACATACCAGCCGCGGTTCTCCTCGCCTACCAGGTTGACGGCCGGCACGCGCACGTTGTCAAAGAAGACCTCGTTGAAGGCGTGGCTGTTCATCAGGTTGACGAGCGGGCGAACCTGCAAGCCGGGAGTCTTCATGTCGACGAGGAAGAAGGAGATACCACGATGCTTGGGTGCCTCCTGGTCTGTGCGGGCGAGCAGGATCATCCACTCCGCCTGGTGGCCTTCGCTCGTCCAGATCTTCTGGCCATTGATGACGTAGTCGTCGCCATCGCGCGCGGCCCGCGTCTGCAGACCCGCGAGGTCCGAGCCGGCGCCCGGCTCCGAGAATCCTTGGCACCAGAACACTTCTGCTCGAGCGATCGGCGGCAGGAATCGGCGCTTCTGGGTTTCCGTGCCGTGCACCATCAGGGTCGGGCCGACCAGGTTCGTGCCGAATCCGAAACCAAGCGGCGCACCCGAGTAGCCCATCTCCTCGTTGTAGACAAGCTGCCGAAGCGGATCAGCGCCCTGGCCGCCGTACTCCCTGGGCCACGCCATCGTCAGCCAACCCTTGGCCGCAAGCCGCTGAGCAAACTTTTGGCTGAACTTGAACTCTTCGTCGTTCAGCGCCTCGCGGTCGTTGACGACCTTGAAATCGGGCGGCAGGTTGGCGCGCAGAAAGGCACGCACCTCGCCCCGGAACTCGTCCAGTTCCGTGCCGAAAGAAAATTCCATGAGCTACCGTCCCTGGAAGGCGGGCTTGCGGCGTTCCACGAAGGCCCGCGGGCCTTCTTTCGCGTCGTCGGTGCTCTGGGCGATCACCATGGCCGACTGCGCCATATCCAGCGACTGCTCCAGCGTGGCATCCATGCTTCGATACGCCAGCCTTTTGGCAAGCTGGATCGCCACCGCCGGGCCATCCGCGATCTTGGTGGCGAAAGCGCGCGTTTCCTCCATCAACTTGTCCTGCGGGAATACGCGGCTCACGTAGCCGATGCGCAGCGCCTCCTGCGCGTCGACAAGTTCCCCGGTCCAGATTAGTTCGAGCGCCTTTGCCATACCGAGGATGCGAGGTAGGTAATAGGCGCCGCCATCACCAGGGATGATGCCCATGCGCACGTATGCCATGCCGAACCGAGCGGTCTCAGAGGCAAAGCGAATGTCCGCCATAGACGCCATGTCCATGCCGGCGCCAACAGCCGGCCCGTTCAGAGCGGCAATATAGGGCTTATCGAGTAACTGAAGCGCACGGGCAACCCGGTGAACGTTGTAACGCAGGCTGTTGCGGCGTTGCGCCGGGCCGCTCTCGGTCTTCAAGACGCCCTCGCCGCCGGCTTCGGCCGCGACATCCATGCCGGAGCAGAAGCCGCGGCCGGCTCCAGTGACCAAAACGCAGCGCACTTCGTCGTCATCGCGAGCCTGCTCGATCACGTTGGTCCACTCCGCGATCATTTTGGTGCTGAAGGCATTCATCTTCTCGGGCCGGTTCAGCGTGATCGTGGCTACCCCGTCGGCGACGTCGTACAGGATTTCGGTATATTCCACGGCTTTCCCCTTTCGCAGCTTGCCGCATTTTAGCACCGGCCCGCTATGCTGCCATCTCCTGGTTACGCGTGCGCTCGACGGGCAACGCGGCCCGCCTCCAGGCGCGGGACCCGCGGCGGCCGTGGGTCCTCCTGGGTGATACACTGACGCCGCCTGGGTGCAGCCAGAGGGGGCATTCGCTTGGCCGGAATTCGAATCTCCCGGCAGACCGTGAACGAGCTTCGAACGCTGCTTGGCGACCGCAACGTGATCACGGATCCGACCGACCTGATCGCGTTCGAGTACGACGGCACAATTGACCGCGGCTGGCCCTCCGCGGTCGTTTTCCCGACCAGTGCAGAACAGGTATCCGGCGTGGTTACGATCGCCGCCCGCAACGGCTTGCCGATCGTGGCGCGCGGTGCGGGCACCGGCCTCTCCGGTGGAGCACTGGCGACGGAGGGCGGCATCGTCCTGATCACGACCCGGATGAAGCGAATCCTTGAGCTTGACCTTGATAACCAGATCGCCGTGGTCGAGCCCGGTCTCGTGAACCTGGAACTATCGAAGGCAATCGCGAAATACGGCCTCTACTATGCCCCGGATCCGTCCAGCCAGAAGGCCTGTACGATCGGCGGCAACGTCGCCGAGAACTCGGGTGGCCCGCACTGTTTGCTCTATGGCGTGACCACGAACCACGTCCTTGGTCTTGAGGTCGTACTGGCCGACGGCGAGATCGTACGTGTCGGTGGCTGGGGTCGCGACCGGCCCGGCTACGACCTCACCGGATTGCTTGTCGGGTCAGAGGGAACGCTCGCCGTGGTTACCAAGGTATGCGTGCGCCTGCTGCGCGAGCAGGAGTCAGTGCGCACCCTGCTCGCTATTTTCGACACGGTGAACCAGGCGAGCAACACCGTTTCCTCG
>CAAGKR010128305.1_pt1 | contig 16264 bp, 13 predicted proteins | sample 2556971 | NCBI WGS metagenome assembly CAAGKR01 (sample SAMEA5207829, study PRJEB30636) | soil metagenome | biome: forest; feature: boreal; material: soil | place: USA | collected 2011-09 | depth 1 m | reverse complement strand
GATCCGCGCGTAAGATCGGGCAACGTCGTCCTCAATTGCCTGGGGATCGTCCCCGTCCGCAGTGCGATCCCTGCGTAGCTGCTGTCCCATCGCGGTGGCAAGGCTGACTTTGCTCGCGCGATTGTCGAGGACCGCAAACCGCCACGGCTGTCTGTTATGGGCTGAAGGGGCTTGCGTCGCCGCGAGTAGAATCCGCTCGATCGCCGATTCATCGATCGGGCCTGGTAGGTAGCGGCGTATGGACCGGCGCTGGTCGATAGCCGAGCCGAGCTTCGCCTCAGTCGTCATGATTCGCGTGGTTCGGACGCAGAAGGGGTCAGCCCCTCCATTCAGGCCATCATGGCATCGATGGAAGCCCGATGCCACTGGACAGCAACATGAACATCTACACGAAGTTTCGCCATGACATGGCGACATTCTGTGCTATTGTTCCAATAGATTCACGTGAAGGAGCGAAGAGCCTACCGAAATCCCTTGCGGGAGAGATCGGTTTCGACCGACGCCGAAGGAGCAACCGCCCCGGAAACTCTCAGGCACAAGAATCGCAAGGGCATCGACACTCTGGAGAGAGGCGCTACGCGCCCGCCGACGGGATAACACTCTCAGGCACCAAGACAGAGGGGGCACCGCAATCCCGGCTTATTTGGCCGGATCAGAGGTGCCCGTATGCTCACAGCTGTTGGCTGCGCAGATTTCTGCATTCGTCATAAACTCACGGCGTCGTCGTGTTCTTGCGGCCTGTTCGCTTGTGAGCAGGTGCCGTCATGACCGCCGTTCCCGCCGATACTCCGCTTAAGCGGACGCCGCTTCATGGGCTGCATGTCGAGCTCAACGCGCGCATGGTTCCATTCGCCGGCTATGCGATGCCGGTCCAGTATCCGAATGGAATTCTGAAAGAGCATCTCCATGTTCGCGCCGCTGCCGGTCTATTCGACGTGTCGCATATGGGTCAGTTTGAAATTCGGTCGGGCAGCGGCCGCGGCGACGACGCAGTGCGTGCATTGGAATCAGTCGTTCCAATGGATCTTCTCGGCCTCGCGTCAGGCCGGCAGCGCTACGCACTGCTGACGAACGAGCAAGGTGGCATCCGCGATGACCTGATGATCGCGCGATTAGGCGACCGGCTCTTGATCGTCGCGAATGCTGGTTGCAAAGACGCCGATGAGATTTATCTGCGCGAGAGGCTTTCGAAGCACTGTGAGATAGACCGCCTCGACGATCGGGCCTTGCTGGCTCTTCAAGGTCCGCTGGCAGAGGCAGTGCTGACGGAGCTTATTCCGGACGTTTGCTCGATGCGCTTCATGGATGTGCGCGCGGTCAAGCTCATGGGAGCGGATTGCGTCGTGTCGCGCTCGGGCTACACCGGCGAGGACGGTTTCGAAATCAGTGTGCCGGCCACCATCGCCGAAGCGGTCGCGCGCAGTCTGCTAAAACATCCTCAGGCTGAAATGATCGGGCTTGGCGCGCGTGACAGTCTGCGTTTGGAAGCCGGCCTCTGCCTCTATGGCTCCGATTTGGATCCGGACACCACTCCGGTCGAAGCAGCGCTTGAATGGAGTATCCAGGCTTGCCGCAGGAGCGGCGACGGCCGCGCCGGCGGATTTCCCGGCGCAAAAACGATCCTGGATCAGCTCGTGAGCGGGGCACCACGCAGGCGCGTAGGCTTGCGCCCCGAGGGCCGCGCGCCGGTTCGCCATGGCGCTCGGCTATTCTGCGATCGCTCGTCGTCCGACGAGATCGGCATCGTGACGTCGGGCGGGTTCGGGCCCAGCATCAATGCGCCCGTCGCCATGGGATACGTGACGGCATTTGTCGCCGCTTCGGGCGCGCCGATCTATGCCGAGCTCCGCGGCGAACGCGTCGCTATGCAACAATCGAAGCTTCCCTTCGTCGCTTCAAATTACAAACGCTGATACAAAGGCCGGGAGATCGCACATGCTGAAATTCACGTCGGATCACGAATGGATCCTGGTCGAAAACGATTCCGCAACCGTTGGAATCACGCAATACGCTCAAGAGCAACTCGGCGATGTAGTTTTCGTCGGTTTACCGAAGCCCGGCGCATCGTTTGAAGCGGGTGCTGCCGCCGTTGTCGTCGAGTCGGTCAAAGCCGCGTCGGACGTCTACTCGCCAATTAAAGGCGATATCTTCGACGTCAACCAGGAGGTCGCCGACAACCCCTCGCTGGTGAATTCCGATCCGATGGGCAAGGGCTGGTTGTTCAAGATGAAGATCGCCGATCAATCGCAACTGGACAAACTGATGGATGAGCAAGCTTATCGGGCGCTGATTTCCGGCGCTCCGCACGCTTAGTTCCGTCCGATCCAACGACGACGAGGCCTGCCATGCCAACCGAATCATCGACGCTCTTACCATTCGCAAGCCGCCATATCGGGCCCTCGCCTAAAGACGTGAGCGAGATGCTGGCCGTGGTTGGTGCCGCCAGCCTCGACGAACTCCTCGCTCAAACGCTCCCACAGGACATTCGTCAGCGTCGGCCACTTTATCTACCGTCGGCGCTATCGGAAGCGGAGGCGCTGGAGCGAGCCCGCCAAGTTGCGTCGCAAAACATTGCAATGACGTCGCTGATTGGCCAAGGATATTACGGCACCATTTTGCCCCCGGTTATCCAGCGCAACATTCTCGAAAATCCGGCCTGGTATACGGCCTATACCCCTTATCAGCCCGAAATCAGCCAAGGTCGGCTTGAGGCCTTGATCAATTTCCAAACGATGGTGGCCGATCTCACCGGGTTGGAGATCTCCAATGCCTCGCTTTTGGACGAAGCCACGGCCGCGGCGGAAGCTATGGCCATGGCGCAGCGGATTTCAGAAACGGAACGGACGGTGTTTTTCGCCGATCACGACTGCCATCCGCAGACCCTCGCGGTTCTCAAGACCCGCGCCGAGGCTCTCGGGTGGCAAGTTCGCGTCGGTGATCCGATGCGGGACCTGGATGCGTCTGAAGTGTTCGGCGCGATCTTTCAATATCCGGGAACGTTCGGGGAAATCCGCGACTTCCGTGAGCCGATCGCGAAGCTCAAGGCTAACAATGCGATCTCCGTGGTAGCCGCAGACCTGCTCGCGCTCACCCTGCTGAAGCCGCCGGGCGAACTCGGTGCGGACATTGCGGTAGGTTCGGCGCAACGCTTCGGCGTGCCGATGGGTTATGGCGGGCCGCATGCGGCCTACATCGCGACCCGGGACGCTCACAAGCGGGCGCTTCCCGGCCGTCTCGCAGGCGTCTCCATCGATAGCCATGGCAATCGAGCCTATCGGCTCGCCTTGCAAACGCGGGAACAGCACATCCGTCGGGAGAAAGCGACGTCGAACATCTGCACCGCGCAGGTCCTGCTGGCGGTGATCGCCTCGATGTATGCCATCTACCACGGACCGGAAGGCCTGACGGCAATCGCCCGGCGTCTATCCAAGACGGCAGCGGTTCTCCGCGCCGGTCTGGTCGCTCTGGGTTGCAAAGTCAATACATCGGCGTTCTTCGATACGATAACCGTTGACGTTGGCGCGCGACGCCAGGAGGTCCTCGATCGTGCCCGCGATAGCGGCATTAATCTCCGCGATATTCCGTCGCATCACGGCACGTCGTGCGTCGGCATCAGCTGCGATGAAACGACCACTCGGGACACCATTGAGAAGGTGTGGTGCGCGTTCGGCGATTCGCCGGAAGGAGCGGCCCGTCGCAGCGTCGAACTTGCCGGTGCGCGCGGCGACATCTCCACCGACCTTCGCCGTTCGAGCGAGTTTCTCACCCACCCGGTGTTTCACCAGTATCGATCGGAAACCGAATTGCTGCGATACATGCGGCGTCTCGCGGACCGCGACCTTGCGCTCGATCGCAGCATGATCCCGCTTGGGTCATGCACGATGAAGCTCAACGCAACGGCCGAAATGCTGCCGTTGACTTGGCCGGAATTCGCCAATCTTCACCCGTTCGCGCCGGTGTCGCAGGCGCAAGGCTACGCCAGCCTGATTGTGCAGCTCGGTGCAACGTTGCGTGAAATTACCGGCTATGACGCAATTTCATTTCAACCGAATTCCGGAGCGCAGGGAGAATATGCCGGCCTGCTTGCCGTCCGCGCCTACCATCAGAGCCGGGGGCAGGGCCATCGCACGATCTGTCTCATTCCAGCTTCCGCTCATGGAACGAATCCCGCTTCGGCCCACATGGCGGGCATGGACGTTGTCGTGGTTCGCTGCAACGAGAGCGGAAATATCGATGTCGCCGACCTTCGTGCCAAAGCGGAGGCGAACGCCGATCGTCTCGCGGCGATCATGATCACTTATCCATCGACGCACGGCGTGTTCGAGGAGGAGGTGCGCGCGATCTGCGACATCGTTCATAGCCACGGCGGCCAAGTCTATCTCGACGGCGCCAACCTGAACGCGCAGGTCGGTTTGGCGCGTCCGGCGGACTATGGCGCGGACGTCGGCCACCTCAATCTGCACAAGACGTTCTGCATCCCTCATGGTGGAGGCGGGCCGGGCATGGGGCCTATCGGCGTCAAAGCGCACCTCGCACCGTTCTTGCCGGGCCACCCGGAGCAACCGGACGAGCCGAGCATCGTCGGGCCCGTATCGGCGGCGCCTTACGGCTCGGCGTCGATCCTGGTGATCCCGTGGCTTTATTGCCTGATGATGAGCGGCGAGGGGCTGACGGCGGCGACGACAATCGCCATCCTCAATGCTAACTACATCGCCAAGCGGCTCGATCCCCATTATCCGCTTCTCTACAAAGGCCGCTTTGGAAGGGTTGCCCACGAGTGCATTGTCGATCTGCGACCGTTGAAAAACTCCGCGGGGGTCAGCGTCGACGATGTCGCCAAGCGGCTCATTGACTACGGCTTTCATGCCCCGACCATGAGTTTTCCGGTTGCCGGAACGTTGATGATCGAACCCACGGAATCGGAATCTAAAATGGAGATCGATCGGTTCTGCGACGCGATGATTGCGATCCGCGAGGAAATTAGATCGATCGAACAGGGGCAGGCGCCGCAAGACAACAATCTGCTGAAGAACGCACCTCATACCGTTCTCGAACTGGCGGACGAAAATTGGCAGCGCCCCTATTCCAGAACGCAGGCCTGCTTTCCCAAAGGCGTGTCGGCAACCAGCAAGTACTGGTCGCCCGTGAACCGGATCGACAACGTCTATGGCGATCGCAATCTGATCTGCACGTGCCCGCCGGTCGAGCAGTTTCAAGCCGCAGCCGAGTAGCTTCGACCGGCGTTCGGCGAAGTCTGTTTTGCTGCTCTAATTCTCGCTTCGGTGCACTGGAAGTGGAAGTCCGGCTAATGAGGCGATGAAGTCCGCCACGACTTCGCCCAGCATATTGACGTGGTCGCGCATCAGTTTTTGCGCTTCGTCCGCTTCGCCGCTGTCGATGGCGTTGATGATCGCCTCATGTTCCGCATGCGATTTGCCCATGCGGCCGGGTTGATAGGTGATGTAGCGGCGATAAGGGTTGACGCGGTTACGCAAAGCGCGGCTTTCCTGCTGGAGAAAGTTGTTTTTGCTGCCGACGAAAATGCATTCGTGGAATTCGTTATTGCTTTCGAAAAACGCCTCGAATTCCTGGTTATCGATGCGCTTTCCGGCAACGCGATGAATTTGATGGAGCTTCTTTCGCTCCTCCAAACTCATGCGGCGCGCCGCCAGCCGGGCACACAAGCCCTCCAGTTCCGCCATGACCTGAAACATCTCGACCAATTCGACCAGCGTCAGTTGCTTGACGATAGCGCCGTGATGCCGCCGCATCTCGATGAGGCCGCTCGAAGAGAGGTGCCACAAAGCTTCGCGTACCGGAGTACGGGAAACATGGAAGCGATCGGCGAGCTGCTTCTCGTCCAGGCGAGAGCCCGGCGGCAATTTGCCCAGGAGGATCTCTTCTTCGAGCTGTTGCAGCAAATCTTCCGCGCGCGAAACTCGCTTGTCGAGTTCCGCCTTAGCGGGCGAAGCAATGCGTTTCTTTGCGCTCGTCGCGCTTCGTGCGGCCATCCGCTGCTACCTTTCGATTGCATCCCTGCATAGCATGGCCACACTAGGCGCCAAACAAGCGGGCAAACCAGGCTTGCAAACGTTTCCACAGGCTTTCACGTAGGACACGGCCGGCATCGAAGCTGGCCGTTTCGGGGATCGGAGGCGCTGCCGGTGCCCCCGACACCGCCGTGCTCGCTTCCGTCAGGCGCAGGCGGAGTGCTTCCGAAAATTCTTCAGTCAGCCGTTTGGCGACATCCTCGATCAGGCCGGTGCGACCGATTTGCGAGAGCGGGCCTGCCAAAGTGAGGTCCGCGGCAATGTCGACAACTGCTCCGCCCCGCTGATCGGAAACACGATAGGACATCACGGCCGAGACTCGCGAACCGCCACGACGATCGATTCCCTTGCCTTCGATGCTGCCGCTGCAGGTCGCATCGTTGCGCAGGACGAGCCCTTCGCCTTCAATTTTTGCCGAAAGCGGACCGACCTTGAGATTGAACGAGCCGCGATAACGCCCGTCGCCAAGGCTCTCGCCCAATTCCGCACCGGGAATGCAATGCACGACCGCCGGTACGTCCGACAGGAACGTCCATACCTCGTCAATCGGGCGACCTGTTCTAACTTGTTGTTCGACGCGCATCGCTTTGGTTCCTAGTCGTGCTTGATGGTGAACACGAGGCTGACGCTGTCGCTTTTTCCTTCGTTGAGGGTGTAGTGAGGGTCCTTCGGCTCGAACAAAACGCTTTCACCGGGATACAACGTGAACTTCTCGCGTCCGGTGTCGAACGTCAGTTCGCCCTTGAGGACATAAAACACCTGCGACCACGTGTCGTGGTGATGCATTTCGCCGCCGGCGCCGGGCGGAGCGTTGGAAACCTGCACCGAGAACTCGCCCTCGCCGAACGGCACGATGTTCGCAACCTTAAGGCCCCCGAAATGTGCCGGCGGCGTAAAGGTCTTCGGGTTCTTCTCCTTCCATATTTTCATGGAAGTCTCTCCTTGCGAGATGCGAGCTATCGCGTGATGTGAGCCATATAGGGGCTCAGGACTGAACGTACCGGAATTTGCACGACCGCAGGTTTTCCCGATGCGAGAGCGCTGCGGATCGCGGTCGCGATCTCCGCCGGAGTTCTCGCATGGGCGCCAAACCCGCCCAGACCTTCCGCCACCTTGACCCAATCGCGCTTCGGCAGATCCATCTCGAATTCGCCGCCATACGCCATGCGCTGCGGTATAGCGATGGCTCCCCATTTCTGGTCGTCGAGCACGACGATGATGACAGGCTTATTGTAGCGCGCCGCCGTTTCGAGTTCGGTGACATGATAGCCGACGCCGCCATCGCCCACGAACACGACAACCGGCTGCGCTGGGTGAGCGAAACGCGCGCCGATGCCGTAAGGCACTTCGGCGCCTAAGGCGCCGGATTGTCCCGCGCGGAGGTAGCGGTTCGGATGCTTGAGCTGGATGCGGGCATCCACCCAGAAATCCACGTTGCCGTGCGAGCAGGCAAGCGTCACGTCTTCGGGCAATGCCGAAACCACGGCGTCGACGGCGGCGACGGGATGCAGCGGATCGTTTGGTTCCGATACGCCAAATTGGGCGCCGCGTTCGGCCCGCCATGCGCTCGCCAGGCCGTCGGCCCAGCTCCGGTCGAGTTTGTCAGCGCGGACATCGGCCAAGGCTTCGACGAAAGCCGTCGGCGAAGCGATTGCACCAAAATCCGGCTTGCGATTACGCCCCAGTTTTTCGGGGTCGACGACGCATTGCAGGACTCGCGCCTCCGGGCCCAGGGGTTGCCCGAATTCGAGATCGAACTCGAAATGGTGGCCGAGAAGTATGACGAGATCGGCCTCCTGCAGACCGCGGCGCAAGGTCTTGTTGCAGGGGATGTAGCCGGGGCCGATGCAGAGCGGATGCGTTTCGTCGATCGCGCCGCGGGCCAGCCGCAGCAGCGCAAACGGAAGGTGCAATCGTTCGACCAAGTTCTTCAGCTGCGGCGGTGGATCCCAGCGAACATCATCGCCGATCAGAAGAAGCGGCCGGCGTGCGCCCGCAATAGCGTCGCTGAAAACGTCGCGATCTTGCTGCAGGAGGCCCGGCCAGGCGTGCGCGAAGGTGGGAACGGAGCCCTCCACGGCGGGCGCCGACAGCACATTGACCGGAATCTCGAGAAATACCGGCCCCGGCGTGCCGGCCCACATTTTCCGAAAGGCCATCTCGATATATTCGGGAATACGCTCTGTCTGCAGCACGCGGGCGGCGAACTTGGTCACCGATGCCATGATCGGGATATGATCTGCCGACATGCCGGCGCCGCGTTCGGACGAATTGGTATTGGCCTGCGCGCCGAGAATGAGCAGCGGCGTTCCGGCCATTTTCGCGACCAGCGCCGGTGTCACCGTGTTGGTTACGCCGGGCCCGAGCGTCACCGCGACGACGCCTGGCACGCCGGTGAGGCGCGATATCGCTTCGGCCATGAAGCAGGCGCCGGCCTCGTGACGCGTATGGTGAAGCGGCAATGCGTGCGTTGCGCAGGCGCTATAGATTGAATTGAGCGGCCCGCCCGATACCGAAAATATCTGCTTGACGCCCAATGCCTTGAGCGATTTGACGACGAGGTCGCCGCCTTCGAAACGATTGGCCGGATGATCGGTCATGCTCAATAGGCCCGAGACTTGCCGCCGTCGACGGCGAGGGCCGCGCCGGTGACATAAGACGCGACATCGGACACCAGTACGCTCGCTAGTTTGCCGAAATCTTCGGCCCGTCCCATGCGCTGCAGAGGAACTTCATCGAGCCAGATCGCCTCGGCCTGTTCGCGGCTGATGCCCTTTTCCTTCTGGGTCGCGTCGATCAGGCTGACCATGCGATCGGTATCGATCGGGCCAGGGCAAAGCGTGTTCACCAGGATGTTGTCGCTTGCGAGCTCGACCGACAGCGTCTTGGCAATGCCGGTAATCGCAAGCCGCGTCGCGTTCGACAGCACCATGCTCGGTTGCGCGGTTTTGATACCGACGGTGGTGATGCAGAGTATCCGTCCGCCGCCGTTGGCGCGCATCGATGGAATGACCCGGTGCAGCAGGTCGATGACCGGCATCAGCGTCATGTCCAACGCGGCCTGCCAAGTGGCGCGATCGATCGACACGAACGGCCCGGCTGCCGGGCCCGGCGTGTTGGCGATCAAGATATCGATGCCGCCCCACCGGCGCAGTACGTCGTCGACGCCTTGGGTGATGCTTGCCGGATCGCAAAGGTCCATGGCCAACGGCAGCGTTTCCGTCTGTCCCGTGCGGGCGATCGTGTCCGCCTCGCGTCGCAGACTGTCGATGCTGCGCCCGGTCATGGCGACCCGCGCGCCCTCCGCGCCGAGGGCGCGCGCCGTGGCGAGGCCGAGGCCGCGCGATGCCGCGGTCACCAGGGCCCGTTTGTTTCGCAATCCGAGGTCCATGCGTCCTTCCGTTGGCTGTTTGGTTTGTAGTCAGATTTGTCGACAACATCAACCATCTTGTATACAATAATTCGACATGCCTGTCTTGTCGGCGTTTTGAATTGGAGGATGACGTGAGCCGGACTTTGCCCAACATTCCCATCGTTTGCGGCGAGGAGGAGATTTTCGACAGTGCTGACGGCAGTCTTCCCGCCTACGATCCGGCGACCGGAGAAACGATTGCGCAGTTCGCTTGCGCGGGATCGCGCGAAGTGGAGAAGGCCGTCGCCGCCGCGCGTCAGGCGTTCGAGGCCGGCCCATGGCGGAAGATGCGGCCGTTCGAGCGCGGACGCGTGATGCAGCGCATTGCCGACCGCATCATGGCGCGCCGGGAGGAACTCGCGCGCATGGAATGCCGCGACAGCGGCAAGCCGCTGCGCGACGCCTATTGGGAGGTCGACTGCGCGGCGCGCAATTTCGAATTCTATGGCGGGGCCGCCGACAAGCTTCAGGGAAGCTCGATTCCGCTCGGCAACGGCTGGATGGATTGGACTATTCGCGAGCCGGTCGGCGTCAGCCTCCACATCGTTCCCTGGAACTACCCATTTCAACTGATCGCGCGTGGTGTTGCGCCGGCCTTGGCGGCCGGTTGCGCGGTGATCATCAAGCCGTCCGAGGAAACGCCGACCACGGCCTATGAATTCGTGAAGATTTGCCGCGAGGCAGGGTTGCCGCCCGGACAGGTCAATCTCGTGCCGGGCCGCGGCTCGATCGCCGGCGACTTGCTTGCGCGCCATCCCGGCGTCGACCAGATCACATTCACCGGTTCGGTCGCGACCGGACAAAAGGTGCTGGCGGCGGCCGCTACTCATACAATTCCATGCTCGATGGAACTGGGCGGGAAATCGCCGCAGATTCTATTCGCCGACGCCAACATGGATGCCGCCCTCGACATCATCGCGGGAGCCGCCTTCCTGCATTGCGGCCAGGTCTGTAACGCCGGCACGCGGCTGCTCGTCGAGAGGCGCGTTCACAATCAAGTGGTGGACGTGCTGCAGGCGAAAGCGCGGGCGCTCAAGCTCGGCAAGGGTCTCGACGATCCGGGAATGGGACCGCTCATCAATAAAGCCCAGAAATCGAAGGTCTTGTCCTATTACGAACTCGCATCCAAGGAAGGGGATTTGCTCCTCGGCAGCGAGCTGCCGAGCGATCCGGCGCTGAAAGAGGGCAACTTCGTCCGCCCCGCTCTTGTCGCGAATGCCTCCAATGCCGCGCGGGTCGCGCGCGAGGAAATCTTTGGGCCGATCCTCACCATCATTCCCTTCGACAATGTGGCGCAAGCAATCGAGATCGCAAATGACTCGCCTTTTGGCCTAGTCGCCGGCGTGCACACGAAAAATATCGATGTTGCCATGCAGATGAGCGAGAAATTGCGCGTCGGCCAAGTCTGGATCAATTCGTTTTGGGTCGGCCTCGATGTGGAATTCCCGTTTGGCGGTTTCAAACAAAGCGGGTTCGGTCGTGAAAAGGGACTGGAGGCGCTCACGGCCTACCAGCAAATCAAGAACGTCTGCGTTAGCTTCGGCGCGTAATCGGTTGATCTCGGATGCGCGACCGGCCAGCGCCGCATCAGGCGCTGACCGACATGTTCCGTCAATGCAGCACTCAGCTCTTCGGTAGGAACTGCTCAGTATAAACCTCGTCCGGCGCCACGTTGGACTTCAAGTTCATGTATTCTTGCATAATAGAGATGGTCTTCTGGACGCCTTCCTTGCTTGCCGAGCCGAGCCCATGCGCCTTGGATTCGTCCGTGACGGCAATGTCCTTGACCAAAGCCAATTCGCCGAGACAGACGTCTTGATCGACCGAAGGAGCATGCTTCCGCAACATCGTGCAGGCTTCATCTGGGTGGTCGAACGAGTATTGTGTAGCTTCGACGATGGAAGCGACGAAGCGTTTGACTAGATCCGGCTTCTTTTCGATCATCTCGTCGGTGGCGATGATGCCGTTGGCGTAAAAGCTGTACTTATTGTTCGCCCAAAGCATAAACTTCGGTTTGAGGCCGTCTTTGCTGCCCTGCTTCTCAAGCAACACCTGATTGAAGTTGAGCTCCAGCATCCCGTCGAATTGCTTTGCCAGCAGCACGGCATTGAGCGCCTGAACGTCGACGTTGATCAGCTTGACGGAGGCCGGATCCATGCCGTTGGCGCGGAGAAAGCCGGGAAACAGCGCTGCAAGCGTCGAGCCCGGCGCGGCGGCGATGCGTTTGCCGACTAGATCCTGCGGTGTTTTGATCGGCGTGCCGTCGAGATAGAAGACCGCCTGGTTGTTCTTGGCGTAGATGAGCGCAATCATCTTGGCACGGAGGCCTTCGTTAGCGCGCGCGAGGATCAGCCCCCCGAAATCCGCAAAGAGGAAATCGGCTTGGCCCGCACCCAGGCGCCGTAAGCCGGTGGCGGAGCCATAGCCGCGTTCAACTTTGGCTTCGATGTCATGCTTCGCGAAGATACCTTTTTCCACGGCAACGAAATAAGGCGTGTGGCGGCCGTAGATGATCCAGTCGAGGACGAATGTGACTTTGTCTTTCTCGGCCGATACGGCCGATGAGTTGGCGCATGCCAAGGTGAGCAGTGTCGCCGCTATTGCAGTCAATCGTTTCATGTTCTTCTCCAGTTATGAACTGCGTCCGTACCATGGACATGCGAGACGTTCGGCCACTGCGACGACGGCGAACAGCACCATCGACATGAGGGCGAGCAGCGTCATGGCGCCGAATGCCAAGGGCGTGTTGAAGTGCGAGGTAGATTCGATAACGAGAAAGCCGAGACCGCTTTCCGATCCGACGAATTCGCCGATGACGGCGCCGATCACCGCGAGCGTGATCGCGACTTTCAAGCCCGCGAAAAAATGAGGCAGGGCGGACGGAAACCGTATCTTGGTGTAAATCTGGAAATCGGATGCGGCCAACTGCCGCGCGAGATCGATCGCCTGTTGCGCCGGGCTGCGCAGCCCCGCCGCGGTGTCGACCACGACCGGAAAGAATGCGACGAGGAACGCCACCACGATCTTCGGAATGTCGCCGTAGCCGAACCAGATCAGCAGAATCGGCGCGAACGCGACTTTCGGAATCGATTGGGTGATCAAAATCAGCGGGAAGATCGTGTTGCTGAGCGCGCGTGAATGGACGACGGCGACCGCTAGCGGCACGCCGAGAACAATGGCCAGAACGAAGCCGAGAATAGTCTCGTAGAACGTAACCCAGGTGTGAAAAAACATAATCGGGCCGCGCTCAATGATGGAAAGGAAGATTTTGGACGGGGCGGGGACAAGCCAGACCGGAACATTGAGGAAGCGCGAGATGAATTCCCACAACAGCAAAAGGGCGATGAGTGTGAGCGTCGGGCGAGCCCATTCTCGGATCGTCTCGCTGATCTTGCGTTGTGACGCTGTCAATCCTGGCATAGGACGGTCTCGCCTTCCTTACGCGCGATGATGCTGCCGATATGCTCCACATAGCGGCCGAATTCCGGCAAAAACTGCATTTTTGCGGTACGCGGCCGCGGCAGATCGATTGTGATGACGTCCGCGATCTTCGCTGGGCGTGCGGTCATCACCACCACCCGGTCCGAGAGCCACACAGCTTCGCGAATGCTGTGGGTGACGAAAACCACGGTCTTACGAAATTCTTGCCAGATACGAAGGAGTTCGGCGCCCATCTCCTCCCGTGTCATGGCATCGAGCGCACCGAACGGTTCATCCATGACCAGAACCCGCGGATCGTGAATGAGTGCACGGCAAATCGCCGCGCGCTGCTGCATGCCACCGGAAAGTTCGTAGGGCATCTTGCGCTCAAAGCCACCAAGACCGACGGTCCTTAGCAAACGGTCCGCCTCGGAGGCGTAATCGCGATCCGACCGTTTGAGGATTTCCACCGGAAACATGACGTTTTCCTTTACCGTCCGCCACGGCAACAGGACCGGTTCCTGGAATACCATGCCGACGTCGGTGCGCGGTCCGCGTACCGGTTGGCCGTGAAAAAGGATCTCGCCGCTGGTGATAGGGAGCAGGCCGACGATGAGTTTGAGCAGCGTACTTTTGCCGCAGCCGCTCGGACCGACCACGGACAGAAACTCGTTCTCAGCGACATTCAAGTTCAGATCGGTCAATGCCTGAATATCATCGCCGTCTCGCGACGGATAGACTTTGGTGACGTTCTCAATTCGAATCATGTCGCCGCCCTGCATCGGTCTTATTGTAATTTTGATCTCGCCTGAATGAGTTTCCAAATACGATGGGGCGTGATCGGCGTTTCCTGAACCGGCACGCCGAGAGCGTTCTCGACCGCGTTTGCAATGGCGGCGGCAGGTCCAATCGCGCCGCCCTCTCCCAGGCCTTTCATGCCGAGCGGCGTGACGGGCGACGGCGTTTGAATATGGTGGACTTCGATGTCGGGCAGACCGGGCGCGCTCGGCATCAGATAGTCGGCAAAATTCGTGGTCAACGGCTGGCCTTCCTTGTCATAGATGAAGTGCTCCCACAGCGCTGAGCCGATTCCCTGCACCACCCCGCCGCGCACCTGGCCGTCCACGATCATCGGATTGACGATGGTACCGCAATCTTCCACCACCACGAAGCGCTTCAGTTTGATTTGTCCGGTGGAAAGATCGATCTCGACCACTGCTGCGTGTACGGAGTTGGTGTAGCTGCCGTCGGGCGGGCCATCGACAAACGAGATCGCAATCAGTCCCGGCTCCATGCCGGCAGGAAGGTTCTCGACATTGCGCTGCGCCCAGCGCGCGAGAGTCCCGATAGGAATTGAGCGTGTCGGTTCGCCTTTGATGCGAGCGTGCCGGTCGGTTAATTCGATTGTTTCCGGCTTCGCCTGCAAATGCTGTGCGGCGATCGCGATCAGTTTGTCGCGGATCACGCCGGCCGCGCGGTGCGCCGCCCCGCCGCCAAGCGTCACGCCGCGGCTACCCCAAGTGCCGACCGAGTAAGGCGAGGTCACGGTGTTGCCGTGACGTACAACGATGTCCTCGGGCAGCAAGCCGAGTTGATCGGCAACGAGCTGGGCGAATGTGGTTTCATGACCTTGGCCGTGACATTGCAGGCCAGTGTCGACCGTCACCTTGCCATCCGGATACATTTCGACCTTGGCCGATTCATAGCCAGTCTCGATCGGTGACCGGCGGCGAATAAAATCCGGGGTGCCGTGGGCGGTCTGCTCGAGAAATAAGGCAAGACCGACCCCGGTACGGATATGTGGCTGTTCGGGCTTGCCCGCGCGCTCAATGTCGGGCGCCAGCAGTTCGCGGATCTTCACGAGGCTCTCGGCATAGGAGCCTTTGTCATAGGTGTAGCCGAGGACGTTCTTGTAGGGGAATTGGCTGATGAGGTTGCGTTCGCGCAGCGTGATTGGATCAATGCCGAGCTCGATCGCGATCTCGTTCATCAGCCGTTCCTGCGAGAATACCGCTGACGGCCGGCCAACCCCGCGATAGGTGCCGATGGGGCACTTGTTGGTGGCGACGGCGCGATAGGTCGCTTCGTAGGCGCCGATGTCGTAGGGCCCCGGCAAGACCTTTGCGACCATGCCGGGATCGCTAGCGGCGGTGAAGGGCCATACCGAATAGGCGCCGACATCGACGGTGATATCCGCCTTCAGCCCGAGCACCTTGCCCTCCGCGGTCACATAGGCTTCGAGCGTATGGACGTGCTCGCGCGCGTGAATGCTGGCTATGAGATGTTCGCGCCGGTCCTCGATCCACTTGATGGGTCGCCGCGTGCGGATCGCCAGCCAGGCGACGAGCACTTCTTCAGCGAAGACATGGCCCTTGACGCCGAAGCCGCCGCCGACCTCTGGCGCGATGACATGGATCTGGTTTTCTGGCCACTTCAGCTCTTCCGCGAGGTAGGTCCGCAACAGATGCGGGATCTGCGTCGACGACCAGACTGTGAGAGTGCGGCCGGTCGGATCAAGCGTGGCGATGACCCCGCGGCACTCCATCGGAACGCCGGCCTGCCGCTGATTGCGGTAGGTGCGGCGAATGACGTGCTGCGCTTGCGCGCGCGCCGCCGCGATATCGCCGCCTTTTCTGGACTGCTCGATGAAGAGGTTGCCGCGCCAGCCGTCAAACAACACCGGCGCGCCCGGCGCCATCGCGGTTTCGATGTCGGCCAGGACGGGAAGCCCATCGTAGTCGATGAACACCATCTCACCGGCGTCTTCGACGCTGTAGGCGTCTGCAGTCAGCACGGCGGCAACCGGCTCGCCGACGAAACGAACACGCTCGCGCGCGAGGATCGGCTGTACGCAGGCCTGAACGCTCGGCAGATCGGAATTGGCTCGGATTCCGAGCGAGCCGATATCCTGGCCGGTGAACACCAGCGCATCCGGAAAACCCTCGCGCAACGCCGAGACGTCGATGTTGGCGAGCTTGGCATGCGCGAGCTCTGAGCGAACCAGCCGCAGATGCAGCATTCCGGGCAGAACCAGATCGTCGATATAGCGCGCCTGGCCGCTGATCAGGCGTGGGTCCTCGAGCCTGGTGATGCGTGCGCCGACAAAACGCGGCTGTTGCGGCGTGCGATCGGTCATTGGCGGGCCCGTCCGTGGTCGGCTATGGCGCGCCGAACGGCGGCAACAATGCTGTGATAACCGGTGCAGCGGCAAATATTGCCCGACATGGCCTCCCGGATTTCCGTATCGGTCGGCTCGGTCCCGCGTTCGACGAACGGCGCGAGCGCCATGATGAATCCCGGCGTGCAGTAGCCGCACTGCAACCCGTGCTCGGCGATGAAGGCCTGTTGCAGCGGATGCAGCACGTCATCCTTTGGCATGCCT
>CAAGKR010118058.1_pt1 | contig 16266 bp, 11 predicted proteins | sample 2556971 | NCBI WGS metagenome assembly CAAGKR01 (sample SAMEA5207829, study PRJEB30636) | soil metagenome | biome: forest; feature: boreal; material: soil | place: USA | collected 2011-09 | depth 1 m | reverse complement strand
GCCGGGCGGTCGCAGGTTCAAATCCTGTCTCCCCGATGAGCAGAAGGCCCGTCTTTACGGGCCTTCTGTTTGTTTTGCGGAGGTGCAGCGCGCGCGTTGGGGTCCAATTTGGGGTCCAATGTTGCCCTTGCGTCGTGCGCGGGCGCTCCGAGCAGCACGTCGTAAAGTCGCGCTCGCGCGAGCGGCTGGAACCCCGAGGAGCCCTGCGATCCGCCCCCGGCCCCGTGGGTGCATAGAACCGCGTCGTCGCAGCCGTAGCTCGCTCCCTAACCTGGTCCGCACGTCAACAGCCTCGGTCGCCGGCAGGGCTACCGCTTCCAAGGCGAAGCGGTGACGGCCTATGCAGGCGCCGGCCTTACAAGCCGGACCACATGCCAAACTCGCCGGCATGCAGTTCGACGTGAACCTCGACAAGCACCATCTGGAAAGCCTCGCCGCGAAGCCGACCACGGCTCTCGCTGAGCTGATCTGGAATGCGTTGGACGCGGACGCTACTCACGTCGACATCGCGTTTGGCCGCAACGACATGAACGGGATCGAAGAGATCCGGGTCACGGACGACGGACACGGGATGACACGCGATGAGCTCGAAACAGCGTTCGCGAGCCTCGGTGCATCGTGGAAGCAGACGGCGACGCGGACGCGGTCGGGCCAGCGACACCTGCACGGGAAGCACGGGCGCGGGAGGTTTCGCCCCGCCAGCATCGGGCAGACCATCCGCTGGGAGAGTATCGCCGAGGACGACGGCGCCAGACGCCTGGTCACGGCGGAGATCAGAGCATCAGACCTGCGCCGAGTCGAGTTGTCGGACCCAGAGCCAACCGACCAGGCGGTAGGGACGAGAGTTCTTATCACCGGCATCTCCGGCCCTGTGGAGGGCCTCGGCGACACGGCGCTGGACAAGCTCGTCGCCTATTTCGCGCTGTATATCGAGAAGTACAACCCAACGATCGTTTACGACCACGCAACGTTGGATCCAACCACGATTCAACGGCATCGAGCCAGCTACCCCATCCAGCTCGCCGACGACGTCGCACAGCTCGACGTGATCGAGTGGACTCGTCCGATCGAGCGAGCTCTCTGTCTTTGCAACAACGATGGCATGACGCTCGAAGAGATCGCGCCAGGCATCCAGGCGGCTGGGTTTGACTTCACCGCCTATCTGCGCTGGGAGGGCTTCGCCGAGCGGAACGTTCTCGTCGCCGAGCTCGATCCCCGGACTGGCCCACTGATAGACGCAGCCAAGGAGCAGCTACGGCGCCATTTTCGAGACCGCGGCGATCAAGAGATCCGCACACAAGTTGCGCAGTGGAAGTCCGAGCACGTCTACCCCTTCACAGAAGAGCCGCGGTCCTCCACTGAGCGCGCCACACGCGAGCTATTCGACGTGGTCGCCGTCACCGCCCGGGCAACGGTTAACGCGGCCGATACCCGCGGCAGGCGCTTCTCGCTAAGTCTGCTGCGCCAGGCCATCGAGCAAGACCCAGGATCGCTGCGTCGCGTGATCCAGGATGTCCTCGATCTCCCAGAGGACAAGCTCGAGGAGCTGGACGAGCTGCTCGGACAGACGACGCTGGCAAGGGTCATCACGGTGTCAAAGTCGATCACCAATCGGATCGACTTTCTGAAGGCGCTCGGCGAACTTGTCCTAGAGCCGGACCTCAAGGGGAAGGTACTCGAGCGCCGACAGCTGCACCGTATCCTCGCCAACGAGACTTGGGTGTTCGGCGAGGAGTACGCCCTTCTCGCCGATGATGAGAGCCTGCGCACCGCACTGCAGCGTCACATCAAACTGCTTGAGCGCGACGACCTGAATCCACAGGAGCTCACCGAGCAGGTCGCGGACCCGTCGGGTCGAAGCCAATCGATCGTTGACCTCATGCTGGCCCGCGCCGTCCCTCTCGATGCCAAACGCCGCGAGCACCTTGTGGTCGAGCTGAAGCGTCCGTCTGTGACTATCGGATCGGCTGAGCTGCAACAGGTCAAGGACTATGCCATCGCGGTCGCCCGCGACCCGCGATTCGACAAGACAGACGTTCAGTGGGACTTCGTTGCGGTTTCGACCGAGCTTGGGGGGACGGTGATCGAGGACGCCAGCCAGCCGCAGCTACCACCGGGCCAGGTGGCCTCGTATCTCGATGGTCGCGTTCGCGTCTGGGCCAAGACCTGGGGGCAGATCATCGACGACGCGGAACACCGACTGAAATTTGTCCGAAAACATCTGGACTACGAACCCTCCGCGCAGGATGCGTTCAAATACCTACGCGCAAAGCACGCCGCCTATGTTCCCGCGCCAGGCTCCGAGCCGCCGACCGCGTCCTGAATCACGAGACCGAATCACGTCCAACCAGGCCGGATGCCCCAGACCTTCGCGATGCCGAGCTGACGTCGCGTCGGGCGCGAGGTGCCGCCGACGGTGGCCGCTCGGTTCCACGATCGGCATCTCCCAGATACGGACCTGAACCGTGCCGCAGGGCGCCAGATGCGTCCGCCGGCGTCCAGATCGTCCGATACGTCCCAGTTTCCGGACGCATCGGACACATCGGACGATCTGACTGTTGCCACGATGTTGCCACGGCTCACTCGGCCGTCGCCATCGATCTGCTGTGGATTGGCGATGTCGGCGCGCCCGCCTCCTGATCAGCGCATTTGCGGCGACAATCGGCGACCGTCTGGCGTTGCGAGCGCCGCCGTAGCCGTACGGCCGAGTTCGAGTTAGCCCGGGCGGCTTCAGCTCGCTGATCAGAGCGTCTACGTCGCCAGGTACCGTGTGCTTGTGCGGCACGGCGAACTAGCTGATCTTTCCGAGTTGCTGGGCCGCGGCGTGGCGATTGTCGCCGGCTTCGAGTCGGCCGCCGCGAGCATCCCTGTCGTCGACCGCCCGGGTTTCCTTGTTGCGCAGCCGCAGAACGATCCCCAGCCGATCATCGAGCGGCTAGAAGGCGCCGAGCGCCTGACATTCGTCCTAGGAGCCGGGGCATCTATGGAGGCTGGTCTTCCCTCGTGGGCGGGTCTGGTGCGCGCGCTGCTTGAGTCGGCGGCGCCGATCTCGCTCGACGAGAACGATCGGGCAGCATGGCTGGATGCTGCCGCCGAGTCTGGGCTGCTCGGGATGGCGGCGACCGCACGGGTGCTGGCCGGAACTGCCGACCTGCTCGCCGCGTAGTACCGGGCTCTGGCCGAAAACGGTACGGTCGTCAGCTGATGAGCCGTGTCCAAGCTTGAGGATCTCCAGCCCGGCCTGCGTCTTGCGGGCGTGATTCCCGGGCAGAACGTCGCCGTCATCGCTGTGCAGCCGCACGGGGAGGATGCGATCGAGCTGACCTACAAGACCGCCGAGGGCGAGCTCGGCCAGCGGGTGCTCGGCCGCGACGCCGAGGAGAACCTCGCGATTGCCCAACTCGAGGCGCGTTCTCTCGACGCCGAGGCCCCCGACTTCAAGCTCGTCGCGGAGTGCCAGCGCATCAAGCTCGCTGGCCTGTCGGATCCGATGTTCGCGGTCACGACGTCAGACATCCGGCCTCTGCCCCACCAGCTGCGCGCGGTGTACGGCGAGCTGCTCCCGCGCACGCCGCTGCGCTTTCTGCTCGCCGACGACCCAGGCGCCGGGAAGACCATCATGGCAGGGCTGTACATCAAGGAGCTGATTCTGCGCGAGGACGTCAAGCGTTGCCTCGTCGTCCCGCCCGGGGGCCTGGTCGATCAGTGGCAGGACGAGCTCTATCTGAAGTTCGGGCTCGCCTTCGAGATCCTCACCCCGCAGTTCAGCGAAACCGTGTTCGGCGTGTCGGCCTTTGAGCAGCACCCGTTTCTGATCGCCCGCATGGATCAGCTCGCGCGCAACGAGGATCTGCTCGCCGAGCTTGCCAAGTCCCAGTGGGACCTTATCGTCGTCGACGAGGCCCACCGCATGGGCGCCCACTACTTCAGCGGAAAGCTCGAGAAGACCAAGCGCTTCCAGCTCGGCGAGCTGCTTGGCGGCATCACTCGTCACCTCCTGCTGATGACCGCCACGCCGCACAGCGGCAAGGAGGAGGACTTCCAGCTCTTTCTCACGCTGCTGGATCGCGACCGCTTCGAGGGCAAGTACCAGCCCAAGGTCTACAACGACGACACGTCGGGGGTAATGCGCCGCATGGTCAAGGAGGACCTGCTCACGTTCGAGGGCAAGCCGCTGTTTCCGGAGCGCATCGCGGAAACCGTCCCTTACGAGCTCACCGAGCTCGAGCAGGACCTCTACGAGCAGGTCACGACCTACGTACGCGAGGGAATGAACCGTGCAGCCAAGCTCGACGGCAAGCGCCGCAACACGGTCGGTTTCGCGCTCACCGTCCTGCAGCGGCGGCTCGCCTCGAGCCCAGAGGCGATCTATCGCTCGCTCGAGCGAAGGGCCGAGCGCCTCGAACGCCGCAAGCAGGAGGTCCTCGTGGGGGGCGTGGTGACGGAGCCCGGCACCGCTGAAACGGTCGGCGACCTCGACGAGTTCGACGACGACGAGTTCTCGGCCGAGGAACTCGAGAACATAGAGGAGGAGCTCGTCGACGCTGCGACCGCCGCGCGCACCGTCGAGGAGCTCGACGCCGAGCTGCTCGAACTCCGAGACCTCATCACCGCGGCTGCGACTGTCAGAGCGTCGGAAACCGACCGCAAGTGGTCAGAGCTGCGAACGATCCTGGAGGACAACACCCTCGTGACATCAGCTGGGGGGGATGAGCGGCGCAAGCTCATCGTGTTCACCGAGCATCGCGACACGCTTGAGTACCTATCGCGCCGGATCGGCTCGCTGCTCGGCCGGCCCGAGGCGGTCAAGGCGATCCACGGCGGAGTCCGGCGAACTGACCGCCGCCAGATCACCGCGGAGTTCACGCACAACCCGAACTGCCAGATTCTCCTTGCCACCGACGCCGCAGGCGAGGGTCTCAACCTCCAGGCAGCCCACCTAATGGTCAACTACGACCTGCCGTGGAACCCTAACCGCATCGAGCAGCGCTTCGGCCGCATCCACCGCATAGGCCAGCAGGAGGTCTGCCGCCTCTGGAACCTCGTCGCCGACAACACCCGGGAGGGCGCCGTCTTCGTACGGCTTCTGGCCAAGATTGAGGAGCAGCGCAAGGCATACGGCGGCAAGGTGTTCGACGTACTCGGCACCGCGTTCAGCGAGACACCGCTGCGCACCCTGCTGATCGAGGCGATCCGCTACGGCGAGCTGCCCGAGACGCGGGCCAACATGGAGAAGGTCATCGATGCGAGCGTCTCCCGTGGGATCGAGGAGCTGCTGGCCGAGCGTGCGCTCACCACCGACACACTGCAGCGCGCGGACATCGCCGAGTTGCGGACACTTATGGACGAGGCGAGGGCCCGGCGCCTACAGCCTCACTACATCGAGGGCGCATTCCGAGCGGCATTCACGCGCCTCGGAGGCAAGATCCGGCGGCGCGAGCGCGGCCGCTTCGAGATCACGCATATCCCAGCGCAGCTGCGCACAGCCGGCCGAGGCCCGATCGCTACGCGTTACGACCGCGTGACGTTCGATATCGAGCAAGTGCTCGATGACACGGGGGCCCGTGCCGAGTTGCTCGCGCCTGGTCACCCGCTTCACGACGCCGTCACGGACGAGGCGCTCGTGCGCTGGCATCGCTCGCTTGAGCGCGGCACGGTGCTCGTCTCGCCGGCCGTTCACGAGCCACGGCTACTAGTCGGGGTAATCCAAGAGATCGTCGACGCGACGGAGGCCTCCGTCGCGCGCCGCTTCGGATACGCATATATCGACGAGCACGGCTCAGTGGAAGCCGCTGGGCCGGCGCCATACCTCGACTGCGTTGCGGCGCCGCCCACAGAAGCTGTAGTTGCAGCCCGGGGACTTCCTTGGCTGGCGGAGGCTGAGGAGCATGCCGCGAGCTGGATCATCGCCAACCAGCTTCCGGCGTTCCTGGGCGAGGTGAAGCTGCGCCGCGAGGCAGAGCTGCGGCGTGTGCGCGAACAAGTCGGCCAGCGCCTGGACCAGGAGAGCAACCGGCTCGTGCTCGAGGCGATGGTCGCCCAAGAGCAGGAACAGGCCGGGAAGAAACCCCGCGAGACCCACACAAGCCTGATGATCAAGGCGGACGACCTTGAAAGCAGGCGCGCCGCACGCCTGGCGCTCCTCGACCGCCAGCTAGAGATGCAGGCCAGGCCACCGAGGGTCGTCACGGCCGCGCTCTTGCTGCCTGTGTCGACGGTCCAGGCCGAGGTTCCGGCCGACGCTCCAATGCGCGCCATCGAGACAAAGGAGGTCGAGCGCCGCGGCGTGGATCTCGTGCTCGAGGCCGAGCACTCGCTCGGCCGCACTCCGATCGAGCAGGCGTTCAACAACCCTGGCTTCGACGTTCTCGCCCACCGTGACGGCGAGGACCCGATCCGGATCGAGGTCAAGGCCCGCATTGCGGGCGCTGACGACTTCTTCGTGACGCACAACGAGGTGCTCACGGCCCTCAACAGCGCGCCGCGCTATCGGCTGGCGCTCGTGCGCGTCGACCCGCGCGGTCCCGAGCACGACGAGGTCCGCTACCTTGAGAACCCGTTCGCCGGCTTCGACGCCGGCGACTTCGACGCGACCGGACACCGCGGCAAGTGGGAGACGACGTGGGCGCACGGCCGGGAGCCGTTCTGAGCCCATGACGACCGACCGAGGGGACCACGACGTGGCCGCACCGAAACGCAAGCTCATCGAGGTCGCGCTGCCGCTGGAGACGATCAACAAGGAATCCGCGCGGGAGAAGTCGATCCGCCATGGGCACCCGTCGACGTTGCACCTCTGGTGGGCGCGGCGTCCGCTTGCCGCTGCTCGAGCCGTGCTGTTTGCCCAGCTTGTCGACGACCCTTCGTCTCACCCCGATCGTTTTCCGACCGAGGAGGCACAGCGCGCTGAGCGTGAGCGGCTGCACGGCATCATCGAACGGCTCGTTGTGTGGGAGAACACGCGCGATCAGGCTCTGCTCGCCGAGGCGCACGAGGAGATCCTCAAGTCGACGGGTGGCAACCCACCGCCGATCCTCGACCCGTTCGCCGGCGGTGGCACGATCCCACTCGAGGCCCAGCGCCTCGGTCTCGAGGCGCACGCGTCCGATCTGAATCCGGTCGCGGTGCTGATTAACAGGGCGCTGATCGAGATCCCGCCGAAGTTCACCGGCCGGCCGCCGGTGTTCCCCGGCCTCGCCGACGGCCGCATCGGCGGCTGGGAGGGAGCGACCGGGCTGGCCGCCGACATCCGCGCATACGGGGAGTGGATGCGGGATGAGGCCCAGCGGCGGATCGGCGGGCACTACCCCCAGGCGACGCTCGAGGACGGCACCAAGGCGACCGTCATCGCCTGGATCTGGGCGCGGATGGTGACCTGCCCCAACCCAGCGTGCGGCATCGAGACACCGCTCGTGCGCTCCTGGTGGCTCGGCAAGAAGAAGGGCAAGGAGGCGTGGGTCCGGCCGATCATCGTCGCCGACCCTAGCCACCCGAGCGGCAAGCGGGTGGAGTTCGAGATCGGACACGGGGTGGCTGGGGCACCGAGCGTGGATGAGGACGGGACTATCGGACGACGCGGAGGCGTCTGCGTGGCGTGCGGCTCGGCAGTGGCGTTGGACCACGTTCGTGCCGAGGGTCGGACCGGGCGGCTCGGGGCGCAGCTTATGGCGGTCGTTGCTGAGGGAAACCGACAGCGCGTATATCTGCCTCCGACTTCCGGTCACGTAGCCGCAGCAGAGGTTGGGCCGGTGACCAACCCGCCAGAGGGTGAGCTTCCCTCAAATCCACGGGATTTCAAGACGCCGAACTATGGCATGACGCAATGGGCGGACCTCTTCACAAACCGCCAGCTTCTTGCTCTGACGACGTTCAGCGACCTCGTTATCGAGGTGCGTGAACACGTGCTCAGTGACGCCATGGCGACCGGCGGGCCTCCTGGCGAGCGTCTCGAGTCCGGCGGCACTGGCGCCCAAGCGTACGCCGACGCCGTGGTCACATATCTGGGGATCGCGATGAGTCGCGGTGCTGATCGACAGTCCTCGATCTGTTCCTGGGACGCGAGCCCGACCAAGGAGCAGGTGCGTGGCGTGTTTGCGCGGCAAGCGATCCCGATGACGTGGGATCTTGCAGAGGCTAATCCGTTCGCGCGGTCTAGCGGTACCTGGCGAGAGAGCGTGGATTGGGTGGCGAAGTGTGTCGATCGGTCGCCGCTGAGTAACGCGCCCGCGGTGGTGAGCCAACTCGATGCGGCAGCTCTTGTCGATTCGGGCTCGCTCATTTCCACAGACCCGCCTTACTACGACAACATCGGCTACTCCGACCTGTCCGACTTCTTCTACGTCTGGCTCCGTCGCTCGCTGCGCACCATGTACCCAGATCTGCTGAGCACGATGCTGGTCCCGAAGGCCGAGGAGCTGGTAGCCAACCCTTACCGCCACGACGGCAAGGACGGTGCGAGGGTGTTCTTCGAGGATGGCTTTCGGCGCGTGTTCGCTCGTGCGCGTGAGACCGCGCTCGCTGATTATCCGATCACGGTCTACTACGCGTTCAAGCAATCTGACGATGGCGATGAAGGCACTACATCGACGGGATGGGAGACGCTGCTTGATGGCATGATCCACTCGGGCTGGGCGATCACCGCCACCTGGCCTATGCGCAGCGAGCTCTCCAACAGAATGCTCAGTCAGGGAACGAACGCGCTCGCCTCCTCGATCGTCCTCGCGTTGCGGCCGCGACCGCATGACGCGCCTACGACCGACCGGCGCGGCCTGATCGCGGCGCTGCACGACGAGCTGCCCGATGCGTTGCGCAGGCTTGCGCAAGGAGCGATCGCACCAGTCGACCTGCCGCAGGCGGCGATCGGCCCGGGAATGGCGGTCTTCTCGCGGTACGCGAAGGTCATTGAGCATGACGGCACGACGATGACGGTGCGCTCGGCGCTTGCGCGGATCAACGAGATCCTGGACCAGGTGCTTAACGAGCAGGAGGGCGACTTCGACGCCGCGACCCGCTTCGCGATTGCCTGGTACCGACAGCACGGGTATGCGACTGGCAAGTTCGGTGTCGCTGATGACCTTGCACGTGCTCGCAATACGGCTGTCGAGACGCTGGTTCGTGATGGCATCCTCACAAGTGCTGCGGGCAAAGTAACGCTACTCGCGCCGGCTGCGCTACCGGAGGATTACGACGTTCTCGGTGACGACCGCGTCGGCATCTGGGAGGCGCTCCACCATCTCATCGCGATTCTGAACCGCGACGGCCTACAGGCCGCCGGAGTATTCCTTGCGAGGGCGCAGGAGCGTCCTGACGGCGCGATCGACTTCGAACTCGTCAAGGAGCTCGCATTCCTGCTGTTCTCGATTGCTGAGAAGAATGGATGGACGCAAGACGCTCTCGCGTTCAACACCGTCGCTACAGCCTGGCCAGAGATAGTTCAAGCTGCGCGCATGACGCAGGACAGCGCACCGGAACAGGCCGCGTTCGCATTCGAGGAGGACTGAGCGATGGGCTTCCAAACACCGCTCTACGAGCTGGCGGAGTATCTAGAGTGGTCGAACGCGGGCCGCATCCAGCTCCCTGACTTCCAGCGCGCCTACAAGTGGGAGGACGAGCGGATTCGCTCCCTCCTCGTCACGATCCTGCGTGGCCACCCCCTCGGTATCCTCATGCTCCTAAAGACCGGCAATGATCAGGTACGTTTCAAGCCCAAGCCACTGGAGGGCACGAGCGTAGCCGCGGGTGTCGATCCGGAACTACTGTTGCTGGACGGACAACAGCGTCTCACGTCGCTGACTCAGGCTCTGAGTGGCGATGGGGTGGTGTCGACAATGGACAGTCGCGGCAAGCTCCTTGAGCGACGCTATTACATCGACATCGCATTGGCGCTAGAGGGTGAGGACCGCATGGACGAGGCCCTCTGCTCGATCCCCGGGGACGGCATTGTGCGCTCGAACTTCGGCAGGGAGATCGAGCTAGATCTTTCGACGGAGGAGCAAGAGCGTGCGCAGGGCTTCTTCCCTGTGAGGCTGCTGTTTAGTAACGACACGGTGACATGGCTGTTCGCGATGGCCGATAAGGAGCAGGCGAGCACCTTCCACGCGAAGGTCATCAAGCCGGTGACCACGTACAACATCCCGGCGATCGAACTGGACACATCCACCAACAAGTCGGCTGTCGCAACGGTGTTCGAGAAGGTGAACACCGGCGGATTGGCTCTCAACGTCTTCGAGTTGCTAACCGCCACATTTGCAGGTGACAAGAAGCACTTCGACGAGCATGAAACCGACTTTCGCCTCAACGACGACTGGGTTACCACACAAAGACTCCTGGCGGACCAGCCAACGCTCGCCGGCCTCGAAAACACTGACTTCCTCCAGGCCGTTACGCTGCTCGCTACACGGAAGCGCAACCTCGCGGACACGAGTCCCAAGCCGGCAGCGGTTTCAGCTCGACGCGAGGACATCCTTAAGCTTACGCTCGACGAGTACCTCGAATGGGTCGATCCGCTACGCGACGCGTTTGTCTGGGCAGCTGACTTCCTCGCTGATCGCCATATCTTTACCGACAAGTTCATTCCATATCCAAAGCAGCTAGTGCCGCTCGCGGTCATACGCGTGATCATGGGTGACGACGCGGACCTGATCGGACCCCGTGAGCGCATAATTCGTTGGTTCTGGTCCGGCATTCTTGGTGAGCTGTACGGTGGCGCGATTGAGACGCGCTTCGTCCGCGACATCGAGCAGGTGCCCGCGTGGGCGTGCGACGCGGCGGGGGTGCAGACGCCGCGCACCGTTCAGGACACTAACTTCGTCGAGTCGCGCCTGCACTCGCTCAGGACCCGAAACGCTGCTGCCTACAAGGGAATCTATGCGCTCCTGCTCACAAACGGCGCGCGTGACTGGATGAAGGACAAGGCCTTGGACAAGGTGCAGTACGCGAGCCTTAAGGTCGATATTCATCACATCTTTCCCAGGCACTGGTGCGATCAGCACCAGATCGACGACGAGCGTCGCGAGAGCATCGTCAACAAGACCGCGATTGCCTATGACACGAACCGCTCAATTGGAGGTGCTGCGCCGTCGAAGTACTTGACAACGATCGAGAAAAAGGCGCAGATCACCACGGCTACGCTCGACGAGCTGCTAGACGGGCACCTGGTGCCCGCGCCGCACTTGCGTAACGACGACTTCGACAATTTCTTCGCACAGCGGCGCGAGCGTCTCTGCGCGCTCGTCGAGCAGGCGATGGGCAAGGCGGTGCAGCGCGACATCGATGCCGGCGACGCGGGGGAGACCTCCGCACAGTTCGAGACGTCCATGGTGACCGAGTTGTTGGACGAGGAGAGCTGATCGATGGCGATCTCGAACCGTGACCGCGTCGGCAGGATGTTCGAGTTGCTCGCTCCGCCGCTCGACGACTTCATCTCGAGCGCGGTCGCACCAGTGCTCAAGGAGGGCAGCTCATGGACCTCGCTCGTGGCGCTAAAGGATAAGCAGAAAGGGATGGAGGGCAAGGATTACAACCAGCTCGATCCGCAGGTTCAGTTGCGGATGCTCACCGAGAACATTCCGAATAGCATCAAGCAGGGCTGGTATCCGTTCGACGATGCGATAGGCCGAGTCGGGCAGGGGTACTCGAAGGAGCTGCGCGAGGCCCGCAACGACTGGGCGCACAACAAGTCCTTCAGCGACGACGACGCCTATCGTTGCCTGGACACCGCAGAGCGGCTGCTTACCTCGATTGGAGCGCCGTCGGTCGCCGATGAGGTGAAGGCGATCCGCCTGGGTCTACGCCGCATCACCGCCGAAAAGGACGATCGGAAGGTGCTGAAGTCCGCGGCGGTGACGCCTGAGTCGGCAGGGCTGCGTCCATGGCGGGAGGTGCTGGCGCCCCACGATGATGTCGCGACCGGCAACTTCCAGGCCGCCGAGTTCGCCGCTGATCTTTACAAGGTCGCCGCGACTGAGGAGGCCGGCAAGGACTACGCCGAGCCGGTCCAGTTCTTCGCACGCACGTACCTCACCGAAGGCCTACGCGACCTGATCGACCGCGCGGTACGGCGCCTGTCCGGCGATCAAAACGCCTCGCCGGTCATCAATCTGCAGACGAACTTCGGCGGTGGCAAGACCCACTCGATGCTCGCGCTATGGCACCTGGCGTCGGGCACACCTCTGAGCGACTACTCGCAAGACGTCCAGGACATGCTCTCGGGAACATCTTTCGCTGAGCTATCCGGTGGTGTCCGGCGCGTCGCGCTCGTTGGCAACCACATCTCGCCGTCGGGCTCAATCAAGCCAGACGGGACGCAGGTCAACACGATCTGGGGCGAGCTCGCCTGGCAGCTGGGCGGCAAGGACGCATTCGCGATGGTCGCGACCGCGGACGCCGACCGCACCCCGCCCGGACAGGCGCTACACGAGCTGCTCAGCGCCCATACCCCGGCGGTGATTCTCATCGACGAGTGGGTCGCCTACGCGCGGAGCCTGGTTGGTCGCGACGACCTCGCGGGCGGAACGTTCGATGACCAGTTCACCTTCGCGCAGTCCCTGACCGAGGCCGTCAAGGGCACTCCAGGCGTGCTGCTTGCCATCTCGATCCCTGCGTCAGAGAGCGGAGATGACGCCCAGCCGGTGGCCGGCAACGCCGAGGAGGTCGGCGGAGCGCACGGCCTCGAGGCGCTAAGGCGCTTGCAGAATGTCGTGAGACGCGTCGCGGATCAGTGGCGGCCCGCGTCCCCGAACGAGGCCTACCACATAGTCCGCCAGCGGCTATTCGTTGCGCCCGACGCCGACGCGCTCGCATCCATCAACGCGACGGCCCGCGGCTTCGTCGAGATGTACCACCGCTACGCCGATGAGTTCCCGCGGGAGGCGCGCGACGGCAGCTACGAGGACCGCATCAGGCAGACCTACCCGATCCATCCCGAGCTGTTCGACCGGCTATATGAGGACTGGTCGAGCCTTGAGCGCTTTCAGCGCACGCGCGGCGTGCTGCGCCTGATGAACACCGTCATCCATGCACTCTGGGTTGGGGAGGATCAGTCCCCGCTCATCATGCCCGCGTCGATCCCTATCGGCACTTCCTCTGTGAACTCCGAGCTGACGCAGTACCTGCAGGACTCTTGGAAGGCCGTCATCGATGCCGACGTCGACGGCCCTAACTCGGAGCCAGCAAGGATCGATGCGGGCAAGCTGCTGTTCGGGCAGCGCTCGCTCACGCAACGCCTTGCGCGCACTGTGTTCTTTGGTGCCGCGCCGACGATCGGCTCGGCGCACAAGGGGTTGGAAGCCCAGCGCGTGTTCCTCGGGACCGCGACACCCGGCGATGTCCCAGGCAACTTTCACTCCGCGCTCGCGGCGCTGGCAGATCGTGCGACGTACTTCTACAGCGCCGGCGGCAGGTACTGGTACGACCTACAGGCCAACATCTCGCGGCGCGCGAAGGACCAGGCCGAGCGCCTGCACGCCCAAGAGGTATATGCCGAGATCGCCCGGCGACTTGCAGACCAGGCCAAGACCCGCGGGTCATTCGCCGGAGTCCACGTCTGCCCTGAGGACGCGGCTGATATCCCAGACACTGATGAGGCACGCCTAGTCATCCTGCACCCCCGGGTCACGCACAAGCGCGGAGACGGCGAGTCCGACGCGATGGCGTTTGCCAAGAGCGCGACCGAGCATCGGGGCGCGTCCAACCGGACGTATCGCAACATGCTCGTCTACCTAGCGGGTGATAGCGACCGCATTGAGGAGCTCGAACGCTCGGTGCGCGAATATCTCGGCTGGTCGGAGATCCTCGCGAAAGGGGACGACCTCGACCTCACCACGAGCCAACGGAATCAGGCGACCGAGCGGCGGGCGAAGGCCGGAGAGACAGCCGACGCGCGGCTCCTCGGCGCCTACCAGTGGGCGCTCGTCCCGCACGGGCAGCCGATCGAGCTGAAGGCGACGAAGGTCGAGGGTCAGGCAGCGTCGCTAGCCGAGCGTGTCAGCCGCCGCCTCGGCAACGATGGCGAGCTCGCCGTCCAGCACGCCGCTCCAGCGATACGTCATCAGCTCGACACGACCGCCGCCAAGCTATGGGCAGATGGCCACGTGACCGTGGGTGCCCTCTGGCGACTGTACGCCGAGTACCCATACATGCCGCGGCTCCGCGACCGCGCAGTGCTTGACGCGGGCCTAACGGGACCGCAACTGCTCTGGGAACAGGAGGGCTTCGCGCTAGCCGACGGCTACGACGAGACGACCGGAAAGTACCGCGGCCTGGTCCTGCCGACGGACGACGTAACAGTCGCCGTAATGGACGCGACGCTGATCGTTCGACCGGAGAGTGCGAAGGCGCAGCGTGCGGCCGACCTCCCGGCAGATGAAGTCCACCCCGAACCAGGTCCGGGCCCTGCTCCCGACTCCGACCCGGAGCACGAACCGGGCGCGCAGCCCCCGCAGCCGCCGAGCAGAACGCGGTTCTTCGGGAGTAAGCGCCTACAGGCCGACCGCTACGCATCGGACTTCAAGAAGCTCGCCGACGAGATCCTCGGCCCGCTAGGGGCAACACCCGGCGTGACGCTCAACGTCACGATCGAGATCGAGGCAACGACGCCAACCGGCTTCGACGACGCAAAGGCCCGAACCGTCTCCGAGAACGCGGCGACACTGAACTTCGAGCAGAGCGGGTTCGAGGAGAAGTGACGCGCCGAACGTGCGGCAGCCCTCCAGCTGTTCCAGGCCGTTGCACCCTGCGGGCCTGTGCTTGCGCTCGCCGAACGACATGGGACAGATCGCCGACTACGTCATAACCTTGCTCGAGGAGATCCTCGATGAGCCGTGCGACCGGGAGAAGCGCTACGCCTGGGCGCTCGGAGACGAGAGCCCCAAGACCGGCAGACGGGCGAGGCTGCCATTCGACGCGGTGTGGGAGAGCCGGAAGCTGATTGCTGAGATCGACGAGGACCAACACCGCGATTCGATGCCGTTCTGGGACAAGCCGGACCGGCTGACAGTCAGCGGCATAGATCGTGGGCAACAACGACGCCTGTACGACGAGCGTAAGCGCAACGCTGCGCGCCACGAGGGCTACGTCATGCTGGAGATCCCTTGGCCAAGGCGCCCGGCTCTGCCAGATCGCGATCGGGCCGCTGATCGGCAAGCTCTCATCGCGATGCTTGCCGAAGTCGGCGTGCCTACCTACTCGCGTGCGCCTATGGACGCCACTGGCACCACCTCGACCTGATGGACGGCGCCGACCAGGAACCAGCCCAGGAGCTTCCAATGCGTGTGGCTTTTCTCGCGCTCCTCCACGTGCTGGTCGTTCGGACCCCACACTTCGTTGTTCGTCGTCCTTGACATTGCTTCGTTCCTTTCGTAGATTTTTGGTAGAGTTCTTTATAGAACTCGATATTGAGAATGTAGGGCGAGTCAAAGGAACAGAGGTCAGTGCCGAGAAAGCGAGACAGCGGTCATCGGGTCGATCCGGCGCGGAGGGCGCTTGCGCAGGAGCTCACGCAGGTCGAGCGGCAGCTCGAGCCCTACGAGGAGCTGATCGAGCGCAAGCGGCGGCTATCCAGTGCGATTGCGGCGCTTGAAGGGGCGCCTGCCGCCAGGCGGCTTCGCTGGGAGGAGATCGCGGAGCACGTTGCTTCGCACCCTGGGCTCAAGGCCGGGGAAATCGCGGCGACGCTCGAAGCGCCGCTCAAGAACGTGTTCGCGCATCTTGCGCGCAATCAGGACACCGTGTTCGAGAAGCGGGAGGACCGGTGGTTTGTGCGCGCGGGGTGGGAGGAGTATCGGCGGGATGTTGGGTAGCAGCGCGCATATGGGCGTACGCGCGGTCGTCGACCCGTCGCGCGCCGAGGGTCTGCGCGATGACGGCGACCTGCTCACCGCCGATGAGGTCGCGGTCATGCTGCGGATGACGAAGGCTTGGGTGTATGCGCAGACGCGGGCTAATCGGATTCCTCACGTCTCGCTTGGGCGTTATGTTCGGTACCGGCGGTCGGCGGTGCTCGCTTGGCTGAGCCGGATCGAGCAGGAAGCGGCTTCCAGGCCGTTCGGTTGAATCCAGGGAAGGAGGGCAGATGAGCTCCAAGCGACGTGCAGGCACGGGACATCTGTATGAGAAGTACGGCTCCTACTACGGTCGCTGGCGCACGCTCGACGGGCGATTGGTCAATCGCAAGGTCGTGTTGAACGCCACGTTGGTTGAGCATCCGCGTTTGGGTTGACGACGCGGTGGGTGAGTATGGGTGATGCTCGCGGGGGTGGCGGCGTGGTGGCG
>CAAGKR010173969.1_pt1 | contig 16267 bp, 15 predicted proteins | sample 2556971 | NCBI WGS metagenome assembly CAAGKR01 (sample SAMEA5207829, study PRJEB30636) | soil metagenome | biome: forest; feature: boreal; material: soil | place: USA | collected 2011-09 | depth 1 m | reverse complement strand
TGCTCCAGTTGCCGGTGGCGTAGTCGGTGAAGATGCGGCGCATCAAGGGCGCGGTCGCCTCGTCGATGGCCACCTGGCCGTTGGCACGGCTGCCATTTCGTTTGTAGCCGGCTGGCACTGGACCAGTCGGTGCTCCCTGCGCGTTTCTAAGCGCGTAGGCCGCCTTGATTTTTTTGCCGGTGAGCTTGCGTAAGTGGGTAGCGGTGGCGGCCATCATCGCCCAGGTGAACTCACCCGACGGCGATCGCTCAAAGTGCCCGTCCACCATGGCCAAGTCGACATTAGGCCGACTCTCCTGAACGCCGAGACCTATGCCATATGCCGCTCGGACATGATGCCAGGACGCCTCCCGCATCTACTTTGGCAACTCATTCACCGAGGACGGCGTTCCCGACGGCCACTTTGACTACATGCTTGCCAACCCGCCATTCGGTGTCGAGTGGAAGAAGGTCGAGGCTCAGATCCGAGCGGAGGCTGAGGCTAAGGGCTTCGATGGTCGCTTCGGCGCCGGTTTGCCGAGGATCAACGACGGTTCCTTCCTTTTCCTCCAGCACATGATCTCGAAGATGAAGGTTCACGAGGATGGTGGCTCGCGGCTGGCGATCGTTTTCAATGGGTCGCCGTTGTTTACCGGCGCCGCCGGGTCCGGTGAGTCAGAGATCCGGCGCTGGATCATCGAGAACGACTCGCTGGAGGCGGTGGTGGCGCTCCCCGACCAGCTCTAACAACACCGGCATCTCGACGTACTTCTGGATCGTCACCAACCGAAAGTCGCCCGAGCGACAGGGCAAAGTTCAGCTCGTCGACGCCCGCGAGTACTTCGTCAAGATGCGTAAGTCGCTGGGGGAGAAGCGCAAAGAGATCTCACCCAACCAGATCGAGGTGATCACCCGACTCTATGGCGACTTCACAGAATTTAGGTGTGGACGTCATCGTTTTGGAACCCGCCCGCAAAGATCGGGCAGCGATAGGTGCCGACCTGACGGACGCCGAGCGGTGGGGCGCCGTCCTCGAGGCGGCGCAGACATCGCTCGCGGGGCAGCTGCGGCGTCGCCGCGCCGCAACGAGACTGAGCGCCCTGCGCTGCGCGGCTTGACGAGGAATCTCAGCTAGCCTAACCCTCGTCGGATGAGGATCGCTTTCCTGGGCACACGTGGCGTCCCGGCCACCTACAGCGGCTTCGAAACTTGCGTCGAGCAGGTGGGCCGCCGGATGGTCGAACGCGGGCACGAGGTCATCGTGTATTGCCGCACGACCCACTTTCGCGAGCGACCGGCGTCGCATCTTGGAATGCAGCTCCGCTACCTGCCGGCAATCCGGCAGAAGCACCTGGAAACCCTCAGCCACACCGCGCTGAGCGCGCTGGGCCTGCCCCGAGACACGGCTGTCGTCTGCATGGGCGTCGGCAATGCTCCGGTCATCCGGTGGCTCGACGTGTGGGGGAGGAGGTCGGTGTTCAACGTAGACGGCGCCGACTGGCAGCGCGACAAGTGGGGGCGATTTGCGCGCTGGTACCTGCACGCGTCGGAGAGCCTCGCCGCCGGCAGCCGAAGCTTCGTCGTGGCCGACGCCGAGGCGGTGCGGGACTACTTACAGCGCGTCTACGGGCGAGCCAGCGAGCTCATCCCTTATGGCGCCGATCCGCCCGCCGACCAGGGCACCGCGACGCTGGAAAAGTTCGGTCTGAAACCGGGCGGCTATCTGCTGTGGGTCGGCCGGTTGGTGCCGGAGAACGCTCCGTCCGACTTTCTCGAGGGGGTGCGCCTTTCCGGCCTCGACGTACCGGCCGCGGTGGTGGGCGACGCGTCGTATGCGGATGAGTACAAGCAGTCGCTCCGAGCCAGTGCGCCCACGTCAGCCGTCTTCACGGGGTACCAGTTCGGTCCAGCCTATCAGCAGCTGACGGCGCATGCCGGCGTCTTCGTGCTTGCAGCGACCGTCGGCGGCACGCATCCGGTCCTCGTGGAGCAGATGGCGGCCGGCAACCCGATCCTGGCTCGCGAGACCGACAGCAACAAAGAGGTGTTGGGCGACGCAGGCCTGTACTGGAACACGCCGGCCGAGCTGGCGGCCCAGCTGAGCCAGCTCTGGCCGGACGCCGCCCGCCGCCGGGAGCTCGGCGAGCGCGCACGCCAGCGCGCCGGCGAACGCTACGACTGGGAGGTCGTCACGAGCCGCTACCTGGAACTCTGCCAGCGGTCCTTGAGCTGAGACCGGCGCCTGGCCAATAGAATGCGCCGGCTCCTGCCGCGGGCACCAGGGCCGCGCCTCCCAGGGCCGGCCAGATGGGGAAGGGGGAAACGGCGACGCGTGCTGCGGTGGGTGTTGGTTCGAAGGTGGCGTCGGCCGGGTTGTGGCGGTGCAGAAGTGGGCGTGGCGATGGTTGTGATCACGGGGCACACCATGGTGCCGGGTACGGCTGATTACCAGCCGGCGCGCCGGTGTCGGCGCACAGGTTGTGCGGTCCATCTCCTGACGGGAGCCGTGCTAGTCAAACGATCGGCCGACCACTCGCGGTCGCGCCGCCGATCAAGAGCCGGTGACGCTGTCGCAGGCCGCCCCAGCAGGCGGCGGCGAGTACGCCAGCTACGTCCGCGAGCTCAGTTCTACGGCGCGGGTGTGGTCGTTCGTGCCGCATCCGGGCAGCTACAGGCAGCTGAGCGCGGCGGCTTCGAAGGCTGGATTCGAAGCGGTCAACATGGGCTTGAGCGACCACGCGGGCAAGATGCAGCTCTACGATCACGCGACTTCCGCTTCAGGCGTCGGGTCGGCCCACGCCACCCTGCACGCCCAGGTCATTGAGGGGATCCACCACGGGCGGGCAGATGGCATGGAGGTCGAGGTCACGACGATCGATGCGTTCATGAAGGCACGAGGGATTTCTCATGTGTCGCTCCTCAAGGTCGACGCGGAGGGACATGAGCTCGCGATCCTGCGCGGCGCGCAGCAGGCGATCGCATCCGGCGCGATCGATGTGGTCCAATTCGAGTTCAACGAGATGAATGTGATCAGCCGGGTCTTCTTCAAGGACTTCTACGACGTGCTCCCTGGATTCTCCTTTTATCGCATGGTGGTCGACGGTCTCGCGCCAATCGGCGCGTACGCGGCCCGCACGCATGAAGTCTTCATCCTCCACAACGTCATCGCAATGCGCCCTGCGTTTGCTAACAGCGCGTTCCTGCATTAGTGCTGCTCCTACGCAAGCTCTACGCTCGGCTGGGTGTGTTCAGGTCGGCGCCCACCCGCTACCACATCTGGCACTACAACTCCCACCTCTGGGCTGACACGAAGTGGATGGGGGTGACGACGCTCAAGTCTCCATCGGACATGTGGAACTACCAGGAGGTGCTCTTCGCGCTCAAGCCGTCGCTCGTGGTCGAGTTCGGAACTCGATTCGGAGGTTCGGCCTTGTTCTTCGCGGCTGTCATGCGCCAGATCGGCCGCCCTTTCAAATTGCTGTCGGTGGACATCGACGCCGAGACCGTCTCAGCCGGGACGCGCCAGGACCCCGACGTCGAGCTGATGACGATGTCCTCGACCGACCCGAGGGTCGCCGACCGCATCGCCGCGCTGCGGCGCGAATACTCTGGCCCGGTGTTCGCCATCCTGGACAGCGATCACGCCGAGGCTCACGTGCTGGGAGAGATCAAGCTGCTCCGACCGGTGCTGGTGAAGGGCGATTACATGATCGTCGAGGACTCCAACGTCAACGGTCATCCAGTGTACCCGTCGCACGGCCCCGGCCCGTTCGAGGCCATCGAAGCCTACTTCCGCGAGTTCCCCGACGACTACTCGCATGACTCGGCGCGGGAGAGGAAGTTCGGTTTCACCTGGGCGCCCAACGGCTTCCTCGTCCGCCGCTAGCGCCGGCGTGCCGAAGATCGAGGTCGCTCACCTGGTCTGGAAGCCGGCCGGGATCGAGGCCTTCCGCGAGTTCATTCGCTCCTACCGCGAGAACCAGGCAGGGGTCGAGCATCGCCTGCTCGTTCTTTTCAAGGCCTTTCGTGGCGACGACCTGGCTGAGCACAGGGCGCTGCTGGAGGGAATACCGCACCGAGAGCTCAGCGCCCCGGGTGGGATGTTGGATCTAGGAACCTACTTCTGGGCCGCGGGCCAGACCGAAGCGCGTTTCGTCTGCTTTCTCAACTCCTACGCGACGCTGCTCGCGCCAGGCTGGCTGCGCAACCTGTACGAGCACGTTCAGCGGCCCGGTGTGGCAGCGGCCGGCGCGACGGGATCCTGGGAGAGCTTCTACACGAGCTATCTAATCAGGATGGAAGCGGTTGGACCACCCAGTTCGCTCCCCGGCTGGGCTAAGCACTTAAATCGACTACGGAAGCTGCGGCGCTACAAGGCCAACTTTCCTCCGGCGCCGAATCCTCATCTGCGCTCCAACGCTTTCATCATCGAGCGGTCGCGCTGGCTTGCTCTGGCGCGCGGATCGCTTCGGAGCAAATGGTCGACTTGGCTTTTCGAGAGCGGGAAACGAGGGATCACGTCGCAGCTGAAGGCTCAGGGCCTTGACGTGGTGGTGATCGGCCGCGACGGTCGCGCCTATTCACCCGACGAATGGTCGCGCAGCATGACGTTCCGCCAGGGTGACCAGCCCAACCTGCTGGTGGCTGACAACCGGACCCGGCAGTACGCCGCGGCCGGCGAAGAGGAAAGGCGCCACATGCGCCGAATCGCCTGGGGCGAGTGAGCCTCGGCTACTGCGGCGTGCCGACCCTCCCGGCGACAAGCTGCTGAGGAAGCCGCCAGATCGTGGTTCGGAGATCCGGTCCCATAAGCAGCAGCGAGCCGGCCAGGAAAGCCGCCGAGGCGAGAACGTAGCCGGCCGCCAGCGCGAGCGTCGAGTAGGAGTGGGGGACGACCAGCAGCAGCCACGCCGAGCCATAGGTCACCGCGCCAAGGGCCGCGACCTTGAGGATTTGCGTAAACCAGGTCCAGGTGGAGATGCCCAGGCACTCGCGGCAGATCCTCGGAATCATGTAGGCGTAGACGAATAGGTTGTAGGCGGCCCAGGACGACGCCGCGCCGATGAGCCCGAAAAAGTAGATCAGGGCGCTCATCACCGGTATGACCACGAAGAGGGCTAGCACGTTCGTTCGTGAAGCAATGTTCGGCTTTCCGATCGCAACCGAGAACGTGTACGGGACGTTGACCGTCGCGCCCAGGAAGAAGCCAAGACAAAGGAGTGCAGTCGGCAAGAGCAGGATGCCGGCCACCTGTCGATTGAACAGATACGTGTACAGAGGCAGCGCCGCGAAGGTCGCGGCAGTGAATGGCAGGACCATGCCGAAGGTGATGAGGTCTTGCAGCTTGCGGTACTGCACCAGCAGCTGGTTGGAATCGTGGTGAGCATGAAGGTCGGAGAATGAGGGCAGCGCGGCCTGGGCGATGGCGCCCGCGGCAAACGAGATCCGGACGACCACTGTCGAGGCGAACGAGTAGTAACCCACGGTGGCGATCGGCAGGAGCTTGCTGACCACGACCTTGTCGAACTGGATCAGCACCATGTTGAGCAAGGAGAGCGCGCCCATATGCGCGGTGAAGCCCACGTTCCTCAGCACGACGTCGCGGAAGTAGCCGGGGACAAGAACTCGCGGGCCGAACATGCGGGCGACGATGATCATGTAGGTGAGTGTGCTGAGGACCGCCGCGGCGGCGATCCACTGCACCACCTCGAAGGCGTCGCCGCCCCGGGCGAGGATGAAGATCACGCCCAGCTGCTGGACGGCGCTTGAGCTTACGTCGATGCTGTTGTTCAGCTCCATGCGCTGCCGGCCCTGGAAAAGGCTCGAGTAGAGGGCGCGCGGGAGGGTGATCAGGGTCGTGATGCTCAAGAACCGCAGCATTGTCGTCGCGGTGGCGTGGTCGATGTTCTTGAGGTTGATCCACCTGTCGACGAGGAGAGGAGCGCCCGCGAAAACTGCCAGCAGCAGCGCCAGCCCGAGACCCCAATAAAAGAGCGAGGCGGTCCGGATGAGCCGGTTGACGTACTCGCGGTCGGTGACGAAATGGGCAGACACCTGGCGGATCGTCGTCGACAGGACCCCAAGCTCGAGCGCGGTGGTCAGGACGCCGGTCAACACTAAGTTGAAATAGATGATGCCGAAGGCGTCGCCGCCCAAGCGGCTGAAGATGAATTTGACGCCGACGAAGCCGAGAGCGAGCACGATGCCCTGCCCAAGCACGTTGTAACCGATGTTCTTGAATAGCCGGCTCATTGGGCTGGCCGCGCGGCCGGAGGCAACCTTAGCGCAGCTTCGGTGACGGGATGTATGTATTCCAGGTCAAAAGGAGCCGTGAGACGAAGACTCGTATCGAGTCCCGCGGACACGAAGCCAGCATGTGCAGGTAGCGCAGCCAGCGAGGGGGCTGGCGGCCAATCCCGTCGATGAAGGTCCAATCCTGTTCTCGCGCAGAGCTTTGCATGACCGCGGGGTGGGAGGCCGTGAAGCGGCGCAGGTTCCCGAGCATGTTGTAAGGCGCGTCGGGATCGATGCGCGCATAGTCTGGGATCGAGGGATTGTGGCGCTCACCCTCATAGAGACGCAACGCAGCCTGCTGCTTGTCGACCATGACAACCGGAGGCCGCACCCAACCATAGTGGTAGACGTGAGCCCCAGAGTCGGCCCGGATCAACCGGCGCAGGCGGCTGCGCTGCTTCAACTTGAAGCCCGCGGCGTCGCCTACGGAGACGATCCCTTTTCCGGTCTTCACCGCACGCACCTCTCTGCGATACCAGGCGCACCAGTTGTCCTGGATCGTGGAGTAGGAGCCGTAGAAGTGCACATACTGAAACGAAAGGGCCTCTGTCGGAAGCCCGAGGTGCGCTTGCAATCGACCGCGAATAGTCGCGATCTCATCCTCGTGCAGAACCTCGTCACTTTGCAGATACACCGCCCATTCGCCCGTGCAGCGCGTAAGCGCGAGGTTGGTCTGTTCCGCCAGCAGCTGTCCACCTTCCCGTTTGGTCATGTCCCAAACCGTCCGGAAGGCCTTGATCTTTGGATCGGCGATTCCTTCGATCAGCTCCCACGTCCCGTCCTGGCTGTCACCGATCGCGATCACGAGCTCATCGACCAGCGGAAGCAGGGAGCGCAGCGACTGCTCGATCGGATATCCGTACTGGATGGAGTTGCGGGCGATGGTGAACCCGGAAACCTTCACGATGCGGAAGTCGTCGTCAGATCGGCTTCCGCCCGCTGGCGAGGATCGCAAAGCTCGACCTCAGGTGCATTCGCTCGCCGATTGATTGGAGAGCTCGGCTGTAGGTGGACCAGTACGGAACGACCTGGACCTCGGAGAATGACGGCTCGAGCAGCTTGACAATCTCGGAGCTGTCAACACCGTTGCGCACGACATGGTAGTCCTCGAAGTCGAGCACCTCGGACGGCGAGTAAACGCCCCGCAATCGGCGCCACCGCGTCTTCAGCCCGCGCTTGACGTTCCCCTGCCCCAGACGCCATGCGAAGTAGGACCCACGCTCGATGAGGTGATGGTGAAACGGCATGCGGTCGTAGCGCAGGGGATCCTGGAACGTGAGGAGACATCCTCCACTTTCGACATGCGCGGCGGACCGATTCAGCAGGTGGAGGTAGTCCGGTATGTGGTGAATCATCGAGACGTGTGTGATCACGTCGAACTTATCGTCGGTAGTGTCCAGGTAGCCGAGGGCGTCGGCCACGACAGTTCGCGGCTTGAGCCCGTAAGCGCCGGCCTTGCTCGAGAGGCCGTCCAGCATGACCTCCGACGAGTCCACGGCTGTCAGGCGCACGTGGTGCTTGAACCACGGAATGGTGGCGAGGCCGTTGCCGGCCCCGAGCTCCAGCACTTCGAGGGACGTTGGGTCGCGATCGATGCGATTTACGGCAGAGACGATGAGGGACCGGTAGATCTGGCCAATCGAATCGTGCTTGAGGTGGGGTGCACCGTTGACGTATTCGACCTCGTCGAAGTTGTCGTAAGCGGCGACATTTGCACGAAGAGCATTGGCCCGTTCCTCTTCACTCATTTCCTACAGGCATTCTGGCACGAGCTCATTTGGACGGGCCAAGCTGTCCAGGGGGCGAGGGCCCCGGCTCGAACGCAATGCGGGCGGCGGCGCCCGCATATCGCCACAAGGTGGATCGCCGCACCTTCAGGCCGGGCAGGATGAACCGGGCTCCCCGCAGCCAGAAGCCGACCGCCGCGGCGAGGAAGAAGAGTCGGGCGCCGGCCGCCGACGTCTGGGGCCGCACGTACCGCGTCAGGCCAATCAGCCAGTCGGTGGACGCGACCTCATTCCCGGAGCTCGCGGCCCTCGCATGTTTTAAATCGCAGTTGGCGAGAAAAACGAGCCGGCCGCCCGCCGCCCTCATCCGCCGGCACCAATCCATGTCCTCGCCGTACAGGAAAAAGCTGCCGTCCAGCGGCCCCACCCGGTCGATCACCTCGCGCCGGACCATCAGGCACGCGCCTGAAAGCCAATCCACCTCGACCGGATGCCTGAGCTTTGGCGAGATCGAGAAACCGGCTCCTGGCCACGGAAGCAGGTACGACAGGCCAAAGAAGTAGAGGAACGCCCTTGCCGGGGTTGGTGCAAAACCGGCCGCCAGGGTCTGAACGCTTCCATCGGGAGCTATGAGGCGCGGCGCCACCGCCCATACGTCCGGGTGATTCTCGAGATACTCCACCTGGCTCGCCAGGAGGGCGGCCGTAGCTTCAGTGTCTGGATTGAGCAGCGCCAGGTACGGCGTCTGCGCCCGAGCAATGCCTTGATTCGCTGCGCATGCGAATCCGACGTTGTCCTTGTTGCGAATCAGGTCGAGCAAAGGGAGATGGCCCGCCACGGCATCGGCGGACCCGTCGCTCGATGCGTTGTCAATCACGACGGGCGTGAGCCAGCTTGCGCCTTTCAATTGATCTAACAGCCGCAGCAATAGCGGCTTCGTGTTGTACGAGACAAGCACAACGGTGAGCGTAGGGGAGGTCATCCTCGCGGAATCCTACGGCGAACTGTCATCATCAAGGACCGTGGCGCAGTCGAGAGCGGTGACTGTGCTGCTCAACCGCAAACCAGAGTTGCCAGCGGCCCTGGCCGTGCTGTGCTTGTATTTCGCCTCAAGCAGCGGGCACAGCTACAGCATCGATGGCCTGCTCATGTACCGTCAGGCGGTTTCGATTGTGCACGACCACTCGCTGCGGTTCGCAAGCCCGATCTACTGGGGAGACAACTACTTCAGCAGCAAATATGGAATCGGACTCTCCCTCCTGTACCTGCCCGGCGTTTTCCTGCTCTCGTTGATGGGCCTCACGGCGCCGGTTCCACAGCCGAACATATATGACTCAAACCTGTTCTATCACGACGTCGTCTACACGCTAGGTGCGGCGCCAGTCCAGCCGATCCTGACCGCAGCGACCGCCTACCTGGTCGCGCGATTCATTCGAGAGTTGGGATACGGGACACCGATTGCTTTGCTCGGACTCATCGCGTACGCGGTAGCTTCACCTGCGATCGTGTATGCCCGCGAGGACTTCGCCCAGCCCCTGCTCGCATTCTGCCTGATGGCGGCGCTGCTGGCTGCCGTGCGCTTCCGCAGAAGCGGAAGCTGGAAAGCGCTGCTCGTCGTCAGCCTCGCCCTGTTTCTGGCCGTGTTAACTCGCCCAGTCGAGGGTTCCTTCCTGCTGCCGGCGCTCGTCATCCTGATGGCGCCCGCAAAAGCACCAAGAGCATGGACCGCAGCGGCCTATCGAACCGCTGGCGTCCTGGTTGGCTCCTATGGCGTCGCGGTTGCCATCACCCTGTTGGTCAACTGGGTTCGCTTCGGATCACCAGCACAGACTGGGTACACGATGATCAGTTGGAGCACGCCGATCTGGGTCGGTTTGCCCGGTGTTTTGATAAGTCCCGCGCGCGGAATTATCTGGCAGTTTCCACTTGTGGTGATGGCACCTCTTGGCCTGTTGAGGCTATGGCGGACCGGGCATCAAGTCCTCGGTGCTGTGCTGGCCAGCCTCGCGGTAGCCCTTCTCCTTAACACCGCGCTCTGGATCCCGTGGTGGGGCGCTTGGAGTTGGGGATCACGCCTCTTCGTGCCAGCTTTCCCATTGACGGCCGCCCTTGGGGCGGTGGGCATTCTCTCGATCGGTCAAAAACATCGGATCTGGGTTACGGCTCTGCTGGTCGGCGGCGGTATTGTGTGGGCGGTTCCAGGTACCGTGACAGACCTGCTCAGCGGCTACGCCTCCGCCTACGACGGGAGCGCGCAAAGTTTCGCTCTGTCCGGCTATCCGCCCATCGGGGCCTGGGCCTTCGTCCACCACCTCAGCAGTTTGGACAACTTTTGGATCCGAGAAGCGCACCGCACCAACTACTTCTCGTTGGTAGTGCCGGTCATCCTGGTCGTGTTGGCGGCCGCGTTGCTGGCGGTGGCACTGAGGTATTGCCAATCGTCGTCAGGGGGGTCGTCAATCGACGCGCCAGCATCGCTGCCGGAGCCAATGTAAGACTGAGCAGCGCCCAAAACTCCACACTAAGGTCGTTCTTCCAGTACGGGACGTCCACCAGCCCGTGAACCACCACCGCGACCAGAGCGAGCAGGACGCCCAGGTGGATCACCCTCCAATCGGAATCGGCGCGCCGCCAGCCACGCCAGGCGTGAATGAATCCCGCGACGAGGATCCATGCGAAGGCGATCACGCCGAGGATTCCGGTCTCGGTCCAGAAGTTCAGGACGATGTTGTGCGGGTAGGCGTAGCGGTCGATGTTGGTTGGATTCCAGTAAGGACCGATCGTGGTCGAGAAGCCTGAGAGCCCGGCGCCGAACAGCGGGTGATCGCGCAACATTTGCAAGGTCACCGACCAGAGGTGGAACCGGCCGACCAGGGTGTTGTGGGGGTTGGAAAGGTCCACGTCGGTACGCACGCGGCTGGCGATAACAGGAACCTGCATCAATACGACACCGACCACCACGCCGCCGGCGATGAGAAACCATCTCCATCGGTGGCTGAGCGCCAGGCCGAGAGCCACCGCGGCCAGAGCGAGGTAGCCACCTCTCGAGAAGCTCAGCAGCACGCAGATCACTCCGACGAAAGCAAATGCCGCGGCAGCGATTCGTTCGCGGCGACCCGGCCAGTGAAGTGCGACGGCCGCGGAGATCGCAATTAGCGGGACCAGGTAAAGCGCGACAGCATTAGCCGTGTTGTAGATGACAACTGGCGGAGTGTTGACGACGTCGTACACGTGGTGCCTCAGCGCATTCAGTACCACGGCGGCGTTCGCCAGTCCTGCCATGGTGCCGCCCACCGCGAGCCCCGCGACCACCATCAGCGCACGTCTGGAAGTCGGTACGGCATTCCACACTACCAGTCCGAAAGCGATCGGCTCAATGAGATAGGCGCGGTACAGCCCGAACGCCGCCCGATGGTCAGGAGCGACTGCGATCGATATTGCGCCGGCAACCAGAAACAGGATCGCCGGGACGGTCACGGGCACTCGCCAGATCGGCCGGCTCTGGTCTCGCACCGACTCCACGACGAACGCCGCGACCGTGAGTAAAATGGCGTTTTCGAGCAGGGTTGTCGGCAATGGACCCACGTGCCAGCGCACGAGGTAGGCCGGCACCAGGGCGCAGGTGGCGACCACAAAAACACTCGTAACCCGATAGCGGCGGGCGTTGCTTGTGGCACCGGTGCCAGTCTCGAACATCAAGCGCCTCCACCATGATGCCGACAACGGCACCCGTCGTATGGAGGACGGTTGATCCATACGGGCCTAGGTTACAGCCTCGACACGCCCTTCCCAGAGGGCCTGCCTGGCCTAGTAAAGTCCATCCGACTTGACTCATGCCCTTCGCGCGGGACTCGACGCTCACATGGTGGGAAGCCGCGAAACGGGTAACGAAACGTACGTCCGCGGCCTGGTCGAGGGCTTCTCGCAGCTGGAAAACGACATGGAGCTGTACGTCTATCACGTAGGTCGTGCGTGGACGGCCGCCACGAATCGCATCAAATTTCTGTCGATGGCCAGTGCAAGTCCATTGATCAGGCTCACGGTGGAGTTCTCGGGTTACGCTCTCCGAGATTCGCTTTCCGTCCTGCACGTGACATACGCGTCCCCTTTGTGGGTACCATGCCCGGTCGTTCTGACCGTTCACGACATCTCGTATGCCGCGCACCCCGAATGGTTCTCGCCTCGTGACCTCCGCGTGCTGTCGAGGACCGTGCCGCTTTCGATTCGAAAGGCACAGCGAGTGATCACGGTGTCCGAGCTGTGCCGCGCACAGATCATTGACCAGTATCGAGTGCCTCCCGACAAGGTGGTCGCGATTCCCAACGCGGCCGGGCCGGCCGCAGGGCCAGTCAGCGAGGATGCTGCGCATCAGATACTCACTGGCCTCGGAATCGATTCGAAGCGTCCGTACGTGCTGGCGGTCGGAAACCTACAGCCGCGGAAGAACCTCATCCGCTTGATCAGCGCCATTCGCAGCCTGGTCGCCGCGGGACTTGATATCGACCTCGTCGTCGTCGGGCCCGAACACTATCGGGCCGAGGAGGTACTCGCCACCGCTCGCGAAGCGGCGGACAGGATCAAGTTCACTGGATACATCACCGACCAGCAGCTCGCCGCCTGCTACTCGCGCGCTGCCGTCTTCGCCTTCCCGTCGCTTTTCGAGGGCTTCGGAATCCCGGCCCTGGAGGCGATGGCCCACGGCGTTCCCGTGGTGTGTTCGAATGCGGGCGCGTTTCCCGAAGTGTGTGCGGATGCGGCCCTTTATTTCGACCCCCTTGACGTCGACTCGATGGCCGATGCGCTGACTCGAGCCCTCAATGACACCGAGCTGCGGCTCGACCTGGTGCGCAAGGGTCAAGCCAGGGAACGGCAGTTCAGCTGGGCCCGGTCGGCGGAGAGCACGCTGGACGTGTACCGGCAGGCAACGTCGGCATTGCGCCAGAGTGCGGAAAGCTAGGGTGACGTTGTGAGCTCCTCCCCAAACCCTCGGCCCGCCCTCCGAGATATGGCGGGAATGCTGGTCGCGGCTGCGGCATTCGCGCTTCTCGTCGGGCTGCTCGCGGTCGCCAGCCGGTCGTGGGCGGCGCCGGTCATGGCCGTGGCGGTGCTGGCGCTCGGCGCCTACTACGTCCGCGCCCAGGGGATGCAGTCAGGTCTCGTGGCCTTGCTGATCGTGACGAGCACCGTCGATCACTTCACGTTTGCCGTGGGCTCTTTGGCGCTGCGTCCGGAGCAGGTGGCAGCGCTGGTGGCGCTGGCTGCGCTCGCTATGACCAGGCTCCGGAAGAAGGATGCTTCATGGTTGCGCCCCAGCCTTCCCGAGCTGCTGCTCCTGGTGTGGTTCTTGGCCGGGATCGCCAGCAGCCTTCTGGCGTCGCCCGACAAGCGGCTCAGTGTCAAGATCCTGGCGCTGATCGCCATCTGCTCCCTCGGGTTCTTCCTGCCCCGCCGCTTGCTGGCCGGGACAGGATCAGCAGGACGCATGCAGGTGGTGACGGTCTGGCTCCTTCTGGTCTTCGCAGCCGAGAGCGCATACGGCTCGCTGGCCTACATCCTTCATGTCTTCGGCCCGACCATCGGCCTCACGCCTAACCCTGCTAGCGGCCACCTCTCTGCGTACGGCACGCTGTGGGAGCAAAACGTGTTCGGTGGCTTTGCGGCCGCGGGCGCGGTGGCCTGGGTCTACCTGGGTATCAGCCCGTTCAGGTGGGCCTCCATCGGCCTGGCGGCGTGCGTCGGAGGCCTGTTCGACAGCCTGACGCGTGCGGCATGGCTTGCCGCCGGGCTCGTGGGAGCCCTCGGTGTCGCCGTTCCGGGTCTCCGGCGCCGGATCGACTTCCGTCACGTGGTGTTGGTCGGGCTAGGTGGCTTGGTCGTGGTCGTCGCCACCCTTGCGGTAGATCGGATCGGGCGCTACAACATTCGGCTCGCCCCGGGCCCGGGTGGCGTCGGCGGCCCGAGTGGCGTCGGCGGCCCGAGTGGCTTGCTGACGTCGATCCTCAACCTGGTGGACGTGGCAGGTCGTGCCAATCAGATCGGTCCTGTGTGGACCGACCTCAGCGGCCACCTGGTGATAGGCCGAGGGATTGCCAGCTACGAGGCGCTGCACGTGGTGGGCGGTGTCCCCCAGCATGTCGCGAGCTTGCCGCTACTCGTGGTCAACGACACCGGGATCGTCGGCCTGGTGCTCTTCGCTGGATTCGTCCTGGCCGTGACGGTGCGAGCTTGGTCCACGCGTGCCAATCCGCTTGTCTTGGGATTGGGCCAGGTGGGAATTGTGATCTCGGTGACCAACCTGGCCACCGAGACCACCGAGCTGATGATCGGCTGGCTTCTGATCGGCATCCTCATGGCGGCTTGCGATGCCGTCTCCGCGGCCCCTCTTGCGCCCTCCCCGAGCGAAGCTGAGGTCGGTCCGACATAGGCCAATCGAACCTGTAGGCTTATCCCAATGGCGCGTCGCCCCACTAAGGGAGCCGTAGCCCCAGATGAGTCCAGCCAGAGCGCCGGCGGCATGGAGAATGTGGAAGGTACGGCCTTGGGGCCGAGACCAGGTGTCGTGAACCCCCCGGCCTCTACGCCGAGCGGCCGCCTCGTTTTTCTGACGCCGGACTGGCTCCCGCTCGCCCTCGTGGTGGGGGACGTTGTGATCGCCGCAGCCTCGGTGCCGGCTGGTTACTGGATCAAGTATGGAAACGCCAACCAGACTCTTCCGTTTGGGCCATACCTCGCGGCCATCCCGGTCGTGGTGGTGTTGTTCCTCTTCTCCCTCTCTGTCACCGGTCAGTACCGGTCGTGGCGCGGGCGAACGCTGGTCGACCAGCTGTTCGCGCTGTACAGCGGCATTGGTCTGGCCGCCGTCCTCATGTTCGCTGCAATCGAGGCTGCGAACTTCGGCCAGCGTTATTCGCGTCTCACCATCCTGCCCGCGGTGCTGCTCACCGCCGTCCTTATGACGGGGGAACGCTACCTGCTCAGACAATACGAAACTCGACTGCGGAGGCAGGGGATAGGCACTGAGCGCGTGCTCATGGTGGGCACCGGCGAAGGAAGCAAGATGCTGATCCGCCGGATGAGCATGTTCCCGCAATACGGGTTCCATGTGGTCGGCGTCGCGAGCGATGAATTCCCAGCCGGCGAAACGTATTTCGGTGTGCCGGTAGTTGGCCGCGTCGAAGACCTTCCGAGCCTGGTGACGCCCCTGCGGGTACACCAGGTATTTCTTGCGCTACCCGCGTCGCAGCGCGACCGCCTTCTTCACTTGATAGAGCTGTGCGACGACAGGAATCTCGAGTTCAAGATCGTGCCCGACCTGCTGGAAGTCATGAGTACGCGTGCTTCGGCCGACGCATTGGACGGGCTGCCGCTCGTTGGCGTGCGGCGCAACCAGCTTCGCGGCGCGGCAGCGGTGGCGAAGCGGTTGATCGACGTCCTGGTGAGCTCATTGTTGCTGGTGCTGTTCAGTCCGGTACTCCTGGTGATCGTGATCTTGATGAAGCTCACAATGCCCGGACCGATCCTGTTCCGGCAGGAGCGGGTGGGGCGGTTCCGCCAGCCGTTCGTGATCTACAAATTCCGGTCGATGGTGCCGGACGCCGAGGCCAAGACCGGGCCGGTGGTGGCGAAACCAGGGGACTCGCGGGTCACCCGCCTGGGACGGATTCTGCGTCGCTTGAGTCTGGACGAGCTTCCCCAGCTCTACAACGTGCTTCGCGGCGACATGAGCCTGGTTGGCCCACGTCCGCAACCGACCTTCTTCGACGACCAATACAGCGGCGAGGTGCCGCGGTACAGCGAACGGCAGCAGGTTCGTCCCGGATTGACGGGTTGGGCGGAGGTCAATGATCTCCGTGGTGCCGCGCCTATCACCGACCGGACGATATACGACGTTTACTACATAGAGAACTGGTCGCTGGCCCTCGACCTGAAATGCATCGTCTTGACGGGTTTGCGCTTGTTCTCCCAGCGCCACGCGTACTAAAGGGGTTCGCTTTACTTCCACAGGGGTTCGCATAATACCTTGACTGATTGGCCGCGGCCTGCAAGAATGCAGGCTACCTGGAGGAGACCGACGAAGCTCTGGCCGGCAACTCCATCCGGGAACCAGCCGGGTACGTTTGCCTGTAACTGGGTGCCCGTCCCGAAGGCGTCGGTCAAGCCTGCAACCAGGACTACGACCAACCAGAGCTACGATCGAGACAATGACCGCCCCAGTCCGGAGCCGCATGCGTGGAGTCTAGGGCGTCCAGCACCCGTCGGTCGCGGCAC
>CAAGKR010331933.1_pt1 | contig 16274 bp, 14 predicted proteins | sample 2556971 | NCBI WGS metagenome assembly CAAGKR01 (sample SAMEA5207829, study PRJEB30636) | soil metagenome | biome: forest; feature: boreal; material: soil | place: USA | collected 2011-09 | depth 1 m | reverse complement strand
CTATTTTGCGCGAGCGACCGGGGGCGAGGTCGCTCGCGCAAAATAGACGGCTACCCAATTTATTGATAGGGTACTTGCCCTTAAACACGAGCCGGGATGCTGATCACGCGCTCAACATTCAACTCGGTCAAATCTTTGACCATCAGGTCGGCTGCGCGTAATCCGGGCAGGTCGCGGTTGCCAGCGACGGAGATGCAGCGCATTCCGGCGGCAAGAGCTGCCTGCACGCCTGCGATGGCGTCTTCTATTACCAGGCACTCTGGGGGTGGCATGTGCAATTCACTGGCGGCTTTGAGGAAGATGTCGGGGGCGGGTTTGCCGCGTGCTACCGATTCGCCTGTCACCAGGGCCGAGAGGTAGCGATCGAGGTGAAGCAGTTCCTTGATGAGTAGAATGTTCTCTCCTGGTGTGGAGGTGGCTAGCGCTTGCGGGAAGCCTGCCTCGTGCAGACCGCGCATGAGTTCCATAGAGCCGGGTAAAGGCGCGGCGGCTTCACGGATAAATTCGCGAAAAAAGAACTCTTTGCGGTCTGCCAGTGCCTGTAACTGGTCTTTTGAAAGATTTTTCCAGTAGAGCGGGATGATATCGTCGTTGCGTTTGCCGAAGGTGGCCCAGAAATCAGCATCGGTGAAAGTAATGCCTTCTTCTCGCGCCAGTCGTTGCCAGGCGCGGCGGTGCTCGTCCGCGCTGTCGATAATGACGCCATCCAGGTCCCAGATTACCGCCTGAATTGTGTTTGCCATAAAGAGGAAGCTCCAATTTCTTTTTGTTTCATGATAGCATATCAGAAATCTGTAACGCGATGTGCCAGCCGCGAACCGCGCCCAGACACTTCTCCATCTTTTTCAGGACTGAGAATTTGTATAGACGCTGCGACATTGGGATGGTACAATAGTTGTAGTTAAAGACCCTGACCATATACACCGTTTCTCGCAGGTAACGATGCCTATTTTATAGATGGAGGGAGGTACGGCGTAGCGGTGGCTACGTCCAGTATGGCATGGATTACGGATTTACAACTGTGTCTTGCGCACTTAAACCTCTTGAAGTGGGCAGGGATAAAGCGTTACTACGCAGCACATTAGAACCCCTGGATTTCGGCCAATGGCTGGACCTGGGGCCGCGCGGCCTGCGTCTCATCCCTCACGATCTCGCCTTTCCGCCCACCTATTTCAACCCGGATGGTACGGTTGACCTGGTGAACAAAGATTTGTTCCTCGATGATGTCATGACCCACATGGAGCGCATTGCTGCCGCGTTGGGATGCGAACTGGAGTGGGATTTTTAGAACCTGGAGGCATATTTCTAATGAGCGATCGAAAGTTCTTCAACGAAGAAATGGAAACGCTTCCTAAGGACAAGCTGAAAGCAATGCAGCTGGAGCGTCTCAAGGCGATTGTCGAACGCGCGTATTCGCAGAACCAGTTTTATCGCGACCTCTACGATGAAGCCGGCGTCAAGCCCTCGGATATTCGGGCGTTAGAGGACATTCAGAAATTGCCGTTCCTCGAAAAGAAGACGGTACGCGCTGCCTACCCCTATGGTATGGCTTTTAAGAAACCGGGAGATAAGGATGGCCCGGTCGAGGTACATGCCACCAGTGGCACGACGGGTAAGAGTGTCCCGGTGTTCGCGACCAAGAAGGATATTGACTACTGGGCCGATCTCAACGCGCGCGAACTGTGGATGACTGGTATGCGCCCCGGTGATATTTTGATGAACTGCTACGGTTATGGCATGGCGACGGGCGGCTTCGGTTTCCACTATGGCGCGATGGCTATGGATGTGCTGGCGATCCCGATGGGGTCTGATGCGCGCCAGTATGATCGCATGATCGATTTCATCGTCGATTTCGGCGTTACCTCCATGTGTATGACTCCCTCGGTTGGCCTGTATGTGGGCGGCAAGGCGCGCGAGCGCGGTGTCGATTTCAAGGATACTAAACTCAAGTTTGGGCTGTTCGGCGCGGAACCCTGGCCCTGGGAGACGCGCATGAAGCTGGAAGAGCTCTTCAATATCACTGCCTACGACGAGTTCGGCATGACCGAATTCCTGGGACCAGGGATGACCTGTGAATGCGAGACTCGCGACGGTATGCATGCCTGGGCGGATGCCTTTCTGGTCGAGTGCATCAATCCCGATACGGGTGAGTGGATGCCAGAGGGTAAAGATGGCGAGCTGGTCTGGTCGTGGCTCACGGCAGATGGTACCGCGATGATCCGCTATCGCAGCCGCGACCTTTCGCGGGTGTGGTGGGAAGATCGCTGCGCCTGTGGCCGCACGCATCCCAAGATCGCGGCTATCAAGGGTCGCAGCGATGATGCCGTTTCTATTCGCGGCCTGATCGTCTTCCCCAGCCAGGTTGAGGCCGCGCTGGTGAAGTTCCCCGAAACGGGCGCGAACTTCCGCATCATTGTGGGCAGAAAAAATGATCTCGACACCTTCGACCTGAAGGTTGAGGTGAAGGATGCTTCTATTCTGAGTGATAGCGCGCGCAATGCGGCGGTATCGCGCGAGATGGCCGAAGCGGTCAAGACCATCACGGGCAACTCTCCACACGTCGAACTGGTGGCCGCAGATAGCTTGCCACGCGCTAGTGGCGGTGAGTCGAAGACTGCCAGCGCTCGCGTTGAGGATCGTCGCAAGAAGTAGTTGCTAACAAGCCAGAAGCAGCAGAATGCGAACGCCAGCGTTCGTATTCTGCTGCTTCTGGCTTGTTAGCGGATTACCCCCCACATCACGAGCAGGATGCTCACGGCTCCGATGCTGTTATTCAGCATGTGCAAGATCATGCCGGGCCAGATGGAGGCGGTGCGCCAGCGAATGAAGGCCAGCGCGAGGCCGATAATCAGTAGCACCGGGAACGATCCGGGGTCGGCGTGGGCGATGGCGAAGAGCAGCGAACTCACTACGATGGCTGCGCCAACGGGCATACGGTGGCGCAGACCCGGGAAGACGAAGCCGCGAAAGAATATTTCTTCACAGAAGGGCGCGATGAACACGGCTGCGAAGAGCGTGGCATAGGTGGTAATTGGCTCTTGTTTGCTATGCGCCAGAAGCACCTGGTCGTTGGTTTGCAGGTTGAGATGAAAAAACGTAATGATGGTTGAGTAGAGGAAATTCACAGCGAAAATTGCCAGCATTAAGCCAAAAATCCAATATGCGGTGCGACGGAGAGAAATTTTGCGGAAGCCGAGCGCGTCGAATACTTTGCGCGCTCGCGGTTTCATGTCTCTGAACGCTTTGTTGGCGTAGTAGAAAGGGGCAATCAGGAACGCCCCTTCGATGATGGCTGAGATGATAATGGTAATGATGGCCACGCTCAGGTCTAGATTGAACGATAGGGGCGCGGAAGAATTGGATGTGCTTCCGACATTGGCGAGGGCGATTGCCAATGCCATCCAGGGAACCATGGTCAGTAGAATGCCTGTCAGGGTCTGGCGTAGTGTCCAGGGAGCTTTATCTTCTATGACCTGGGGCTGCGTCTGTTTATTATCGGGTGATGAGTCTATCAAAGGAGTATCCTCTTTTGTTTGTTTTGATTGGGTATTCAGGCTATTCATATCTTATCACAGGTGGGTAGAGCGGGTGGAATAAAGGGTAAAATGTGTTTGTTATAGGAGGGAGATTCAGGCTAAAGTATGGTATTAGGAAGTGTTGAATATATTTCTATCAATTAAAACCTTGCCTAAGTTGCTGAAAATTTTCATAAGCCTGTTGGGCCTCAACTAATTTTCCCTGCTGTTGTAGTACATTTGCCTTGTTTATATGGTACATTGCTTCCTTTGGATCCAATCGAATCGCTTGATCAAAAGCAATAAGAGCCTCATCAAGTCGCTTAGGACCACCCATGATCTTGATGACTACTACGCCCAGCTCAAGCAGATTCCTCGTCTCTCTGATGAGGAACGACACCACCACCACCTGCTGACCACGCTGGCTCTGTCCCACCAGGTGCGGGACACGAGTTCCCCGGACATTCTCCAGGCCGCCAGACACCGACTGATCGAGGGACACCTGAACCTGGCGACCTATATCGCCGTTCAAGAGTGTCCCCCCTCGCGCTACCGTCTGCTGCCTGATCTGGTGGGAGCGGTCAACTTGGCATTGGTCGAGGCCATGAGGCGCTGCAACCTGAACGATACCCATGACCTGACCTCTTATCTTGCCGCCAACGTGCGAGGCACAATCAAGCGCGTGATCGGCGATGAGAGCCTCATCCACACGCCCAGCAGCACACGCAGTGTGGCGCGGGCCAAAGGCACGGTTGATCGGCTCTACGCCTTTGAGACCGTAAGCTTCGATGTGGCGATGCACCCTTTCGATGACGACGACCTACGCGAACCACTCACCTCGCCGCTTCTGCCGACTGAGGCCGCGCCGCCACGCGATCCGGCTCTGCGTGCCCAGGTGGAGGAATGGTTAGCCTTGCTCACTCCGCGCGCGCAAGCGGTGCTGCGCCTGCGCTACGGCCTCTCCGATGACAACGAGCGTGCTCACACCACTGCCGAGATCGCCCATCTGCTAGGCATTCGCCGTCAGGCCGTGCAGCAGGCTGAGCGCGAGGCGTTGCAACGGCTGCGGGCACTGATGGCAGGCGAGGCTTCCGTCAGCACGATGGCCGGGAAACCCCGTATCAGGCGCGGGAAACCGCAACAGGAGCGCGTCGCGTCGGCGCATCATCGCACGTACTGCGCGCTCACGCCAGCCGAGCAGGAAGAGCGGCTCATGCAGACCGCCCTCCGCTTGTGCGAGCAGGGAAGCGGTGTGACGCTGCGCCGGTTGGCCAGGGAGACGGGCATCCCGATCTATCGCGTGCAAGCCTTCCTGCAAGCTCACCGGGAGATGTTCCCTGCTGAGACCCAGGCACGCAAACATCAACACTCACTCGAACAGGTGGCCCAGGTCTACGCGCAACTGATCGCGCAAGGCCAGCAGGTCACATCCTCGAAGAAGTTGGCGAGAGCGGCCCATGTGCGCATTGACACCGCGCTGGAGTTCCTGCACGCCAAAAGGAGCCAGCAGCATGAAATCGTGTAAGCGTGGCAACCCGCGCCGCAAACCCAGGAAGCGCCAGCCAGCAGCCCCGTTGGCCGCGCCACGACTGGAACGAGCACGGCTGACCCTGCACGACAGCGACCCGATCACGGGCCACGAGGACACCCTCTACAGACTCTCCTACGAGTGCTATCGGGGCTACACCCTCTACAGCACCGAGCGGGGACGCTGCTGCATTCATGGCAAACAGGGGTGTCTCCGGCTGCGGAGGAAGTTCGTCTGCTTTCCCACTGTCGAAGACGCCAAGAACCTCATCAAGCGGTTCCGCGCAGAGGGCTACACCTCCTCTGACAGCATGGAGCGGTACTTGCCAGAGTGGGAGTACGTGTGTTTGAACTGGCGTGAACAGCAAGGGACGCCCACGTCGTCGCGTTCCATGCAGCGTGTGTCGTAAGCATGAGAGTGAGAGAAGAAGATTACCGATTCTTCCCCTCTCGCAGAGAAGAGATGCAACAGGCAGAGCAAAAGGTATGAGGAGCTTAACCGATGAAGCAGCGCAACCACCGCCCAATCCTGGCGCACCAACCGAGCACAGGCGTATCAGGACTACGGGGATGATCTGTTGGACTATCATGAGAAGCAAGCGGAAGGCATGCTGGATGCAGAGATAGAAGAACCCGTGTGGCGCGAATGGAACATCCCGACGCTCTGGCAAACCTGCATTCAGGCTAACGCCAACGTTGTCGAGCTTGAACCCGCGCAGGACTCCACCTTTGATTACTGGCTCACAATCAGCACGCTCGAATTTCGTAAACAATTACTGATCCCGGTCAAGCTGGCTGAATACCATCGTGAGGCGCTCAAAGGCAAGACTATCAATACCAGCGTAACCCTCAACAAGCGCGGCAATGAGTGGTGGTTGACCCTTAGTTACGATCAGGTAGTTCCAGTATATACAGAACCCTCCGCTCCGGTGATTGGCGTGGATGTTGGGATTGCCAACTTCCTGACCACCAGCGACGGCAAGCACTACGGCACCTTTCACGGTAAGCTCCGGGAGCGACAGAAGCGCGACCGGGAGAAGCGGCGGCGCAAGGCCAAGCTGCGCAAGTGCCTGGAGAAGAAGGGCGTCAAGAAGCTTCCCTCCACCAGCACCAGGAGTGGGCAGCGGCTTATTCGCCATGTGCGCCAGGAAATCAACCGGGCGGTCAACCAGTGCTTTGCTGAACACGAGGGCGCGCAGGTTGCCTATGAGCATCTGTCGGTTGCGACTATGAAGTACAAGGCGCGTGCCATGAATGCTTACATGCGTGCATCTAATCTTGCCCACGTCCCCAGACAGATCGCCTGGAATGCCGCTAAACGAGGCGTAGCCGCCATCAAAGTCAAGAGCGCCTACTCCTCGCAGGAGTGCAGCGTGTGTCATTATCCAGACAGAGCCAACCGACCCGACCAGCAAACGTTTTGCTGCGTGGTCTGTGGCTACAACACGCATGCCGATCTCAATGCGGCTCTCAACATCGAGCATCGCTGGGGAGACGCGGAATTAAGTGCCTGTAAGGACAGGAAAGCAGTCAAAGCCTTGCTGCTTGAGCGCTATCAGGCATGGAAGCAACAAAACGGTTGGCCGTAGTCCAACTGCCCGCCCAGTTCGTTCGTCAACGGCGTAGGTTAAGGCTGGAAGTCTGGGCAATGTAAGAGTTGTCTGGATTTTTAGCAACTATGGTATACTACTTTCAAGGCAAAATCTATGGTATACTACTTTCAAGGCAAAATCACTCCCAGGAATTATTAGCGAGGAAGGAAGCTTTGTTGGCTGGCACTATCGAGACAAATCCATCTGAAAATTCAAATTGGCGAAAGCATAGAAATGCTTGTCCATTTTACAGGGAACGCTGGTTCCCTTGCAATGATGTGGCGGCTGGCGAGCCTATGTACCAGGTGTTCTGTATGAAAGGAACGCCGCCTATTACGCACGAGGAACAAGATCGCTGTTTGCATAGCAAGACGTGCTGCTGGCGTTTAGCAAATAACGATACGCAAACGAAAAAGAAGGCCGAATCTCGGAAAACCTCTTCAGAAGAAGCCCCTACACCTGCACATTAAAGCAAGTTGCCTGTCGTCTATTCTCCAACATTATGTTTAAAAAAATATCACCCTATTGGGGAGCTTTTGCCTGTCCTCGTGACAGCGCGTTTCGTCTGGGTTCTGTTAGACAACATGGTCATACCTCCCAACGAGGACAAGCACAAGGCCCCTGCATCCACCCAACCCCGCTCCTTGTCCCTACAGGACGGAGGCACACCCATTACTGCATTCGGTCGGCAAAATTCATCAGGACGAAGTTGGGCGTTTCTTGTTATTACCCCATCAGGCTGGCAACATTTTTCAGGTATAGGTGGGGGTTAGTAGGATGCGACCAGAGCGACGAGTTGTTGGCAGGTTTTTTTCGTTTCGATGCGTACACGCCCGGCATTGCTGCCAGGGCCGGTGGTGATGACGAGAATGAGATCGCCCACGCCGGCAAACTGAACAGTGCCGGTGTGGGTTTCGATGATGACGTGCTGCGTTTCGCCATGCACGGCCTGTAAGGTGAAATTGGCGATGGAGCCGAAGACGGCTGCTGACATAGCCCCCAACATATCCTCATCATCACCTGGCAGCGCGCCGGAAACGATCAGCCCATCCTTGCCAATAATCAAAGCGCCGGTAATCTCATCAAGGTCGGTTAATCGTTGTAGTATTGTGTCCACCTTCGTCTCCTATGTTTAACTAATGACTCTGGCTTTTCGCTTTCTTCGCCATTGTCAGAGCTTTGTTGTATGCCTCCATTGCTTGCAGGTATTCACCCTGACGCATGTAGGCATCGCCCAGCACGCGATAGCCGATGGTATACCTGGGGGCCAGTTTGAGCAGGGCGCGTAGATTGCTGATGACCTCATCAAGCAGTTCGGGCGCGTTGCGAATGGTGATGCGATATTCCTGCATGGCATCGTCATATGCTCCTGAGAGCTGGTATTGATAGCCCCTTAACAACTGCTCTTTGTTACTGAGCGTGCTCTCGCCTGCTCCCTGCTTGCGATCTAGGGGGTGGCCTTTGCCAGCAGGGCTGGCTGCATTGGCGCGGCCTGCCGCTGTTTGCATGGGCTGTAAGCGCACAGCCGGGCGTTTCATGGTGGTTTCTAGTTCGTTTTCAAGCAGGGCATCGACGCGATAAGCGGGCGCGAGTGGGACTGCTGGCGCGACTTGCTCGACGCGGTTAGTTGCCAGCATGGGAGTTGGAGCCTGTTGCGATTGCGCCTGCGCAACAGGGGCGGCAACTGGCTCAGCGGGTACGTTCACGGGCATCTCTGGCGTGGGGGCCTGGAATGGTACGTTGGCCCACCAGGGCTGTTCGGTGGGTGCCGGTGATGCGGCAGGCTGGGCAGCGACCTGGGTTGGGGCTGCTTCAGGCGGATTCTGGGTTGGCGCGTCGATGTGGCTTTCTGGATTTGATGCGGAAGAGGCATAGCCGGATTCCTGCGCGATAGTTGAGAGCGCGCCTGGTTGTAATGGAACAAAGCCTTGTGAGAGTAGATTCTTTTCCACTGATTCCAGGGTAGCCAGGTGTGCCTTTTCATCTTCGGACATGGACGCATCGATTTGATCTTCCCATGTGCCATAGTGGGCAGGTTCCTGTGTAGAGGATGTATCCATTGCGGGCTGGTCGGCCCAGGGGTCGTATGCTACCGGTGCGTCGGGCTGCGACGCGGCAGGCACGGCCTGGGGTGCATCGAGCCAATTGTCGAAAGGCGATGAGTTCGGGCTGGTGGAAGATACTGACTGTTGTAGATCGCTCCACGCGCTATACGTTGGTTGCGCTTCGGGTTCGGCAGCGGGTTCAGGTTCGATAGTCTCCGCGCCAAGCGATTTGAGCCATTCCGGCCAGCCCATGTCTTCTTCTTTGTCGTCCGATCCAAGGAAGAAAGGTGGCGTTGGGTCATCGGTTTCGGATAGAGAGGGAACTGCCTGCACTTCGTCTTCCCAGGATTGCCTGGAAACGGGCATAGCCTCTGGTTGGAGTTGATGAGCAGGGTACGCGGGCTTTGATGGGGGTTCCGGCGTCTGTGGAGCGGGTGTGGCCTGTTCAGGCTGGCGGCGCTCGTTCCTGGTAAGCATATCAAGCCATGCTGGCGGAGGTGGAACTTCTTCTTCGCGGGGTTGAGCGGGAACATTCCGCGGGTTGCTCACTTGCTGTAGACCAGGCTGGGAGTCGATGTGCGCTTTATCGTTCGTGGGTGAGGGGGCTGCAATTTCGGCCTTGAACCAGGGCTGTTGCTCCAACAGGGCGGGATCGTAGTCGTCGTCAATTTCTTGCTGAGAGGCCCAGGCGTCGAAATCATCTGGCGCCTGCTGCTGTGCCTGTTGAGTAGGAGCATCGTCCGCCCATGTGGCGCGGGTTGGAGCTTCTGAAGCGGGCAGAGCGTTCGCTTGTGCCAGCGCTCTGGTGTCCAGTTCGGCTAAAGAGTCTTGCGAATTCCAGTTGTACAGGCGGTCTGCTGCTGCGCTCTGTCCTGCCATTGCCGTATCTGCGACTTCAATGGCGGCATACTGGAGGGTGCTAATGGCTTCGATCTGTTTACCGTTGCCATTGGTTTGTCCGTTCAGGACAATGGCGTCGCGTCTTAGAATCGCCAGGAAGGGGTCGTGCGGCTGGCTGGCGGCGAGATCGCCGAACAGTTCCTGCGCCATCACCAACTCGGGATCGAGCAATTCGGCGCGTTGTACAAGCTCGCGCGCGCGTTGCATATTAAAGGTGGAAGTGACGTGTGCCAGCAGTAACAACGCTTTTTCGCAGTTGGGGATATCTTCGAGGATGTGTGAAGCTATCTGTTCGACCTGGTCATATATACCCTCGCGCCAGTGCGTTTCCATTGACCCCAGGCGAGCATCCATGCGATCTGGCGCGGATGCAAGCACGGCTTCCCATTCCTGCATTGCCTGTGTGAGCAGGTCGCCGCGCATGTATAGACGGGCCAGGCCGGCGCGTGACAGCATAAATTCCTGCTGACCTGCCTTCGCGCTCAAGTGGTTAAACTCCTGGCGAATCTGGCTGTTGCCCCGACTCAACTCGTAGGCTTGCTGGTAGCAGTCTAATGCCGTGTCGATGTCGGATTGGTGCTCACAGATGAGCGCGCGGTCGCAATAGGCGATCACGTTTTCTGGATCGTTGATCAGAATCCAGTCGAAGGTTTGCTGAGCCTCTTCCAGGCGGCCCTGCGCCAGGTAGACTTCGCCCAGTAGTCGTTGGATTTCAAGCGCGTCGGGATAACGCGCGAGGATTTCCTGGCAGTCGGCCATCGCGGCGTCGATGTGACCGGCGCTGATGGCGTCCTCTATACTTTGAATACGATCACGAAGCGTTGTTTGCGCCATAAAAATCGATCTCCTGTCTACCGCCTCACGTAAGAGGGCAACACTTCCATTACCCGGATCCTCGCGTAAGAGGCGTTTAGTTCCCGCCCTTGAGCAACTTTGCGAAATGTTCCGCACTACCAGTTTCGTAGGGGCCAATGACTGCCAGCCGCCGCCATTCCGGCGCAAAACAGCTTTGCGCGATACGTTGAATGTCGTCGGCTGTCACGGCATCTATTTTCGCTACAAGATCATCAAGAGGGATAATTTTGCCGCGAGAATACTCCTGGCTGCCCAGCCAGGAAGCGACCTGCGCAGTTCCCTCTAATCCTAGAATAATACTGCCTCGTATATATGCCTTGATGCGATTCAGCTCATCCTCTGGCACGGGTTGCTGGCTGATACGGGTCAATTCGCCGATGATAGCCCGTATAGCAGGCTCGATTTGAGCCGGGTCTACTCCGGCGCTGACAACGAAGTTGCCCGTTTCAGCGTAGCTATTAAAGTAACTTCCAATATCATAGGCCAATCCCTGCTCTTCCCGAATAGTCTGGAAGAGGCGAGAACTCATACCTTCACCTAGAATAGCATTGGTTAGCATAAATTCATAATATTCGGGCGACGTGTAAGCGATACCCAGCGTCCCCAGGCAGATATTGGCCTGTTCCGTCTTTTTCTGGATGACTGAGACAGGCACAGCATCTTGCGGAGGAAGGCTCTCCACCCAACTTTTGTGCTGCCCGGCTTCCCAATCCCCGAAGAGTCGTTCGGTGAGCGCGATTACCTGATCGGTATCGATATTGCCCGCCACGCTAATAATCAGCGAATTGGGTCGATAATATTCATTGAGATAGCGCTGTAAGTCTTGCTGTTGCAGACGGGACACGGTTTCGATAAAGCCGGCGTCGTCGCGCCCCAACGGTAAACCGGGCCACATCACCTCGTCGATGAGCAGTCCCACCCATTCCTGCGGGTCGTCGCGTGTAGAACTCAGCTCTTCGATGATAACGTTGCGTTCCTTTTCCAGTTCGTCGGGGTCAAGGATCGGCCTGCGCACCATGTCCGCGAGTACTTCCATCACGGTCGGCAGTTGTTCACCGGGAACGCGTGCTGTGTACATAGTGAGTTCTTTGTCGGTACTCCCGTTAAATACACCGCCAACCCCTTCAATAGTTTCAGATATATGCCGGGCCGTAGGGTACTGTTGCGAACCCTTGAACACCATATGTTCAATGAAATGTGAGATGCCTGCCTGCGACCTGGTTTCGTAACGTGAACCCACGGTAAAAATCAGGGCGATGCTCGCGGAACGCATTCCATCCATAGGCGCGGTCAGTAAGCGCAGCCCATTGCGCAACGTTGTTCGTTGATATTGCATTGAATATAAGGTACTTTCTTGTGTGACTTGCTTTATTTGAACATGTCACATCATTATAGACGGTTTGAGCGTGGTAGGCAACGGATAATGAGGGAGGGCATAGCCCTTTTGGGTACTACGAAGATGCTTTAACAGGAAAATATAAGCAAAACCAGTGTCAGGACATGTTCCTACGCTGGTTTTGCTCATATGTATCGTATCAAGTGTGCTGGCTAGAACAGGCCAATATCGTTGGCAAGGCCGCCGAGCCCACCCAACATGCCGCCATCATCGCCTCGATTATAGTCATTGCGGCGCTCACGATTTCCCTCGAGGCCGTGCAGGAGCATTTCGCCGCCGATGACTGCGGCTGCGCCTCCCAGCGCGCCCATCGCCATGCCGCCTCCCTGTCCCTGGAACATTCCTCCAAGACCGCCGCCTTGTTGCTGACCTTGCATGGGCGTTGCGGCGGGAGTGGGAACGACGCCCGCGAGGTTGGTGCGGCATCCGGCGCAGTTGGCGGTGCCTAACGGAGACATTGCCATGCACACGGGGCAACGGAGAACCATGGGCTGCTGCCCTACCATGGGCTGTTGCTGGTATCCCATCTGCCCGTACTGCTGGGGGTATGCCTGTCCCTGCTGCGGATACATCTGCTGCTGTTGCCCATAGCCGGTACCAGGCTGTTGATACGCTGGCTGCCCGCCGTATTGTGACTGGTCATATTGAGATGCATAGGGTTGAGATGGCTGCCCATAAGAGCCGGTCTGTGGGTACGCTTGTGGGGTGGGTGCCGGGGTTCCTGTGCCAAGCGGGCTGCCGCAACCGCCGCAGAAGCGCACACCGGGCGCGTTCTGTCGCCCGCAACTATTGCAATAGGCTGGCGCGGCGGCTGCCTGAGCGGACTGAGCCATCGCGGCTTGCATGGGTTGTCCGCAATTGGTGCAGAAGGCGATGCTGGCGGGAACTTCGGTATGGCAGGCGATACACTGGCGAGTCGATGGCTGTGCCTGTTGTGGTTGGGCAGTCGCAACACTGGTTTGTGCTACGAGTGATGAGCCGCAGTGCATACAGAATGACGCGCCCGCTTTGATGGTGCCGTTACAACGAGGACAGACGCTGGTTGCCGCTTCCACTGTCGGCGCGACTGCCACCTGCACGGGCGCGCCGCACTCCGGGCAAAATTTCTTGCCGGTGACATCATTGCCACAGGATGTACACGTTGCCATAAGTTTGCATACTCCTTTATCGATACTATTTCTTCTCGAATGACTATTTTAGGCCCTATATCGCTTACCAGCAGTGTAGCATAGATTGGCACTTTCGTCGAGTGCGTTATTTCACAATTCCAAAGTTCTGCGAAAATCGAGAGTAGAGGCTTTTGTATCACTTGTATCTGATGTATCACTTGTATCACTTGTATCACTTGTATCAGATGTAATTTGTCAAATGTGTAAGAATGGGGTATGTACATAGGGGACGATCAGGTAGAAGGGCGTTGTGTTGAATGTCGCCGGAAACACAATAATAGCATCGGCTCGTGGCAAGACATCTGGCTCTTCAGGACGTTTGTACTCACTTCGCACAGGATAGCCTGTGAGACGTTCAAGAAGGGGAATATCGATGAACTTTGTTCCTTGGGGCGTGCTAATGACGCATACTTTCCATGCTTGTGCTTGCGCTTCGATAACCAGATTAGGCACAAGCGTTGCTGAGGATGCCCCACAGGCGATGATATACAGAACACCTTTCAGATTAGGTGTGATCTCACTCATAAATTACCGTTTACCCTAAGTATTGACCGCCATCAACCACGATTTTCTGCCCGTTGATAAATTGCGCTTCATCGGAGAGAAGCAAAATAACTGTATTGGCGACATCTTCGGGCGTCCCTACTCTTTGGAGAGGAATGGCCTCTGTTCTTGTCTGAAGCACAGCAGGATCATTGAGGTGCATTCGCTCGATAGTTTCTTCTGTCATGGTTAAACCTGGAATGATGGTGTTGACCCGTATCTTCGGGCCTAATTCTAAAGCGAGGCACAGCGTCATGACCATTACTCCTGCTTTCGATGCGCATGTATTTATCCCATTTTTGCGGCCTCGTATGCCTGTTGGCGCGCCAATGTTCAAAATAATTCCGCCTTCATCTTGTTGGAGCATATACGATGATGCGATCTGAGAGCAGAAAAAAGTACCTTTCATATTGGTATCGACGACACGATCCCAGTCTTCCTCGGTCATTGCAAGCACTGTCTTATCAACAACACGCGCGGCGTTATTCACAAGTACATCCAGCGAATGAAATTTCTCGAATGCTGCCTGCATCAATCTTTCTACAGCCTGTTTATGAGAGATATCTGCTTTTACTAACGCTACCTGTGAAGTGATGGCCTGGCAGAGATGTAATGTTTCCAGAGCGCGCTCATCATCGGAAGCATAATTTAATACAATGTTATATCCCTGACTAGCCAATTTTAGCGCAATCGCTTTGCCAATACCTTTTGTGCTGCCTGTTATAACTGCCGTTCTGCGTTTCATGCTTGCACCCCTGCGCTAGATAAAAAGGTCGGACAACTCCCTTAAAATGACTTCCCAGGGAATCATGAGCGGTGATGGATATTTCTCTGGTTCATATAGAACATGAACGCCATATTCTTTGAGGAGCTTTATGCTTTTGTAAAATGCTGGATGATTGGCAAGATCGGGCTTGAGGTAAGGAACTGCTATGGTAGGAGGAGAACCACGACCGAGGCTCTCACATAAAATGCTGGTAGCTAGCGTATCTCCGATACCAAGCGCCCATTTGTTGAGTGTATTAAAAGTTGCTGGCAGAACAACAATCACATCTGCTTTAGGTAAAGGATCGGCTTCTCCTGGCAACTTATAATGGCTTCTTACTATATGTCCGGTAAGAGTTGCCAATTCGGGCATGTTGATAAATCTGGTTGCCTGTGGTGTGGCGATGACGCATACCTCCCATTCTGCCGCTTGTGCGTTTGTAATAAAATCCTGCATATGTTGTGCTGGTGGTGCAGCGCAAATTATAAGATAGAGAATACGTTGTTTTGTTTGATGCGATTCCATCATAAGCTTTCTCTGCGAGTGATAGTTTTCAGAGTTGTAAAGAATTGATCATTAAGTTCTTTGACGCGCTGGGTTTCTTTCCATCGATCTAATTCATCACATAAACCACGAATACGCTGTAAGGTACTTAACGAGTGAGTTTGAGTGGTAAGCGTTAATGCTTGCATTGCCAGCTTACAGGCTTCTTCAATCTCGTTTTGTTGGACATACGTTTTAGCAAGATCGGTAAATATCGTTGATTGACGGCGTATTGCTGAGGGATTGAGCAATCTTAAAGCTTCATTTAATACAGAACGAGCGGCTCGTGGCTTGCCCAAAGATATAAAACAAGCACCTTTATATCCAGCTAACCTGGAAAGATTGAATCCAGTAGCATAAAGGTCTTGCATTTTCTCGACAGTGATATACTCTGCTCTCTCAATTGCTCTTGAATAAGCATCGGTATCCCTTAAACTGGCATGTACTTCAGCTTCAATTGCGCTTAGCCAGGGAGAAATTATGTTGCCAGTAGCTATTCGAGCTAAATGTTGAGCATTTTGTAACAAAGGTAGAGCTTTATGTGCTTGTTTACTGTAGGTGTATAAGAAACTCATGCGTCCCAGTCCTACGGCTTCCAAGTTATAATTATAAGCATTATGGGCGGCGTTGATAGAGAATTTGTAACAGGACCAGGCATTAGCATAGTCATGAATATCAAATAGCATCTGTCCAATAATTTGAGCAGTTTCACCAGCCAGAGAATAGAGCTTTTTGTACATGGCTTCATTTTGCGGAGTGGTCATTAACCGGGTAATGGTCTGGAAATGTCCTAAAACTCCGTTGAGTAGATTGTCAGAAGCTATGTTGGCGCGTAACCGCCAATAACTTTGCGTGATAGTATCGAGGTCACGTAATACTTCTAAATCGATGCCCGATGAGTGAGTAATCACCGCTGAAAGCCGTTCCCATGAGTCGGAACTTAGTAGTTCCTCTGGAGGCAAGACTAGACTGAAACACGCTATGCTAAGTAACTCTTGTAGAAGTTCGCGGCGTGGTTTTTCTACTTCGTATGTTTCCGATAATGTTGGCACAGCCTCCTGTGTGTTTTTTGATGCTATTAGCGATATAGCACCAGAACTCTTGCTTACAGGTACGATTTGCTCAACCGGATAACCGAGAAGAGCAGCAAGTGTTTCCAGCCGTTTCCTGGGGATAGGTGTTTTTCCTGCACAGTAATCAAATAGGGTTCTCAGTGGGATGTTGGCTTCTCCGGCTATTTCTTGCATGGTGTAACCACTCTGTTTGATACATGCGCGAAGGTTATTGGGAAATTTCCCTTTCTTCGTTGGCATATCTTGGACCTCCACACAACGTTTTAATGATTGCTGCACGTTTTCTGCATGGTTAAGCATGATCTTCGCAGGCTCGCCGCTCGAAACTGGTCTGATTTCCAGACGCTTTT
>CAAGKR010054914.1_pt1 | contig 16274 bp, 21 predicted proteins | sample 2556971 | NCBI WGS metagenome assembly CAAGKR01 (sample SAMEA5207829, study PRJEB30636) | soil metagenome | biome: forest; feature: boreal; material: soil | place: USA | collected 2011-09 | depth 1 m | reverse complement strand
GGAAGGGAATCCTACCGGCTCGGGTATCGAAACCCGCGACAGCGGTGTGCAAACGCCCGCTCGTGGGCTTGTCCCGATCCCCGCTAGCCGACCTCCCTCCGCATATCCTAAGCAAGGTCATCATCTATACCCGATTCCGCCAGAATCTCATCCACGGTTCGTACTCCCGGCTGTCTTTGTACTGGCGATCCTAGCAAAGTCTCGCCCAACGCCGGCGCTGGCTCATCTTCCTCTAAATCACCTGGATGTACATCCTCCTCTGCAAAGTCAGGAAGCGTGGGTCGTCCCGCCGTCTCTGTTCGAACATCTGTTAGTGCTGGCATCGGAGCTTGCGATACGACGATCTTCTCAATCATGTCAGCATCTATGAACCAGCCGATCGGCATTTGCCACTTGTAGTCGCCGACGGTGACGGTTACGACTGATTTTGTCCACGAGAGCGTAATGGGCTGCTCCGCCACAGGTAGCTGGATATATCCCACGAAAGCTGCTTCAAGTAGCACAAGTGTCTCCAGTACCTCTGACACCTTTGCACGCATGGCATCATACCACTCCTTATCTTTGATGTCTGTCATTTCATCTCCAATTTTGTCTAGATGCGGCGGCGTAGCTCGTCGGCGAGTTGCTGCCTCTGTCGTGCTGTCATATCCCCTAGGTTCTTGTGCTCATTGAGCAGAACATCGTGGACTATATTGAGCATTTTTGTCCTGCCGACGCGTGGTATGCTTTCGAGGAATTTGCCGATAGAGCATGTCTCCATATCCCACGGGATACCACTTAGCACCATCAACGCGCGTCTTATGGCCTCGTGACGATCGCCGCCGGCATTCAACCAGCGTTTGCGATTAGACCGTGCCAGACGAATCTTATTGGCCCGCGCTAGAGCCACCATATGTTGCGGCTGTGTATAGTTAGTCACCGACCCTCCTTGTTCTACGCTCGACCGCGAGTCGCTTGCGTTGCGCCTCGAGATCAATAGCATCTGGCTCGACGTGTCTGGCTGCCCATGCCTTGCCCAAACGGTTTGTTTGCTCATTGTGAGCTTTCTTCTTTTGCCTGTGGCCGGTTTGGGAGAGGCTTTTCAGCCTCCCCCTCACCCTGCGTCCACTCACGCCTGACCCTGCGTGGTGTCACCATACTCTTGTGCAGCCTTCTGCGCGGCGGGGTGGTCCTGACCATATACCTGGGTCCAGTTGGTAGGTTCGGATTCAGGTGCTACACTCTGATATCCACCCCCGGCCAGAACGAACGGAAGCAACGCCGGCGCACCAACCAACTCCTCTGCGAGTGTTAGCTCGTGGCGGCTCTGCTGCATGCCAATCCATCCGGGATAGATGATGTCAGGAAGAACGAATCCGCTGACTTTGCCGTACGGTGCGAAGACATCAAAGCCACGACCTTGGACCGGATCACCGACCTCAACGAGATAGAAGTCTTTGTTCGGTCCAGACACCTTGCGAAGTTCACCTTCGTTCACTACATACGGATCGACCAACATCTCTGCGGCCTCGTGACCCATCACTTCGAGAGGATCGACACCATCCTGTTCCGCCGTCTGCATGTAACAGTTCGAGAACGGTGATTCTTTGCCGTTAGCATCCGTTCCCATACCACGGTGTGAGTGGATACCCGACGGACCTACTTTGGATGCGAACGTGTTCGTGTCTGCGTGATATCCGATAGCACCAGGCTGATCAGATACGTCGAGCAGAAATATCGGCCACGCGCCGGCAGGCACTTTGGCGCCCTTCGGCAGTACCATGGCATGTGATGGTGGTGCGTAACTCCTCTCAACCCACGGACTGCGCCCATAGTAGTATTTCAGGAATCGGTCCAGACACCAAACCCTATTGAACAGAAGTGTCGGGTCCATTCCTGCAGTTGTGTTGTCCTGTACGACAATCAGCTGATCTGGCCACTCCGATGCGATCTGGGGAGGTAGGTCTACTAGATCAAGCAATGCGGTAGTCATGATTCTCCTTGTGGTAGTTGTCTTGCGGGTGGTGGTAGTACCTCTGCATCATCGATGTCCTCGGCCGTGCTCTCGAAGTCTGCATATCCTTGTCGTTGCGCCTTCTCGGTGATAATCCCCTTTAGCTCGATGGTAGTCAGTTTTCCGTAAACGTACCCATCCAGATCACGCCAACCGTCCATCTTGGAAATGAATAATTTGACATACTCCGGTACTTGCATGTGCGAGCAACTTTGTGCAACGCACAGACGATTGTACGCCTTCACAAACTCTGCGTGTGCCTCCTCGCTGTTCATTGCTTCTTCAGATTGCCTTCCTGCTCACGCTTTGCGAGCTTCGTGAGATTCGCCCCTGCGATACTTTCGAGATTTAGACCAAGCTCGGTAGCCAGATTGGAGACATACCAAAGTACATCACCTAGCTCGTCGGCAATCTTCTCCTTTCGATCCTTTGTAATCTCCATGTTGTTGCGCCAAGACTTCTTTACCTGCTCTGTCACCTCACCCGCCTCTCCTGCTAGTCCGAGTGCGCAATACATGACAGGGATAATTTGCATGGAGTTGAATGCGACAGGATGAAACGAACCCTCTTGTGTCTCTAGCGGGCGAGGGTAAACGGCAGTCCTACGTGCATCATGCTGGTATGTGCTAAAATTCATAGCTCCTCCGCCCACCATGCGCGTTCCGGCGGGATCATGAAGATTCGTTTACCATTCGTCATGGTGAACGTCAGGTTGGCATGCACCTCCTCGGGAGTAGGCTGCTCTTTTGGAGCTAGCTTGTCAATTACCTCCTGAAATGTCTCCTGTACATCGAATGCTGCCGATCCTGCGCCCTCGATGCTTCTGATTGGTAGTACGATTCGTGTAGCCATGTCTCTCCTATCTAACCCAACCGGCAGTCGGGTCGGTCATGTACTCCTCCGCTTTGATCTCGTCGAACTTCCCTGCTTCGACTCGATCTCTGATTGTGCAGCCTCTGTCGAACTCGGCGGTGAATGGGCAATGTCCGAGCTGGAAGCATACCGGACGAAACACGTTGGAGTTCACGATATGTTTCCACTGCCAGTTCACATCGACAAATTCTTTCTCTGTTTGTACGTCATCTATTGCCTTCATGTTGTCGAGGTCTACAGCAACGTGGTGCGTGTTGCCGAAGTACGCTCCGCCACAATTCGACATCGCATCCACGATTCCTATGAACACGAGTCGCCACTCAAACTGCGCTTGTGTACACAGCCTGTTGCCCGCGTGCTCGAGCAAATTGCGGAGGTTTGTCTTATAGTGCAGCCTTGTCAGGGTATCGTGCGGCAAAAGTCCACGAGCCTCCTCTGCCGGGATACCATTGGCGATTAGGTGTTGATAGGAATCCCACAGTGCCTTTGTAGCCTGAAACCATATCTCTCGACTGTTGCGGTCCTGAGATATGATCGGTCCCGGCCTCGCGTCGATGCTCTCCTTTACTGCGAATCGTAGGCTCTCCTGGGCATAGACCGCAGTCCTTTGTCGTACCATCTGATGTGTGAACGATCTGGTAACTCCTTCGATGAAGAAGTGCAGATCGACCGCCTCAAGTGGCGCCTTCAGGTGCGTCTTTTGCACCTGCGACCAGTAGTGCTCTCGTTCATTGTCGGATATGTCCCCGAGGCTATGGGTAATGATCCCCTCATACATCCGGCACATCGCCGCGATCGAGCCGAGCGGGTCCGGCGTCGCATTCAACAACCGTACCGTCGGGTACTGGTTCTCCATCTCGGCTGACGGGTACATCGCCTTATCGACATATGGTTGTATCTCCTGGCTAGACACTGATCTCTCCGTTCTCCTCGACCATTATGATACTGTTCTTGTGAATCGTGAGACGATCACCGTCAGGCTTTGTATACATCATCTCCTGTCGAAACTCAAGAGCAGAAGATGCCTGTTGTAAGGGCCATAGTTTATTCAAGACCTCATCATATGTCTCGGAGACCAATACCTCCCCGCTTTGCTCGCTACCCTTTAGTGATATGTGTAGTGTCAACTTTGTAGCCATCAGATTGCCCCCGTTGCTCGAAGAAGTCCGTAGCAAACAGTAGCCACGATCATCAGGATAGCGATACAGACTGTTATCACCGTTGCTTGTTCTACACTCATTAGTCCTCCTTGAGTTCTAATGCTTTTTGATTGTAAGGTGTTATTCGCATATGTGAGTAATCTTGGTGTCTTCCACAAGTACACCCATCACGACATCTTTTCACCCAAGGAGCACGTTTACCTTTTCGGTGATGTGATGTGTGACAATCCCCGTGAACTACCACAAGATTATCTATGCTGTCATTGTGATGATCCCCATCGATATGATGAATAGCGAACCTATCAGGATCACCATGGAACGTACGATATCTGCCATTCCATTTGATTTTCAACGACCTACCGCAAAACCAGCAATAGAAGATACCATCACCACATGCATCATAAAATGGTCTGTGATGTAAACTTCTACACGTCACTAGTCGTCCATCTCCAGTACCCACATTTGCTTGACCTTCACCTGCCGCGCAGTCACGTAGCGCGGTCGTACACCTTCCACGAGAATCAAGTCCTCGTTCATCTTACACTCGAATACGTGCTTTTTGAATTTGGGATACCTCCACCTGTCGATCTTGATAAGTAGCTGGTCGTTCTCGTCCAGCCCGGTAAGCTGTGCCCACTCGTTTAGATGGGGGTCCTTGACATCCTTCGGGTCAAGTTCTTCACCTGTTCTCGCGCGGTTCTGCTCGAAGATATCACGAATGTTACGATCTGTAACCGTACCCAGCCAGACGACCTTGAACTCGTGGCCCTGTTCGTATGGGAGGTCGATCGAGGTATGTGTCGGGTATGGTAATCCCAAATCCCGTAGCTGTTCCTTCGTTTCATGAATGTGACGTTCAAGCTTGTAGATATCAAATGGGTCCTCTGCCTCTGCGAACTCGGTGATTTTGGCTATCGTCTTGGGGCCGACCCCGTTGATGACTTTTAGATCGGTCCAATTGTTACACTTGTTCTCGGCGGCGAACTCAATGATCGCCTTCGATGTCTTCGCGCCAACACCTGGCAGTTGCTCGAAACCTGCGAGTACCGCCTTCTTCTGTTTGATAGGTATCCACCTCGCAGACGATCTGCGTATGTTTGGCGGTCTCACTTCTATCTCGTGCTTCACCGCGTCTCTCAGCAGGTCCGTTTTCTTGTCCTGTGCTAGCTCGTCCAAAGCAGCGGCGTAGAACACCGTTGGGTGATGTGCCTTTAGCCATCCGCACCAGTATGCGATCAATCCATAACACGTCGAGTGTGCGGCATTGAACGCATAAGAGCCGCTCGTAGTGAGGCTGCCCCAGATGCGTTCTGCGAGAGGGTCCGGGAGCTTAGGGAATCCAGTACGTCTATGAAGCGATCTTGTGCCACGTAGGAATCTGCCTCTCTCTGCGTTGAACGCAGCATCTCCCTTCTTGCGGGCAATGATACGCCTGATCTCCGATGCATGTGTCCAGTCAAAATTACCGAGCACCCTAACGACCTCAAGTATCTGCTCTTGGTAAATGATCTGAAAGCGGGTCTGCTCAGTGATGGAGTCGAGAGATGCGTGGAGACGTTCAGGCTCGCGCACACCAGCCTTGACCTCTGCGTACTCTCGAGCAGCACCATTGTGCAACGGGCCAGGACGCGAGAGCGCGTTGATATCACAAATTTCGGAGAAGGATTCTGGTTTGACTGCTCCGCAAACATATCGTGTCGCGCGACCGTCAAACTGAAAGATACCCACCGTATCGTTTCTGTTGAAGACATCTATCACCTTTGGATCGTCGTGTGGGATGTTGTAGAGGTCGTCGAGCTTCATGTCAAGAACCTTCAGCGCGCTCGCAATCATCGACATCGTGTTCAGCCCAAGGTAGTCGAGCTTGATAAGACCCTGTCGCTCGGCGTCGTACTTATCCATGATTACGACTGATACCCAGTTGCCAGAGTCTTTGGGCACTTCCTTTACCACAAACGAACAGAAGTCTGAGATGGGTCCGTTGCTGATAACGAGCCCGGCTGAGTGTACGCCCTCGCCCTTGTAGTTACCCTCGATGTCCATCGCGTGCGCTAGTTCTGGATGTTCCTCGAATACCTTTGCGGCCTGCGGGAACATGGAGACTGTGTCCTCGACGGTCGCGCTCGCTCGAAGGTCGCCGGAGCTACGCTCAACGAGCAACCCCTTCACAATCTCCACCTTCCACGGAGGGATTCTGTAGACACGTGCTACATCATCCAGAGAGTTCTTGGCCTTGTAGCCCGTAAAGCTCCCGACCGAGTTCACGCATTCCTTGCCGTACTTCCCCTCCATGTACTCCCGGATTATTGGTCGTCCCTCAGAGGCGAAGTCAAGGTCGATGTCAGGGAAGTCATCACGCGAGAGATCAATATATCTCTCAAATCTGAGTAGAGGAAACTCCAGAGGATTGATCTCAGTAATACGGAGGAGATAACATACCAGCGACCCTGCGGCGGAGCCACGTCCAGGGCCAACCGGAATCCCATGGGGGAATAGATCGTTGCGAAAGTTCTTTGCAAATCTGACGGAGTCGCTGATGATGAGATGGTAGTCAATAAAGTTCTTCTCAACCATAATGCCTCGCTCATAGCGGACCTGTTTGCGAGCGCGTTCGCGCGCCTGCTTATCGAGCTTATCGAACCCTCGGAAAGCCCACCCTCTTCTGACCCAGTCATCAAATACCTCCAGCGCATCTTTGTATCCTCGTGGTACGGGATACCTAACCATCGGTAGCTTCGGCAACTCTACTTTACATTCGTCCGCAATCTCACTGGTATTGGTGATTGCTTCAGCGGCCAAGCTCGCGGTAAGACCAGTCTGACACAGGCGACGGAAAATGGCCCTATCATTCGGTGGAGGACATAGTGGTGCACTATATCCCCAGGCTCTAGCCATGTCCTCCAGTGACTGCTTTCCTCTGCCACGGACGTTATGAAGAATCTTCTGAAGCTCTTGGTCCTCCAGAGCCACGTAATGGACATCCATGGTAGCACATAGTGGGATAGCCAACTCTTGGGCCATTCTCCCGGCCATTGGGTTGAACTCTCTGCAAAGATCAAGCTCTGGGAATGCTTGAACCTCAATATAATAACTGTCGCCGAAGCGAACTTTGAAATCCATGGCGACTTTCTTCGCACGCGCATAGCTTGCGTCCTCTCTGTTGATCATCTTCCCGCCGACGGCTGCACAGTGAAGAAGCGAGCCTTGGCAGCCTGAGAGGATTATCAAACCCTCCTTGTGTTCCTCTAGCATCTTCATGCTTATCGTCGGGCTGTAGTAGAACCCCTCTGCCCAGGAAAGCGTCACGAGCTTCACAAGGTTCCGGTATCCGACTGCGTCCTTGGCGAGAACAGTCAGATGATACTTCAGCTGTTTCGCCCTATCACCTACGCGACCCGTATAGAACTCGCACCCATAGATGATCTCGACTCCTGACTTCTCTGCCGACTTCTCTGCCTTGATATGCGACGCGATATTGCCGTGCTCCGTGAATGCGATCTTGCTCATCTTCAGCTCTGCTGCTCTACGGATGTGCGCCTCGGGCAAATGCACCCCGTCCAAATAACTGAACGTCGTGTGCCCGTGAAGGCTGACAAACGTCATCGGCTTCAGGTTTTGCCGACGTACCCTGGATTTTTTCCTGAGTAATATCAGTGGTGGATCATGGTCGTGCCGCTTACCGGCAGACTTCATATCCTCCAGAGAGTTTACCCAAGTCTTGGCCATCAGTATCCTTTCAGCCCGCCCTTGGCAGGACCACTATTGCTTGGTCCCTCCCAAGCTCTGCGAAATCGAACGAGCCACGACTCGGCAGGTTTGACCTGTGACTGCTGCTCTTCACGTTTCTTGCCTTGATCGATGTTGTGGTCTTTCTGCTCAGTCATGATAGGTGGTGCGGAGTATGCTTGTGATCGGGGAACTTCACTTCATGGTTCTTCTGCCACTGAACTATCTCACCAATGGCTTTCTCTACCTCGTCTGCTTGACCGCCGAGTCCGTGCTCCAAACACTCACGCTTGTACGCGCGGAGCGTAGGAACGGCAAGCGCATCCTTTGCCTTGACAGTAAATGTAGGTTCTGTCGGATCGGTATAGTTCATGGATATAGCTTCTCCACGTGGCGCACGATGAATGCGGCGTAGTTGATGATGTCGAGCGCGTCGTCTACAACCTCTATCTCGAACTCTGTCAGCCCAAGTACCCCTGAGTCGGCTCTCTCAATGGCCTTAGAGATTCTGGCCTGCTTGCTAGAGATGTGATGCTGTGCATCTTTGACGTGAAAGTCCTTCCAGAGATCACCACGAACGTGGGACCTCTCCCTGAATATCTCGAACGCTCTGACTAGTACGTCGAACTGTTGGCCCTCCGACGTTGTCGCCAGATAGACTGTTGCCTCTTGTGACTCCATCAATCCTCCTTCTTTTCAAGCTGCGTGAATATTGCCAGGTTCCTGCCGACTACTCCTGCTATGAAGTTCACATTGATAGCAAGTGGTAGCTCATGGCCCATTGTCTCGTAGTACGGGTTCTGCAGGAGCGTCTCCCATGACTCCTCGGTGAAGAATGTCTTGTGGTCTACGTCTTGAAATGCAAGATCGGCGCGAGCGTATGGGACACAGATATTCATCACGCCGCCTATCGCCAATACGCGCTCACATTCCGCCAGCATTTCCTTTACTTCGTCTCCTGTGAGATGCTCGAGAAAATGGTACGCATGTATCACGGCTACGGACTCGCGCTCAAAAGTCAGATAGGGAGCGGTCCAACCGGGCTGCTGGAGGTCGATATTCTTGTCGCCTGGTGGCAGCCTGAACTCTCCGCAGCCGAGATTGAGGACCCATCCGGTAGGAACCGCCGGTGCCAACACTCCCATGCTACGCTTCGATCCATTCCAGAACAATTCCGGGATGACAATTGGTCTGGAGATACAAGTCTTGCCTTTCACGCCTCTACTGTCCATGGACTATCTCCTCCCATGACTGGATACGTTTCCGCACCGCCATGATTGTCGCGATGTGGTCTGCGCAATAGGGAGTAAATCGAGCTGCCCTATTGTATGGTGTTGCGAACTGAATTGGTATATGCTCGCCGAATAGGTCTGATGCTGATTCGAGGTTCTCCTTTAGGTCATCTACAATGGCGACAACCCTCCGTGGATCAACACGGTCGGCGAGCACTTGGTACTTATCCTCATGAAAGAGCAGTCCGTCGTATGGTATCTGGTTACGCCTCAACCACTCTCTCGTGTCTGGGTCTATCTGGTCTACACGCAAATATGGGCGCGTCGTTGTCACCCAAAGATCACACGACGGGAATATCTCTTTGGCTAGAGATGCCGCGTCCATGTACGCCGGCATCGTTCGCTTCATGCCTCCCTGTCTGTAGGCGAGCTTTGCATTGCGGAACTCTGACATCGTTGTCTTGAAAGAATCACAAATGAATTCCCCGTATGGTTGATCGCCCTGGTATGTATGTCTCGTGAATCCCTCCTCCGATTTGCGCCCGAGATATCCTTCAACAAACTTGAAGAAATGCTCGTGATAGTTGCCGAGCGTCCCGTCGATGTCGAGAGCTACTACCGGAAGTACCACCTCAGAGCACCTAGAACAGAGCATCTACAATGCCCTCGCTCTCCATTATCGAGATTGTATCAGTGAATGCTTCGTGAGCCAAAACACCCTTCTGCCACCGTCCGAACCTACCGACTCGGTGGAACCTTGGATTACAATCGCAATTGTTCTCGATTGGTTTCATTCCTTTGGAAGCACCATCAGCCTCCGGGCCGAGCGGGTACTCATGCTTGTCAGTGGCGTACTCCGTTGACTCGACTCCGAATATCTTTGATGCTCGATACCAAGGCTCTTTCACCACACCGTTGTAAAAGATCGTGTTATCAAGGAGCTTCTCCGGAAGGCTGTGATATACCAGGATTTCTTGGCCAACGAACGTGTGTATCTCTTTGGACATGCACAGGACGGGTGCGGGTATCGTGTTGATGACTACTTGGTAGTCCTGTGTGATTAGCTCAGGCGTCGAGTGGCGAGCGAAGTCCACGCCTTTTATCATGTGCTGATATTTGATCCAGAGCAGATCATATGCCTGCTTCATCGAGTACGCCTGGAATTGACCGTCGTATAGGTCCCATGAACTCAAAGCCTCAGGATACCCATATACCTTCTCTGCGTACCCCTCGCGCGTGCCAATCTTTGCGTACTGTACCATCGCCGTCTTCACATCAGTGGTCAGATACGGGATCGGCGCATGTAGGTATATCGCCCCAGACAGCTCAGACTTGTCCGGGATCGACAGGATGTCTGGTCTGAACCCGTGCAGCCTCACCGCATGGGCTGCCAAGAGTCCTGCCGGTCCGCACCCAAGGATCGCTATTCTTGGTTCGCGTTGATTCTCCCGGCTACTGCTCCTACCAAGAGCATGTGTCGGAACATCGTCATGATGGCCGACTCCAATGTCGGGTCGAGATTGGGCGAGTGTGCTATCAAGGTGGAGAGATGATGACGTATGAAGTTCTCGACCCCAATTTGTTCGCAATCCGCGCGGCGGAACAGCACCCGATCCTCCGGCACTATTTCTCGCGCCGCTATCAATGCTCGCTCCGCACGCTCCAGAGAGTCTCCGTTTATCATTCATTTCATCTCCTATTTGAGTTTCAGGTCGCGTAGTAGATCGTGTAAGGCTGGATTGACACGTACGTCTCCCTTGTCCTTTCGCACCATCTTCGCCTCCCAAAGATGAGCGATTACTGCATTGGCCTTTTCCTTGTCTACATTTAGTACCTCTTCCACGTCTTGCCGTCTGAACTTACCTGTGTTGCGGAGGAACTTGGCAAGATTAGGCTTCTCATAGAGGTATGCCTTGACCTCTGTCCTACGATCATCTGCCTCTGTCGCGTCTCGCAAAAGTTCTTTACTGCGCTCAGCATATCCGAATCCGGGCATTCCGTATAGATGGTCAATAAACATAACGGCATTCCGAACATGCTCTCGGCGGACCACAACCAACTCTCCTGTACGATCAGTTGAGTATGTTCTAGCCGCCAAAGCAACTGCGATCCGCGCAATCTTCTCACGAACATTCGCCACCTGAATGAGTGGAGGGTCCTCTGTATACGACGCACCCATCCTTTGGGCTGCCTTGAAAACAGCATCCTCAGCTCCTTTTGCCCATATTACTTGGTCTGGCTTTCGGGACCATACCCAACGCAAAAGCGAACGGCATGCTGCCTCCCCATACTTCTGCTTGGTTTGTTTGTGCGGCCTGTTTATCTCAGCAGCTGACACTTCCCCTGTTCGCACTGACATGGCCAAATCAAAGCGGGCGATATCCTCGGGGTTGCCGATGAGCGGAGCAATGGCTTGTACCCCGTAGGTGTAATCCGACATCGGAGCGTTCCTTGGATTCCCAAGCCATATGAGGCGAGTACGAGCATGCGTCGCCTCTGACTGAATCTTTGTGAGCTGAGCGAGACCAGAAGATCGGACCGATGACATCGCGGCAATCTCCTCAGTAGAAAGCCCTCCAATCTCGTCCAGAACAACAAGCCTGCGATCGTTGATAGGGACGGCTCCCCACGTGATGGCCCAGTCTTTGTTCGACCCATATTGTTGTATACCTCCTATGATCCCGGCATAGCTCGCGCTCTCGCAAGAGACGATCTCACCCGCTTTGTAGAATCGACTCATCATCGTGGCAGCCTCAGACTTCCCGGTGCGGGTATCTCCAACTATAAGTCCTTCAAGCCATCCACGTTGGATTCGCTTCCCCGCAAAATTGAAGGAGATAACTGAGTGAAAGACTAGATCGAGCATTGCGTGCATCTCTGGGCGGCCGTAGATACGTGTTACGTGACTGCTTATATCATCACTGATCTCTCGGAGCTTCTGGAGTGGTGATTGACCCTTGACAGGTTGGAATCCCTTGAGCCTTCCCTTCGTAGATTGATCCAAGGTGAATGAATCGAGAGATGTTTCGAGTGTGTCAACCGTCCAGGCGAGGAACTCGTTATGCTGTTTACGAGGATCAGGGAACAACGCGCCCGTAACCGCAACCGTATTGTTAGGTTGAGTGTCATGCCGTCCGACAGATGTAATCTTGATATTCTTGTACGAACTCTCAGACACGTCTGTCCCTGCCGTATGCTCCACGCTCGGTCTTGCGAAAAGAACCTCAACACTCTGGTGCTCCTCTGCGTTGATAGTAAGCCGATTGCACTTGACAGCGCCAAAGTGCTCCCGAAGTATTTCATGAACTTGAATCTTCGTCGATTCCAAAAGCTCGAGGATGATCGGTTCGCTCGCCTCGATGTCTGCACTGGCCTCACCCTTCATTCCGTTCATCGGACACAAATTACACTTATCTCCGGCATCCTGGCTACAACTGTAATGGGCTTTCTTGGGGATGGAATAGCCAGGCTCACGCTTTCCCTTGATTGTAACCGTAAGGCGCAGCGGCTCTCCGACGGCCCTAGCGTCGAACGAGTCGAGAACCGAGGCGTCCCTAGGGTCTAGCTCGGCCGGTCCGGGAGAGGCTCCCGACGGCCCGCTAGCCGAGCCGAGGAGCGCGGCGAAGTCGCCCGCCGGGTGCTCGTGCCAAAAATCAGTTAGGTCCTTTCCGTGCTTATCTTCCACTGGATACGGTAGGGCGATTACTTTGACGTCCTTGGCGATGTGCTGAAGCGATCGGGCGACCTTTTTATTTGCCTCTTGCCCAGCCTTGTCCGCATCGTGGCACAAGTATACTAACTTGTCCTTGAAGAGCCCGGACCATTCAGGCTTCCAGGTGATCGCCGACGCCGTTCTGGTCACGGCTGCGTAGCCATTCTGGATAGTTAGCAAAGCATCTAGCTCGCCCTCACAGATGATAATCTCGCTAGGATCATCTTCCAATACTGACATTGGATATATCCGAGGCGAACCCATGCCCTCTACCGACCAAATCTTCCGCCGACCGTGTGCTGGGTTGAGTTGATAGCGGCGGACGTTCCAAAATTTGCCGTCGTCCGATCTGATGGGGATCGTATATGCGTGGACTGACTTATCCCAACCTATCTCGAACTTGTCTATTGTTGAGAGGTCGAGTCCCCGCTCTCCCATCAACTCATTCAGCGCCGTCTCGTCGTCGTTGAGGGCTGCGATCCATCCCTGTACTTTCCCCTCGGTGACTTTTTCTTTTGGTTGCCCTAACTTTTTGGAGCCGTTCGATCTGCTCTCAGGAGGGTCTACCCATTCGGAGCGTTTGCGGATGAGATCAGAGACACGCCCACCACCGCAGCCTGCAAAACAGTTCCAGACGCCTAGCTCGGCATTCAACTGAGCGGACCGATTCGAGTCCTCGTGGAGCGGGCAATACATGTCCCACTCGCCGTCCTCATCCCGAGGGCGCTCACCGATTAGGTAAGGGCGAAGGATACTAAGCTGAGCGCGTCTAGTCTTTGCCATTGGGACTCTTGTGCTTGTCGAGGAACTCAAACAATTCTTTCCGACAACGCGCAAGCTCCTCGACGAATGACCTAGGCTCGATCGAACCCATGTCAAGTTGGTAGTTATTTACCAACTCGGTTAGCTCCTCCGTCTCCAAGAATACCCAGACAGCTTTCCCGCCGCGCATCTCAAGCCCCTGATGGCAATGGCCTTCGAGGTTGAGATACACGGCGAGAGAGAGTAGGTCAGTTCTATACTCTCTTGTTAGCTGCCCAGACGACATGATGGATCAGAAGGGCTCCCCATCGCTGCCGGTTTTGTCGTCCTTCTCCAGACGCGCGATCAGCTGGGCTTTCTTGCCCGTCGCTTTCAGACCGCGTTCTTTGCACTCGTTCTTGAGTTCGTCGAGGTCCATCTCGTCGTAGTCCTGCTCCTCCTCCTCATCGGCTGCCTCCAGCGCCTTGATGAGTTCCTTTTTCTTCAGGCCTTTGACCTTCAGTTTTTTCTCTTTTGCTGCGGCCTTGAGTTCAGCAAGATCCATCTCGCCGTAATCCTCCTCCTCGTCATCCTCGTCGTCCTCATCGGACTCGTCCTCGTCCTCGTCATCGTCCTCTGACTCATCGTCGTCGTCGGCCTCTGCCTCATCAGAGTCATCGTCCTCGTCGTCGGTGTCATCCTCCTCTTCCTCATCGTTCTCCTCAAGGGCCGCGATTAGCTTCTTTTTGGTTTCCTTCCCATCGATCTCCAACTCGCGGGCCTCAATCTCCTCCTTCAGCTCCTTCAGAGACATCTCCTCGTAGTCAACCTCCTCCTCGTCGTCGTCTCCATCGTCGTCGAGGTCCTCGTCAGACGTAGCCGCACCTTTGGCCGGGAGGACGTTGCGGACTCTGGCCTGCTCTCCGTACTCCTCGGACTTCTGAACGACCGTGCGAACGGCGAGCTTCTTGCCGACAATCTTGTCGGTGTCTATCTCGCCCTTACGCTTCAGCCCGAGAGCGTCCTGGAACGCCGCAAGCCTGAAGGCCATCGAGTCATCCTCCAGCGGGATGTAGTCGAACAGGACTCGCCCGTCGAAGTCGCCTCCGCTGATCTCGTAGATGACTGCCAGTTGTTTCTGTCCGCTAGACTTCGCCTCCCTTGCCTCGATCTCTTTGATCTTCACCTGGTACAGGCCAGGCTTTACGGCGGGAGGGTTGACCTCCACGCCTGTCGTATCTACCTTGATCTTAGCCACTGTGGCTTATCTCCTTCGGGTTGTTTTGCGGCGACTAGTACGCCGCGTTTTTGTTGACCCACGTTCGGCACGCAGCCTCTCGCGGGCCTTCTCAATCGCGCCAGAAACATCAGACCACTCTGGATCGACCAGGCGACCTTTCGGGAACGCGTCAAGTTGGTCCTTCGCGTCAAAGCGATCGCTAGCTTGGGATCGCAGCACGCGTCGAAGTTTGCCGTTGTTGTCGACTATCTCATAGAAGGCAACAATGTTCATCAGGCCCATCAGACTCTGGGCCATGTCCTTACCTTTGAGCGCCGGCCGCAGCTTCTTTACGGCCTCGGGGTCCTCGCTGATAGATAGTTCCGCTGCGAGCGCCGTTACGCCGAAGTTGAACAATCCTGCTTGCGAGCACCCATGCATCTGCTGGAGAAAGTTGAACATTCGATTCATGTTGATACCGTACTCGCCCTTGTCGGGTCCGTAATCAGCTCGAGCGCTGTTCCTGTCTACGGCCGCTTGGAAGACATCACCAAGTCCTGTATGCTGCCACATCGAGATAGAGTCCCACCACCACCAGTCAAATTCGTCCCCCTTGTGGCGAGCATAATCCAGAGCTTCAAATAGAGCCTTGTGATCATCTACGATCCACTCCTGTGCGCCGGGCACCCTGATAGAGTCGGTGTTATCTGTGGACGGGCGAAGGATGATAGTACTCGCGCCGCCTCCGCCTATCAGTCTTGTCTTGCCGACTCCGGTATCACTGAAGATACACATCGATGTCTTCTTTCCGAGGGTTATGTCTCGGATACCTGCGGGCCTACTCACGACCGATCTGCAATGTTCTCGAGAGATTTCCAGATGCCGAATACCACATCGGCGCAGCCCTCTAAGGCATCTTTCATGATCTCTGCGTCCTCTGCGTCCTTCTCCTGATTGACGAATGCCTCGATTGTCCTGTCGATCTTCGTTCTTGCTGTTTCTCGACTTTGTCGACTCATTTTGGATCTCCCTCCGGCCCTGAATCAGGGCGTAGCTTGCCTTCTCTTTGCAGTTGGACGACTGACTCTGACACGCCAAATCGGACGTGGGGACAATAAGTCAGGTGATCGAAGTCATCATACGTCTTGCCACAATCAACACAAGTTGTTATCATAGCTGATAATCTCCGTGTGACTCGTAGGGGTCCCAAGGGACCATGACACCGTCTCTGAATTCCTCCCAGTCTGCTCCGGCCTCGTGTAGTTCGCACATATCCTTGTAGCCACACCCCGAGCAGTTAGGCATGTGTAGTGGGCCGGGATTCTTCATCGGCTCTCTATTGCCGCTCCGTATCTGAGACATTACTTCTAGCTCAATTAGCACCCGTTTACGAATCATCGCACGATTCTGCTCTGTCCTGTATACGGGTACGTCCCAAAACAAGGGCGTAGGTTGCTTCTGGCTTACTTTCCCGTCCTGGTTCAGATACTGCCCGTCCGCGTTCTGCTCGCGTTCATCCGGCATTGTCTTCTTCAAGAAGCGGTATTCCATCTTCTCGATATCGGCCACTCTGGCAGCCTTTATGGAGCCGCGCCGGACGAGCCACTCGACCCCAAAT
>CAAGKR010412870.1_pt1 | contig 16279 bp, 15 predicted proteins | sample 2556971 | NCBI WGS metagenome assembly CAAGKR01 (sample SAMEA5207829, study PRJEB30636) | soil metagenome | biome: forest; feature: boreal; material: soil | place: USA | collected 2011-09 | depth 1 m | reverse complement strand
TTCCACTGTTGAATAACTTGACGATGATCGTTGACGGTCTCAAACCACGTGTAGCACGCACCGACATCCTGCTTTGTTTTCAGTGAGGCCACCTGCTTTTCCAACTTGGCAGGCAGCCACAAGTCGTCGGCATCAAGAAAAGCAATGTAATCCCCACGTGCCGCGAGCATGCCGATGTTGCGAGCAGTTGATGGCCCGCGATTAACAGCCTGCGTCAGCAGCCGAATGCGCTCGTCCTGCGCGCTGTAACTCTCTACCACCTCAGTAGTGTTATCCGTCGAGCCATCATCAACGACAATTATTTCCCAGTCGGCATATGTTTGCCGCAATACACTATCCAGCGACTCAGATATCCAAGCAGCGGCGTTATAAGCCGGAATAATTACGGAGACGAACATTGTCTTAATCAATAAGTCGATTCACTTCTGGTCCATTCCCAGCCGATCGCGCGACGTCGAAAAGTCCGAGCGCGACTCCCAGGGCACGCTGATACTGTCGGCGCATGCTGATTCGAGGAGGATACGTAAAGTTCTGCAAAACGTCACCAAGACAACACCACAGGAAGGCAGTCACCGATAGCTCGTTCGGATTCGAAAGTACCAGCCGGTAACGAAATAGAATCTGCTTGCGCGCGTAACGCATTGCATCATCACGACCGGATTCTGCCTGCAGGTGCCAAATCTGCGCTTCGGGCGTGATCAGAAGCCGGTAACGACGCGAGAGACGGAAAGTGAAATCCACGTCTTCGCCAAGGGAATAATCCTGCATCGTTGAGTCGAAGTGGAACTCATTGAAAATGCATCGTCGAAAACTCATCGTGCAGCCGCTAATCCAGTCGACCGGGGTAAGCTCATTAGCATCAAATAGCTGAACGTTGACGCCGGACGGAAGAACTTTGCCTCCCCGTTTTGAATCCAGGTAAAAGATTCGCCGCAGCAGATTGTTACGACGTAATGGTGGGTTTTGGATCATCCCGCCCACCCCGGCTACATCTGACAGTTCCTCTTTGCGAAAAACTTTTTCGATAGCTGCCACATACTCAGGACCGATAATTACGTCATCGTCGAGAAAGAGGACATACTCAGTAGATGATTCCAGATGTTCTATTGCAGTATTTCGTTGGCGTGTTAACCCGGCAGTCGTTCTGAGATACTTTATCTCGTAATTGGGCGCTGCGAGAGCGCGCATTTCATCCACAACCCTGTGCGAAGCGTCATCGTCGCTTCCATCAACGACGAAAACCGTCAACCTCGTCACAGATTGCCCAAGCACGCTGGTTAAGCACCGTTGAAGTTCCGGCGCGCGATTTCGCGTACAAATCACGACCTCGGTTGATGAAGCATCATCCCGTGCGCAGTAGCTCTCCATAACTTGAGTTGGGTTGTCAGTCGAGCCATCATCAACGACAATTGTTTCCCAGTCAGTGTATGTTTGCTTCAAGACACCATCCAGCGAGTCACTCAGCCAACGAGCTGCGTTATGAGCCGGAATAATAACGGAGACAGACATTCCCTTTGATCCTTCTTGATAACTGAACTCCACCATCTCACAGGTCGTGGCTTCTTCGTAACGGTCTCAAAGCACCGCGCATGTGACTAAGCTTGTGTCGAACCGAACCGGGCAAATGGCTCACCAAATATCGCAGGAAACTACCTCGGGCGCTACGTGCGCGTTCGAGAGTTATTAAATAACGAGCCCGCCATGCCTGGGACCACGACAGTCGTTTGATATACTCCCTTCGAAGTCGGCTGTTTTCGGGACGAAATTGTTTCTGTTCGGCAACACTCTTGCTTGAAGGATGAAGCCGGAAGGCAGCCAGCGGTTGATCTATGAAATGACAGCGCTCGCCCCGGAAGCTCAGGCGCACCCAGAATTCCCAGTCCATGGCGTAGCGATAGGTGTCGTCGAAGAATCCGTGGGAATTGAAAAGCTCGCGTTGCCAGAAGACCGCCGGTTGCGGAATGAAGCATCCGGATACGGATTCCGCGGGGCTTTGAAATCCGCGAGGACTCAACAGACCGTGGGAATCCGGAAGGCCGAAGAGGAAACACCCGCCAGATAACCAGCGACAGTTCGGGTTGATTGAAAATTCCTCGGCAACACGAAGAAGGGTACCGGGCAGATACACATCGTCACTATTGAGATAGCCAATGATATCTCCCGTGGCACGCTTAAAGCCCTTGTTGAGAGCCTCGGCCTGGCCGTTGTCGAGTTCGCTGACGAAGTAGGCGAGCTGCTCGGCATACTTGCTTATGATGTTCAGCGTTCCGTCAGTGCTTCCACCGTCAATAACAATGTATTCTAGGCATGGATACGACTGATCCAGAACCGACCGTATGGTCTCTTCGATGAAGGCCCCTTGATTATATGAGGGCGTGACTATACTTATTTTAGGTAGTTGCATCAAACTTGGTAGTAAGACCCAAATGTATTCCCAAAACAAAGAAGAGCTCTTTATTACCCGCGAGTTCAAAGACTTCCAGGGTCGTTTTCTTGATATTGGCGCTTACGACGGGAAGACCTTCAGTAACACGCTGCGACTAGTCGAACTTGGTTGGACCGGCGTCTGCATTGAACCAGACTCACACGCTTTTGCTGGTTTGATGCAGGTCCAGAAAGACAATCCTCAGATTGAACTGGTCCATGCCGCTCTCGGCCACACGCACGAACTGCGACGATTCTATAGTTCTCTAGGTGACGCAATTTCAACTACAAGCGAGGCGCACGTCGAAAAATGGCGGAGCGTCGGACACTTCCAGCAGATTCATGTGGCCACGGTAACGATCATGGACATATTCAGGTGTTTTGGCAACCATTACGACTTCGTTAACCTTGATGTCGAGTCGACTAACTGGCAGTTGCTCCAGGAGCTACCACTTCGGGAGATGGGTACGACGGTTTTGTGCGTCGAGCATGACAATCATATCAAAGAGATAACAGCATTCTGCGCAAGTCACGGACTACGCAGGCTAGTTCATTCTAATCACGAGAATCTTATTCTGGCAAAATGAAGCGCTGTATTATCAATCTCGCGACACCCGACGCTTGGTATCTAGAGGGGCAAGCACGCCTTCTCGAAAGTCTGCGAAGAGTAGGTTATAGAGATGACATTCTCTCCTGGAGGAGTGAGCAAGAAGTGGGAGCTCCTTCCCATAAGAAAGTGCCATATGCCTTTAAGGCGTTCGCGTTTGTGCGAGCCCTGGAGCAGGGTTATGACGTGGTCGTATGGGTGGACGCCTCATTCTGGGCGATCAGTCCGGTTGAGTCGATCTTTGAGTTCGTTGAAAACGCCGGTTATATGTTTCCTCTCGACGCGAGTTTGAGCGTGGGCCAGTGGTGCTCGGACGCAGCTCTTCTCACCTTAGGGGTAGATCGCGAATCAGCCTTCGATATCCCAATGTTCTCGGCCGGCTTTATGGGACTAAATCTAACCGATGCCCGTTCACAACAGTACCTTCGAGAATGGCATGCACGAGCGACCGATGGGACTACCTTCGCAGGAGCATGGACAAACAACAACCGTCAGGTATCGAACGACCCAAGAGTTCTCGGCCACCGCCATGATATGACCGCCGGCTCAGTCATCGCCTACAAGCTAGGTATGACACCGCAACGATCAGCCTTCTTCATCTCGCCCGGCGGCAATCCAGAACCAGCGACCTGTTTTCTGGCGCACGGAATGTTCGCAGATCCCTTATCGCGAATGGAAAGAGCGCGAAGGGCGCTGCGGAAGTTATTCGCGGCTTAGGGGGGCGCAAAGCAGGGAAGGGGGAACAGAAGAATTGTTGTAATCGCACGGCCGTTTACATCCACGGCATCCACGGCGAAATTCAGCAAGTCTTGTTAGTTCTATACTCGTAAAAATAGATTGGACCGGTGAGATAAACTTCACTCTTCAAATAAGGCAGCAACCCACGCGAGAACTCAAAGTCCTCCTGATGATTGATTTCGGGAAACATAACGCTGAGCGCATGCTCTCGCTTAATTGGGTTGAGATGGTTCGGGTTGCGATAGTACACATTACGCTTCTCAAACCACTGGTCGTATTTTATCGAGTGGATGAATCGGCGCGGCTTGCGACCGTTGAATGTGATAGTCCCTTCGAGTCCAATGCAGTCTGGAGTTTGCTTTAAGCCTTCTAGAATCCTGGCAACGTAATCGGGCGCTACGAGATCGTCGTCGTCAACGAACGCGACGTAGTCGCCGGTCGCGCGAAGCAAAAGCTCATTTCGCTTGGCGCCAATCGTGGCTTGGCGGTCATCGCTGTTGATAAGAACTTCCACGTCGCTGGTAAGCTGCGGTTGAATACAAGCGCTCAAACGATCCAGGAAAGGCTCACGTCCTGCGAGCGAACAGATCAGTATTGAGAGTTTCTTGCTCATTTTGATCGGGGATTTAGCCGCGGTAGTAAAAGCAGAAACGCGCAGCTTCAACCGAATCATTCATCTGTCAGCCCCATTTGCCTAAACGCAGTCTCAAAACGCCGATGCCAGGAGTGGTCGCTGACTGCTCGTCGATGGCCAGCCAATCTAATCTGCTCGCGCTCGGCGTCGTGAGCTAAGTAATACCGGCATTTCTCTATCAAGTCATCCGGATCTGTATAGCATACAATCTCTTTACCTACCTCAAAAAATTCTTCTAATTCCGGCATGTATTCAACCATATAAAATGCGCCGCTCATCGGTGCTTCAAAATCGCGCAGACGGATCTGCATGATTCGCTTCTCGTCTAAGTGGGTCTGGCCTACGGTAGAAAACCCTAAACTAACCTTGCCGCGGCTGTAAGTCTTGATCATTTCTTCATCAGACAACGCGTTGCCACAAACCTCCGGCGGCAGCGGGAGATCAGATACGCGTTTGGCAGCTTTTGGTGGCAGCAACCTGCGCCGGAGATATCGAGCAGCCGTATGAAGACCTTCCCCGGTAGATAGCCTGCTAAAATTTTCGGCTATCTGGCCCCGGAGCGCGCGGCGATCAGAAGTATGGCTCCATCCATCTCCCCACACCCGAACTTGAATACCTGCATCAAGCAGACGCCGAACATAGTTTGGGCGGTCGGCATATCGCGCGCCCACAAACACCACGTCGAGGTCACGCGGCACATTGTATGGCTTGTAAATGTTAGGATTGGCCGCCTCCTGGCAGTAGATCGGATTTGCTCCGATGCGACGATAATCCCCGAGTCGAAACTTTTCCGGCACCAGGCAGTAATCATAAGCAGGAGCGATGTCCTGGACCAGGTGAAGCTGGTATGAAGCATTGCAATACCAGTTCACCGCCACAATCCCCATCGCCCGAATTTCCTCGATCACCTCGGCCCGTGCGCACGAGGAATAGAAATAGCTGAAGAACAATTGGATTGGCTTCTCGCGGTGAACTTTCCTAATTTGGCGTAGTAATTCTTGTTCTGCCCGGGGACGGTGTTCTTCGATGAAGTTCCGGTTGGCTGGAACTGTAAAATCCGCTTTTCCAAGCAAAGGCTCAAGGTCGTAATCAAATTCGACGACTTCGTGCCCCAGATCGACCAAGGGCAAAAGGAGATTATTGCGCCAGAGTTGTGAACCCGGGATGGCTTGATTAGGCGTTCGTCCAGAGGCATAAAAAATTCGCATCACCATAGTTCCACAATGGACTTATCATTTGAACGAATGAGGGCATGCTTGATCTGCAGCCTGAAGCATTCAAGAGACTTTGGCGGCGGTTGTCTCAATTGTTGACTCGTAGAGCTTTTCATATTCAACGGCTAACTTCTCCCATGTGAAACGCTCCTGCCACGCGCGATGGCCCGCTTTAGCCATGCGCATCCTCTCATCCGGTTCGTTCATAAGTCGTTCAATCGCTTGTACCAATTCATCTAACCTGCCGCGTACGAATCCATTCACAAGTTTGTCGGTCGGAACAACAACGCCGCCGCCGCTCCATGAGACGACTTCGGCAGCATTTCCACATTCAACAGTCACAAAAGGTGTTTTCGAGGCCATGGCCTCGAAGAGAACAATGGGGGAGCACTCAAAATTTGATCCGAGGACGAAAAGGTCAGCGGCATGGAAAGCTGCTACCACATCCTCCCGCAGCGGATCAAGCAGCAGTACCCATCTTTGTCCCAGAGAGAATACTTTCACGCGCGCGGCGCGTAGGTGACAACTCTTAGAGCAGCCTCCTTGCTGTGGGTTCCCTACCATTACCAGAACCGCCGGGCCAAGCCGGGCTTTGCGAAACGCTTCGATTAGCAGCTCATGTCCCTTTATACCAGAGTGAGTTCCAACCGTGAGCAATAGAGGAATATCCGCCGGAATGCCATACCGACTTCGAAACGTCGAATCAACGACGTCGAACTCATATTTAGCTGCGCCGTTTGGTATAACGCTACAAGGCGTAAGGCTGTGCTGCTTGGCGAATTCGATGTCTCGGTATGAGTAAGAGTGAAAGATAAGGTGATGATAGCGTTTGAGGATTTGGGGCAGCGCCAAGAAATAGTCGCCATAAGCCGGATTGAACAGGCCTGAGAATCCGCAGGGACTTAGGACTTTATGATAAGGAATGCGCGGTAAGATCGAAAAAGCTAAATCACTGGCCCATTGCTGAGCTGCGTAGTTCATCATTACGTCGAAGCTGTCATGAAGCAGGAACTCTTGATACCGCTTGGTGTCGCCATGAAAGCCGCGTACTTCGTTGCCCGAGACCGCAAACTCTTCTACGCGAACACCATTGCCCGTCGCATATCGGCGGGATGTCGTAGCGGTAGTTGCGACCGTAACATCATGACCACGCTTAACCAACTGTAGTGATATTTGCTTGATTACTTCTTGTGCGCCGCCGACACTTGGCTCGTAGAATTCGACTGTGTGAAGAATCTTCATCGAGTCTAAATCTTAGAGGGGCTCCTTCAGGTCTTAATTCAATGGCGTTTTATCGTTCTCGGATTGTCATGGGTACAACACTGAAGGACCACGGAGGAGCCTAACTGTTTTTTGATTAATTGCATGCAGCTATTTTTATTGATTAATTCAGGATAACACCAAACTAAAGAGACACACGCCCGGGCCAAGCATTTGTAACGCTTGAGAAACGATGATGACTGGTTGCGCAGGATGCTTCGGATCTCTCCCAATAGACTGCGAAATAATGCTTCCTGCACGATTGGAATTGCCCACTGCTGAACTGCTGCCGGTTGTTGCTGCGTGTATTGATATATCCACCTCATCACGGTCGCCCAACCTGCGGCTATTCTGCCTTTTCTCCAATCCCGGATACCACTCGCTCGACTATGCCGACGATAAAGCAGTAAGCATTCGTCATGTGCATAGACGGGGAAATGTAAGTTGATCTTTAACCAGACAATAGCATCCTCTCCCATATCTGGAAAATCTGTTTCAAAAGATCCTGCCGCGATTAGTATTCGCTTTCTGAAAAGAATCGTCCCTGACGTCCAGAGCATTCCGGCGTCGCCGACCAAGGATTGTGTTAACACAACCGGTGGATGAAGGACGCCTGATGGGACGCGCAACGGTGCCACGCCTTCATGGATCGGCAGATCCGGCTCATCAGTAAAAAACTTCAACCTGCCGAAAGTCATCGCGATCTCAGGATAACGATCCAGGATCGCCACTTGATGCTCAAGCTTGGAAACGACCCAAATGTCGTCGTGATCAATGAAAGCAATATATTCACCTCGTGCGTCAGATATTCCCAAATTGCGAGAAGCGCTTGTCCCGCGATTCGCATGCAGTGGATGATCAAGATACTTGACTCGTTCAGGAAACCGACCCTCGAAATCGCGAGCGATCGCGGTGCTGCGATCGGTCGAGCCGTCATCAACCAGCAACAATTCCCAATCCTGCCACGTTTGGCTAAAAACGCTGGCAATGGCCTCTTCTAAAAAAGTTTCCCCGTTGAGGAAAGCGATGACTACTGTGACTCTGGGTAATTTCACTTTGAGTGCCGTCCGGTCCGCTTTGCATCTGTTGGCTCTAAAACCAAGTCAACGATTCCGAAGAAAGCACAGTCACCAAAGTTGCCAGAACCGAGAAGTTCCTAGACTGCCCATATCTTGCAATGTGTAGGGCTTCGCGCTCACTCTTGAAACAGCGCTCGCGCGATTTCAATCTGTTCTCTCCAGTAAGAGAAGGTAAGCATACGCATATTCTGCTGCTTTCTCAATCGTTCAATATTCTCATTTAGGAACCTTTCGGTCAGATCCCCGTAATCTTCAACCAGAAGCATTGGCAATTCTGCAAATGCTGCCATCCCTGGGTTACTCTCTACTATTGGGAATACTCCAGCATACAAAGCTTCCCACGTCCTATGGCAATCGTCTCCATTTCCAGGAGGCGAAACGAGATAAGTATGGCGACAGATCTCCTTCAGATATTTTCGATATGGAATATTTGTTCCTCGCGTAACATAACTATCACCTTTAAACTTCTGGCTTAAGGGAACGCGGACCGAGGGGTTGGTGTGGTCATTATGATTCATGTAAACAAGTCCTTGCTTTTTATAACGCGCACACGCTGCTTCCGATAAGACTGTTACATCTCCGAAGCGACCAATCCCCGGTCGTTCCAAGCCAATCGGAATCGGGATCAGGTCAGATTTCTTAACCAGGACATTCTGAGCAAACCATCGCACAATACACGGCGGCTTTTTATCGTATAGAAAGCTATCGATGTTTCTGTCGGAATTGTGAGTTATCAGAATATACTTGTGATTACTGGTCCTAACGGATTCAAACAATCTCTCCAGATAGTCGGTTTTGCAGAAAATGACGCCGTCCTCTTCATGTAGCTGATCCGGCATCGTGCTTGCGGGTCCATCTATTACGTAGTCAGCCAGCGAAATGAATCTGTCGCCATGAATGTACTCTGGAAGAAACTGGGTGGTGTTACAAAAGGGACGCTGCGTTTCATCTTGCCGGCTCGAGTGCGCAAAACGTTTTAGCGAGCGCGCTGCTTTATTGAACAAGAACCACTCTCGGGATGGTGGGATGTGTTCGCCAGTGAAGTCCTTAATACGTTTCGAATGGATATGCAGATTATTCAGTTTCCAAATACCTGCCGAGCCCTTTCTTGCCTGAACATAGGGACAATAAAGGCCGTTTGACTCCGGTATCCAGATAAGATCGTACCTTTTTGCCAGCAGCTCTCGGCCAATCCAGTGATGATCAAATGCGATTCCAGGCTTGTGTCCGTGGGGTGATCCACCGGCATACTGGCCCCAGGAAGCACAGTCAAACAGTGAACCAAATCTTTCAATGAATCGAGCTTGATCACCCTTGGGTAAAATGGGAAGACTTTTGACGTGTTCCGGCTGTTCCGTCTGAATGATCTTCAGCATCACCATGTCGTTAACCATGTCAACATCAAACAGCTTCTTAAAATCCTTCTCACTGTATTTCAACAACGAAAGCATCCGTTCTGTTGTTTTAGAAAGAGCGTCGGCGGAATCAATAAATGAGAATGCGGCCGTGCAATGTCTCGGTCCCATAGGAGTGACGGCCATAGTATCCTTGTATAGACGCAGGAACACCGGCTCCATTTCAGCAAGATCGCGATATATTAGGACGTCATTTTCAAGGTGGACGACGTGATCCAGTCCCTGAGTGCGGATATATGCTTCCAGTGCAAACAGTCGTTGCGTTGCCGCGTGCCAGAAGTTATTGCGCCCATATTGCTTAAGGATCTGGCAGCTATCAAATTCGTTCAAAGCATCGCTGGATATTTCCTCGACAGGTATTGAAATGCAATTGTATTTCTGCACATGAGGATCTCTACAATACGACGAGGGGATAAGCAGATGTATGGGGCCGGACCAGTATCTGCGGGTATGGATTATTGTCTCCCAAAAGAAGGATGGGAGCGAATCACCTGAATGGAATAGGACGAGATTCAGCATGACAGTCAGTTCCGCGTTTCTCGCATTCGGGCCACTTTTTAGTGAAAGTCTGGCAGGTCGTTCCGCACCGGCGCATTTGCTGTGATAAGAACGGTGGCGTAAAGGCGAGAAGTGCATTGACCCTTCTCATCGCACTTGAAAAAAGTCCTCAACCCAATAATATCAGAGTCGTAGAGCATCGACATCATGCCATCTATCCAGCATTACGCCGGTTGGATACTCCAGTTGGCATCGGAAACCAAGCCAGTCTTTAGGCGCAAAAATAGGAGGCTCTTTTTGGTTTAGATAAGAGGCCCACCACGAAAATGAGCTGTTGGAGATAATAGCAACATCTGCGTTCTGAATTATCTGAAAGTCCACGATTCGATCATTGGATTCGAACATCGCGTTCTTAAGATTATTGAATTCTCTCCTGACGACATCAATTTCATCACTTACAAAAATTATCTGGTGGTCCTCAAGATTCTCAATAGAACCCAAACAGCGCCGGAAATAAGCGAATGGAAGAACTGCGCTGCCTTTGCCATCCAATGCGAAGTCATGGAAATCCGTTCTTCTAACATGAATGGCAATTGTTCTCGTGTTGTCGAATAGAGCGCCATACTTTGCCTCAAATCTGCGTTTATGAACCGGAAGAATGTCAAAGCATTCGACAACCTCACGAGCCGATTCCTTGAAGTAGAGTTCTGACTGAAAAAATCCGCGATAGGCCACGTTATTCGTTAAGCTTTGCATTACTTCATGAGGGTGTACCCTATTCGCTACCTTCAAAACAGAACGTCGGCCAGTCAATTTCATTGCGGCAGATAAGAGGTTGGAGCGGATGGTCGTGACGGTCTTGGACATATTTAGCCGAAAGTAATCATGCAATTCTGAGCCTCGCATGAAGAACCCTGTTCTCAATCGCTTGCTTGCCGCAAGCCCAAACGCGAATTGGAACATCTGGTTGCCGAGCCGACCTGTCGACTTAATCTCAATCACTGCTGCCTCGTTTTCCGGTTTACAGAGTAGAGAACAAGACCTGGATCCTGGACGACGCCCGGCGGGGCCAAAGCGACGGCGTAACTACCCGAATACAAGATATGCTATCGTCCCCAGATGCAAATCAAGGATGGCTTTTCTGAACTCCGATGAGTCCAGGCCCAACGACAAACGGCGCTGGTACGTCATTTTCGCCCTGGACACGTTTGGCAGAGCGTTACGCCAGAGGAATGATCGCCATCGCCACGGGAACGGCTACATGTTCCCATTTGTTAATTCCTGCTCCCGGCGCAGATGGTTATCATCCCGGTCCACGAAAGATAAACAAGATTTCCACCAAGTTCCAACTGAAGCAAGCGATTTGGAAGCTATTGGTTTCGTGATGGCAGCAAAATCAAAATTGGCGAGTTACCTTAGACAGATTCTCCCAGAAAGCCGGCGCGTTCCGGAGGGCCGTGGCTTCTGGGCTGCCCCCGACGACTACTTTTCAAACCGCGATGATATAACTAAGGTCTTCAGTGAGATTTACAACAGAAATATGTGGGGTGAAGGATCCGGTGGTGGCTCACGTTATGAAGACTGTATTTCGTATGTGACGCTTATTCAAGACATCCTAAGAAGCAAAGCAATCAGCACGGTCGTCGATCTTGGTTGCGGAGATTGGCAGTTCAGCCGATTCATAAACTGGGCGCAGGTTCACTATATTGGCATTGACGTGGTCGAATCTGTGGTGGCGACCAACACCTCATCTTACGGAAAAGAGAAAATTGAATTCAGGTGCTTTGATCCCATCGGAAATCCGGACTTGATGCCGAAAGGGGACCTGGTTTTGGTCAAGGATGTATTCCAACACTTGTCGAATCAGAACGTTTGCAAGTTGCTCGAACTCATAGAGGGATTCAGGTGCGGTTTAATCACAAACGATATTCCTGGAAAGAACATCGACTGCCGGAATGGAGATACCAGGCCGATTGACGTCACGATGGCGCCATTCAATCTGAAGGCTGGTCAGGTTGTGCTGGAGTCTTGCGGAAAGCGAACAGTATTATTCGAAAGGAAGTGACATCGATTAACTCCACGCTCAGCTGAGGTGGAATCTTTAACTCTCAAAAGTGTCCAATAATTGGGAGGGGGGTCAAGGCCGGCAGGCTCTAGTTATGGGTAGGACCTAAACATGGGAGCTTTACAAAGTAGCTTCAGCAAACGGGACCGGACATCTGGTCGAGCAGCAACCTCAGCAGCTAGCTTATCCACTCGGATCGCATTGTCCCGCATGAACCTAACGGAATAGAAAGACGATGAGTAAGCTCTTGCCAACTCTGCTTTGACTTCTCCCAATAACTCTGGCGGGTCAGGCCGGAAAAGGTATACTCCCTTATTAAATCCAAACACCACAGGCCAAAAGCTCTTGCGATGTCCTTCGTGCGTATGGATAGCCTCCGAAATCTCAGGAAAGCCCGCATTAAATAAGTCGTCGACGATCACCCAGGAGTTCGGAACAAGTAACTCGTCAAAAACATCAACGAGGCTCCTTACTCCCGCAAAAGTGTGCTCACCGGCTAAATGACACGCCTGAAACTTTGATTTCCCAAGTTCACTATTCAAGAAACTTTCCTGTGTGACTTGCTTCAAAGTTATCCGTGACTTCAGTTCATCGTGGCGCGTGCTTCCCAATTGATCGATAACCTGCCAGAAGTGGTCTTTCCGCTGAGCTGGCGACATACTGTTGGAGGCCCAGGAAAGGAATTTCGCCTCGTCCTCATACGCCGGAGAATGATAGAAGTCCTCGAAGAATGGATCCACAGCAACGATGGGGACCTTATCAAAGGCACAAGCCAAACCCGCCAGACTGCGGCCACAAAACACGCCGATTTCCAGCACAGGGATCTCAGGATTTTGAAGAACATTTGCGAGAAAGTGAAAAAGTTCTAACGCTTCTAAATCCAGGAAGCCGCAAAGTTGGGAAAGAACACGATAGTCTCGTTTAATAGACTCTTCGTCTATCATGTCTGTCATGTCTCTCACTCCAAATCGACCCCTGAGGCTGGCACAGCGTTATGCCAGAGGAATGATGGCCGTCCTCAAGGGAAACTTCAAGGAATTAGACTATTACAGGTACTTTCAAATCAATAAGAGTTTGGGCAAGGGTGTGTCCAGCACCTTGAAGCTCGATGTCATCATACCTGTTAAAGAAGCTGATATTGATGTCCTGGGCCCTACGATTGATGGCATTAGAGAGAACCTCAGGCACCCTATTGGAAGAATCCTAATAGTCGCCTCGAACCTGCCGCGCATTCGGGAGATCAGCAGAGCCAAACATTGTGAGTTTGTGTGTGAGGATGCTGTTCTACCGATAGCCAAAGAGAGCATTGACTATCATGTCAATGGATCCGATCGTTCGGGCTGGCTGTTTCAGCAGTTTCTTAAATTGTCCGGGGACCTTCTGAGTTCGAGTGATTATTTCCTGGCGATTGATGCGGACACAGTACTCGTCCAACCTCAGGTATTTCAAGTCGACGGAAAGATCGTCTTGCTTCATTCTGATGAGCACCATCCCCCATATTTTGATGTTTGCAAGAAGTTGTTAGGACTGAGTGCAGCCACAAATCTGTCATTCGTAAGCCATCAGATGTTATTTGAAAGAGCAAGACTGATTGAGCTTAAAGGGCTCATTGAAAAACAACACGGCGAGAGCTGGCACAAAGTAATTCTCAAGCTCATGGATCGATCACAGGAATCGGCGTTCTCGGAATATGAGCTCTATGGGCAATGGATCTTGCGAAACTACGGAAAAGACATCATCAGAGAGTATTGGTTCAACATCGCTCTGGGGCGATCGCGTTTGGCATCCTTAGACAAACTGATGAGGGAACTGGGCACGAGATTCCGTTCTGCATCCTTTCACAGTCATTTGAAATGACCAGAGCAGTGACACGGGTATTGTCAACATGATGATCCCGAAGAGTGTCCCGCTGACTTGAACCGCCTCATCACCTTCTCTCGCAATCTGGTCCGCTGATGTGAATTCTCCGCTCGGTTGTTCTGATGCTTCTGCTGGAGGTGTTCGACACCCGGCATCACCTCAGCTTTGGCCGCGCTGTAGCTCTTCAGCTTGTCTGTAATGATCACACGCGGGACATACCGCAACCCCTTTAATAGTTTGCGAAAGAACTTCTTGGCAGCTTTCTTATCTCTCCGTCTCTGGACCAGGATATCCAATGCGTCGCCATCCTGATCTACTGCACTGCCCGCCGACTGGGAATACGTTTGCGGCTATCACCCGCTGCTTTTGGAGACGCTGGTCGACGCGCAGTTTCGCGGTACCAGTTACCAAGCCTGGACCTATTTGGGCGAGACGAGCGGACGCGGCCGGATGGACCAGCATCACGAGGCTCATCGGCGCGCGGTGAAGCGGGTCTAAAGATGCCGGCGCCCACCGTAACATTGACCAGCAGGGCAACCAGATCCCACTTCCGGATTTCTCGAGTTAAGCCTTCATCTGTCTCGTTCATTAGAGCCGGAGCCGTCACGCCTGCGCGGGGGCGGTCTGCTTTGCGTAGCCGAAATCGTTGCGCAGCAAACTGCGTCGATCGGATCGGCTTACCGATCGAAAGAATCCGCCATATCCGCATGCCTGCTAATGTCAGAGTGTGGTGACGTCAGCGGCGGCGTCAAACGGGGCGTCAAACAGTATAATGGCCCTCGATCCTTTTACCGCGATGCCTCCTCGATCTCCTGGCGTAACCGAACCGAAGCGCTCCGCGTAAACTTCCGGCAAGGGGCGCGCGTTGGGCGGGGCCACCCACAGTCGCAGCAGGTGGCGCTTCCGCTCAGGCTCCAAGAAATCCTCGAACGCTGTTCGATCGTGCAGAATAGTATGATTGTGCACGAACTGCATATCGCCGGGTTGAAGCTCCATCGTAAAGTTTAGGGACGGGTCGTTCGCCAGTTCGTCGAACAGATCCAGTGCCTGGATCTGAAGGGGGCTGAGCGGCGCGACCCCGGGCAAGCGACGGGCCGACTCGATGTATTGCCTTTGGTAGATCGCCGAAAGCAAGCCCCCATGCCAGTTGAAGACCGGAATGGAGAAATAGGGTTTGCCGCCTTCGGGAACTTCACCACGTCGGTCCGTTTCAATCGGATCGAGCAAAACTCTGAGGAGGTCCGGCCGACGGCGGCGCATCTCATTGAAGATCGTCGCGGATGATACCAGGCTCGATAAGCCGCCGGATTTCGCCGCCCGCAGACACAACAGCCCGACGACGTCACAGGAGTCGGTGTGGTGAGTTTGGCGTTCACGGGTCTGGTAAATCCGCGCGTGGGGATCCAGGCTGGAGCGCCCAAGGTCCCTGACGTGCCCAAGCAAGTGCCCATCGGCGTTTTGCATTCGCAAGGTGCCAAGGTGAGTCCCGATCCCAAGAAACGCAATTGCCGCTTCGCGTTTGGTCCAACGCTCGACCCGCAGGGCCTGAATCAACACGAAGCCGCGGCCGCTGATCACTTCATCGAGTAGACGCCGAAGGCGCAGGCTCAATGTAGGAAGCGGAAAGTCATCACTGCTGATCGACGTTAGGTCGAGGGATGATTTTGCCAATTCGGCCCATTCCTTCGCCGCGCTCTCCACTTCGGCAATTTCGGCTTCGGACAGGCGCTCTATCCAATCAGTGCGTCCCTTGAGATCCGGACCGTACCAGGCCGAAGCGTCGCCAATCTCAGGCGGCAAAGTAGTATCAGGTGGTAAAGAATGAATGGCAGAAGTCATAACTCTCTCGAACTGTCCAGTATCCCCCTTTATTTTCTCTGGAAGCCGAAGTCTGAAATGCCTAGCCGTTGAGTGAAGGTGGTAGCAGTTAGCATTCAAAGCGCTCCAGATGCATAACGTCAGAGACATGTATGTTGAATGTCAGGTCGAGTCTCTACAATGCGCCGGATGGTTCAGGAGGAAATCGACGATGACGAATCAGAGTCAAGTCTCAGTGCAAGCCAACAGTTTTAGACCGCGCGACTACGACGTTTTCGCCAGCACGCTATCAAAGTTCGACTCGCTATTCCATCACACGGCGGCATAACGCTGCGCTTCAGCGGCGAGTCACTCAACTTACTAGAAGCTCCGGACCCGCGAGTCCGCTGCATTGTTAGACGGCGTTTGAGTTGTCAGCGGTACTTGTTGGCCGCCGCTTCGATGGCACTGCCAGCCTTGGCTAGATCATCCGGCACCATCACTGGATTAATCTCAATGGTCGCATTGAAGGCGAGGAACCACGGCTCGGCAATAGCTGGGATCTGCGAGGCATTCTCCATTTCGAGGAAAAGGAACGCTGTCCGTTGACCATTGTCGGCCGTGAAATAAACGGCCTCGGGCTTCAGATCCGCAAGGATAGACTGGATGGTTGTGCCGAGTTTTCCGG
>CAAGKR010446818.1_pt1 | contig 16292 bp, 13 predicted proteins | sample 2556971 | NCBI WGS metagenome assembly CAAGKR01 (sample SAMEA5207829, study PRJEB30636) | soil metagenome | biome: forest; feature: boreal; material: soil | place: USA | collected 2011-09 | depth 1 m | reverse complement strand
CTGATCTTTGTGTCCGAGCCTGGAGCAAGCGGGGGCTTTGCTGTTCCAGGGGTGACAACACGCGACTACGTTGTTGACCGTCGCGCCACCGAGTTCGATCTCATGCTGTCGGTGCTCCATGAGCGTGACCGCATTACTTGCGCGTTTGAGTACGACTCAGAACTATTCGATCGAGCCACTGTTGAGCAACTCGCGCGTCATCTCGAGAGAGTTCTCGATGGCCTCGCCAGCGACCCCTCAACGCCTCTGTCTCGATTGAGCCTTCTAGACGACGATGACCTGAAGCAACTGCTCGTGACTTGGAACAACACGTCGATGTCATTCTCCGAGCTCGCTTGTGTCCACGAACTCTTTGAGGCGCAAGTCGACCGTACCCCCGATGCCGTGGCGCTGCGCACCAAAGCCGGCGAATTGACGTATGCAGATCTCGAGCGTCGAGCCAACAGGCTCGCACACCTGCTTCGCGAGCGCGGGGCTGGACCGAATCGACTCGTGGGGGTCCTATTAGAGCGAAACGTCAATCTCTGGGTAGGCATACTCGGAGTACTTAAAGCCGGCGCCGGCTACGTACCACTAGACCCTGCGTACCCGAGCGATCGTCTGAACTTCATCGTCGAGGATTCGCAGGTAGAGCTCATAGTGACGGAACGCCGCCTCATCTCATCCATACCAGGCCACCGCGACGGCGTCGTGTGCCTTGACTCAGATGCACAACTCTTGTCCTCCCATCAGGGGCAACGCCTCGAGCGGTGTGCCGAACTTTCGGATCTGGCGTATGTGATCTATACATCGGGGTCAACTGGACGGCCGAAAGGCGTGATGATCGAGCATCGCAGCGCCTCGAATCTCCTCTGTTGGGCGCGACGTTTCCTTAGCGCGGATGAATTGGGGACGATGCTGGGCTCGACCTCTTACTGCTTCGATCTCTCGGTCCCCGAACTGTTCCTTCCCATCACGATGGGTGGTTCGATCGTCTTAGTTGATGACTCGCTTCACATTTCGGAAGCCGTGGTGAAGCCTTCGATGCTGAACATGGTTCCATCGGTCCTCAATGAGCTTGTTGCCAATGATTTAGTCCCAGATACGGTTGTTACGGTCAGTGTCTGCGGCGAACCGCTCAGCCGTCGTTTGGTTGACGAGATCTACCAGCGCACTGACGTGCAACGCGTCTTGAATTTCTATGGCCCAACCGAAACCACCGTCTTTTCCACCGTGTTTTCTGTCGGACGCGAGGATCGTCAGACTCCAGCGATCGGACGTCCGCTCGCTAACACCGAACTGTTCGTGCTCGACAGTTGGCAACACCCAGTACCCGTGGGTGTAGTTGGGGAGCTGTACATCGGCGGTGCTGGTGTCGCCCGTGGATACCTCAATAACCCGGAGCTCACCGCCGAACGGTTCTTTCCCAACCCATTCCGGCCCGATTCGACCGCTCGCCTGTATAGGACTGGCGACTTGGTCAGGTACCGTCCGGACGGCAACCTGGAGTACGTATCCAGGACGGACCACCAGGTCAAGATCCGCGGCTTTCGCGTGGAACTCGGGGAGATCGAAGCAGTCCTCTGCGAGCATCCGAAGGTCAGTCAGGCGATCGCTAGCATCCGCGAGGCGGGATCCGGAGGCAAACGACTCGTCGCCTACGTTGTGGCCCGCGACGGGGAAGAGTCGGATGCCGCTGAGCTACGCGACTTCGTGTCGCTCAAGGTTCCGACCTACATGGTGCCATCCCTGATCGTCCAACTGGAGTCAATGCCTCTCACCCTCAACGGCAAGATCGATCGCGGGAGACTACCAGCGCCGCCAACCACGGTTGCAGCTGTGCTGGATGACGCATTTGTACGGCCGCGTGACGAGACAGAAGAGGTGATGGCGGGGATATGGCAAGCGATCCTCAAGCCGGATCGCGAGTTCGGTATCTACGAAAGCTTCTTTGACATGGGGGGAGATTCACTGCTTGTTGTGCGGCTGTTCGCTGAAATCGAACGCATCTTGGGAATTCGGCTTCCAGTCTCGACGATCTTCGAAGACGCGACCGTGGCAGGTCTGGTCGCCGCGCTGCGTCGTGAGAGCCGACAAACTGATGAGTCGCTGGTCGTCCCACTTAACGCGGATGGAACCAGACCTCCCCTCTTCTGCGTCCACGTGTGGAACTACGAGCTGCTGACCATGCGAAATCTAGCCTTGTATCTAGGGCCGGACCAGCCTTTGTACGGACTCGAGCCCATCGGTCTGCATGGCCGGCGCGACCCACACAGGCGTATCGAAGACATGGCCTCACATGCCGTCGGTCTGATGCGCTCGGTCCAACCGACTGGGCCGTACCTGCTTTGCGGTCATTCGTTAGGTGGATGGGTCGCCTACGAGATGGCGCTGCAACTTGAGGATGCAGGAGAACGAGTTGCGTTTCTGGGACTCTTCGACGCATACGATCCGATCCGAGATCCGCTGATTCGTCGGCTGGGACGCCTTCTGTCTGCTGGCCCTAGATCGCTAATGACTCGTCTGCTTCTCCGTAGCGCCCGGCTGCCTGGGCTCCGAAACGCATCGTTCACGTTGCTGAAGCGAATTTCCACGGAACGAGTCCTGGCGCATGACGTGCCGGTTCCGGAGCTAGCGATCGCGAACCTGGTCGCGCGCAGGGAGTACCGGCCTCGCCCATACCTCGGGCACGCCACCTTCTTCCGCGTTAAGCCAGAGGTGCCGGGAGACGATGCGACACAAGGTTGGGCGAGGCTGGTGCGCGAAGGCGTTGAGGTTTATGACGTTCCTGGTGACCACTTCACCATGATGTCGGAGCCCAATATCGAGGCACTGGCCCAATCGCTCCATTCCGCACTCGATCGGCTTTTGACCATCAGATCGGAGAACGCGGTCAATTCAACGCCGGCCCACCTGTTAAAAGCTTGACCCGCGGGCTGGCAGGGCTGACTCCGAACTACGCGTCGGACGCTGAGGAGGCCACTCCAGCGCTGAGGATCATGATGACCACGCATCATCACCTGACCCATGACGCCGGTGCCCCGGGAATCACGCTCCGACTGACAGAAGAGCTGCGCCAACGGGGCCATCACGTGACGATGCTGTCACTGGACGATATCCCTGAGCGAATCGCGACGCGGGCGCGCAATAAGGTGTTTCCATGGTATGTCGCATGTCGCATGTGGGGCGCCGGGGCAGCATTCGATGTGGTTGACGCATCTACTGCTGACACCTACGTCTGGGCAGGGCTATTTCCACAGTGGCGCGCTCCTGCTCTGGTCGTGCGAAGCCATGGACTCGAGCATCTTCACCACGACCGTCGCTTGGCCGAAGCCCGACGCGGTCATGTGAAACTTTCTTGGCGCTATCCGATATACCACGGAGGCTGGCGTCTAAAAGAGGTTGCGATGTCCCTACGGCAGGCTGATCACGTGATCATGCTCAACCAAACCGAAGCCGATTACGCGATCCGCCAACTGCGAGTCAGCCGGAAGCGCATCAGCATAATTCCGCACGCGGTGTCGGATCACCTCCTCGACACCAGTTTCCCCTCAAGTAACAGCGCCACAGCCTCGGCCGGTTTACAGATTGCCGTGATAGGGAGGTACGAGGCAATGAAGGGCCGTGCGTATCTAGCGCCGGCATTGAATCGGATCCTGCGCATCCTTCCTGATGCTCGGGTGGCATTCCTCGGTACGGGCATTGAAGACACCCACGTGCTCCGTGACTATCATGGGATCTCGCCTGATCGCGTCACGACCATTCGTGGGTATAAGAACGATCACCTGGGAACTCTTTTGCGGGGATTCCACGTGCTCCTGTCGGCGAGCCTTTCAGACGGTTTCGGACTGGGAATCCTGGAGGCGATGGCGTGTGGCCTGGCGCCGGTGGTGAGCACCACGTGTGGCGTTAGTGAATGTATCAGCGATTGGTCAAACGGCGTACTCATCCCGCCGGCGGATGCTGACGCTATCGTCGCGACGATCCTCGAGCTTGCCGCGGATCGGGCGAGGCTGGAAAACATCCGGCGTAGTGCGAAGGCTAGCGCCCAACAGTACACATGGAGGTCCGTCCTGACTCAAACAGTTCGCGCTTATCGGAGCGCAATCCAGATGCGAAAGGCGCTGTAAGCAACCCAGAGTGGGCCCGATGAACGCTTGATAATCCGCGATTCGCTCACTCGTTGGTCGGGCGTCAGCGTTTCCGTCCTCCACTGGATTATCGCCGGGCGCTCTGCCGCATCGTGGAGTGGGCAGACATTGGTTGCGAATGGTTTACGCCTAGCTATTGGTATCGTTACCGGCGTGGTGACGGCGCGCACGCTGGGCCCTGCCGGCCGAGGTGAGCTCGCTGCGATCACGTTATGGCCAATTGAACTGGGATTCCTGGCGACGCTTGGCATCAGCGGTGGGTTCGTGTTCTGGGTACGAACAGAGCCCTCGAAGGCTAGTCAGTATCTGTCCGCAACCCTAGTTGTCAATATCATCCAGGGCGCGTTGATAGCTGCACTCGGCGCCGTGCTCATTCCCACGTTGCTACGACAGTACGACGCCACGGTCATTCGTGAAGCGCAGGTGTTGATGATCTTCATATTGCCCGGGACTATTAGCTACACGGTTATTGGTGCGTTGCAGTCGCAGATGGAGTTCCGCATTATCAACGCTCTCGGAGTCATCATCGTTGTCGGAACGCTTATTGGGCTAGTGATATTGCGATTGGCCGATGCTCTAACTCCCTTATCCGCGGCGCTGCTGACGCTGTCAATAGCTCTTCCATTGCAAGCTATCTTGCTTGTCAGGCTCCTCCGAAAGCATCCACTTCGCCTCCGAGGTTTCTGGAGCGCATCTCGCCGTGTCCTCAGCTATGGTGTGCGCGGCTTCCCCATTGGTCTGATCGATACGATTGCTACCACGATCGATCAAGCCGTCATCATCGTTGCCCTCGGTCCACTGGCTCTGGGGTTATACGTTGTTGGTCTCCGCGGCTCAAGATTGCCCGAGACGTTCCAGTCAGCGGTCGGCACGATCCTTGCGACGCGCTCGATCGGCCAGCAGACGAGTGCAATCGTTTCGATGACCGGTAAAGTGTTGAGGCTCACCCTGATGGCAGCAGGCGGGACTGCGATCGTGCTTGGGGTTCTTGGACAGCTCCTAATTACAGCGCTTTACGGTTACGGGTTTGCAGGCGCAGTTCCGCTGTTCCGCATCCTGCTGGTTGAGGTCGTTGTCGGCATAGCCGCATGGATCCTGGCACAACCGTTCCTTGCTGTGAATCGGCCGGGTTACGTATCGATGCTGCAAGTCGTGGATCTCAGCGTCCTAGCTGTACTTCTGGTAATCCTCGTCCCGACACACGGCATCAATGGAGCGGCATTCGCGTTGCTTGTCTCGACCACCGTGAGACTTGGCCTAGTTCTCTTGAGCTATCCGCTCGTCCTTCGCAGCCGACCCCCCAGTCTCGCACTCTCTCTCGATGACTTTCGCTGGATCCGCGAGGCTCTTCAGTTCCGGCGGGCGTCATGATGCCAAAGCACTCGAAGAGAATGCCCGCGACTGCCTTACGCGTCCTCCAGCTCGGTCCGGCGCCGACTGGCACCGGCGGCATAGAAGCCTTTACGCACCGCTTCAGCGAGGCGCTGATGGCGCGCGGGCATCAGGGTCTTCTTGTTGCGCCGTCTGCGGATCAGTTGTCGGGAGCGCGCTATTCGATCGCCGCGATCCCTGCGCTGGGATTGCCCGACGAAGCTGCGCAGTTGCGCGCGAGAGACGAGGTGCTCGAAGTGGCTCGCAACTACGATCCTGATGTGGTCGTTTCCCACCTGACGGCGAACAGTGAAGTGCTCACTGCGCTTGTTCCTCATTATCGAATAATCGCATTCGTCCACGGTTTTCTATGCGTCGGCGGCAAGCTCTTTCGCCGGCGCGACACGTTATGCACCCACCGGATCGGTGCGCGGTGTCTTGTCGACTGGTACGCGGGTCCCTGTGGACCGGATAAGAGACCCACGGTAGCCCTCGCCGCATACCGGCGATCCCGAATGAGCGTCGACGTGCTCAAGCGCGTAAGGGCGGTTGCCGTTGCAAGCGCCTTTATGCGGGCATACGCACTAGGAGAAGGTATCCCTGAAGATCGGGTCCACATCGTCGATGTCAGCGAAGGTTTGATGACCAACGGCCACGCTAATCGTCGGCGCGACAAGGATGGGCACACAATCAATCTGCTTTACGTGGGCAGAATTTCCTACAGCAAGGGTCTGCAGTATCTCTTGCGCGCGCTGGCTCTGCTCGACAGCCGATTTACGTGCGTAATCGTCGGTGACGGTTGGTACCTTGGTGCCGTTCAGAAGCTGGCGGCAAAGTTGCATGTCGCCGATAGGATTCGCTTTGTTGGGTCCCTGAATGGGAATGAACTAACCACCCAATATGAACGGGCGGATGCGCTGGTGGTGCCATCCATCTATCCAGAGCCTGCGGGCCTAGTCGTACCTGAGGCGCGGCAATATGGACTGCCGGTAATTGTGACCGATGCGGGCGGCCTGCCAGAGTGGCGCTTGCGATATCCCGATGCGATCTACGTGGCACGACGCGCCGATCCGCGGTCACTTGCCTCAGAGATCGAGCGAATGGCGAGGGAGCGCAAAGAGACTCCACGTAGCTTTGTTGACGAGGTGCGGCCACCATCCTTGATTGAACTCACAGAGGCCATTGCCGGGGAAGATTAACCGGCTGCCCTTTAAGTGGAACGCGGATACATGAGGCTCGCCCGCCGCGCCATCGATGAGAGTTAAGGGGGCCTGGACGCGCGGTTCCCTGCCGCAGGCCGGCTAAGGCCTACCGCTGATTCATTTGCTTGTCGCTGACGGCCTGTGGCTTTCGAGGTTGAAAGCCATCTACGGCAAATTCATCTACTCCATGGCGGCTGGGTGCAACGCCGCCGTCGTGCGGCTCGGCCTTAACTCCGGGTCTAAAGCGGCACATGAAGAACGTGTTGTGGTTTCACGCTGGCTCCTCGGAGTCGCCCTCTGGCTTATTGCGTTGGGCCTCCTGGTGCATGCCGTCCCGGCTCTTGTGCCTGAGAACGACCTCAAGAGCGATTTCTACCCGGCAGGACTCGCTGTCCTCGAACACCGAAGTCCATATCCGCCTGCGCTGCACGGGCTACTCACACACGCTGACTACGTGTACCCACCTGCATATGCGCTGCTGCTCGCCCCACTCTCCGCGTTGCGATATGACTATTCGGCACGCATTTTCTACTGGGTGAACATCGCGGCGCTGGCAATGGTCGCTCTGATGATTGGCAGGGCTTTTAAGGGACGCCAACAAAGCTTCCTTGGGGCCGGTTTTGTTTTCGCTTCGCTCGTGAGCTTCGCGCCCATTCGGTGGACGCTCGCGTTTGGCCAGGCCGATATTTATGTGCTTGTCCTGGTCACAGGAGCGCTCGCTCTTTGCGGCAGCATTGCTGCCGAGCAGAAACAGTCTGAGTCTCGGCGAGCGGTGCTTGCTGGAATGTTGCTGGGCATTGCTGCCGCGATCAAGGTCTATCCGGTCGTCATTCTGGTTGCGATGCTGCTTCGTCGCCGGTTTCAGGTGTTCATATCTGGCATGCTCACCATCGCATTCCTTGTAGCTCTGGCTGTGATGGTGTCAGGTTCTTCCATTCTCATCGATTACGTCCGCGTCACCCAAATGAGCACTGATCCTCGCTTCGTCGCGTTCCCGTTTAGCTTTGGGATACTCGCATTTGCTTATCGGTCGATGACCCCAACGCCATTTGCGGTTCCTCTGGTTAATCTACCCTCAGCGCTCGTCAAAGATCTGGTCATACTGGCAGCGGCTGTTGTTGCCATCAGAGTAATCAGTTTCATCCTCACTCAATCACGAGTGGATGCCCGCCATCTCCTTATTGTGGCGGCGGCGGCTCTGGCCTTCTTTCCGCTTCTGGAGATCCAGCACCTTTCGCTGCTAATGGCGTTTCTTCCTGGTCTTGCACTATTCACGGTCGGAGGGAACGATATTATGCGTAGCGCCTCAATCCGTTTGGCGATGACGACCGCCGCAGCGTCACTGATTGTGGCGTTCGCAGCTCAATGGACTACCGGCCGACCGCTGGTTTGGCTCACCATCTCGGTCGCATCTGCGATCGGGATTGCGACGAGCTTACTCTTACGGGGACACGGGTGGTCGCGATGGTTGGTGTGCGGCTGCGCGATTGTCGCGATGGCATTCGTTCTCATGGCTTCGCCCGCGTTTCTGAACATGGCTGCCTGGTGGGGTGCTCCCATGAGCCGGCTTCACGTGGTGCTCGGTGAGGGCCAACTCTATTTGCTATTCATGCTAATCGTGGGAGTGCTTCTGGTCGATCGAGGCGTGCGATCGATTAATGGCGGTATTGAGCCGGAAAGGCAGTTGTCTTGATGACGGTGTCTGCAGATACTGATTACACATGACAATTGGCAATGCGGGCCGTTACATCTTTGCGCGTGCTTCGATGCGTGGTCGCCTCGTAAGCTTCCTCGGCCTCTTGCTTGGTGTGCTTACCGTATCCGCACACGGTGGCGCATGAATTTCAGGCCGTGAGCACCAAGCAAACGTCATCAGCTGCTCGGCGCATCGTCAAGCGGCTGCTGCGGACGTCTTCCGGGCGTGCGGTCGGCGAACGCATAGCGCTTGCGGCCGGTCGGCGCTGGCCCAACGTTCGCGCCGTGGGCAGCTTGACGCACGAGCTGATCGTGATTGGTTCGGAGCAGGGCGACACGCGCACGCGGATCGTCCGGATACAGGGCCGTGTTCAGCTGGCGCTGACGGCCAATGAGTGGATATGGGGAAACCTCTACTTCCGGGGCGGAAGTGCGTCTCGACCATGGATGCACGAGCCCGAAACGACACGATTCATGCTGAGATGGCTGCGGCCGGGCGACTCGATGATCGATGTCGGAGCGAGCATCGGGTACTTCACCGCCCTTGCTGCCGATGTCGTGGGTCGCGCTGGGGTGATCCACGCCTTTGAGCCCCAGCAAGCTGTTCTCCCGCTCCTGCGCCGAACAGTGTCTCTCAATGGCTTCGAGGACCGCGTGCGGGTGCATAGCGTTGCCTTGAGTGATCGTGACGGTGTCGGCTGCCTCATTTCTCCCGCGGACTCACGCAACATGGGGACCGCGCGCCTTGCTGACCACGGAGGCGAGGTGGTGGAGGTCCGGCGCCTCGACAGTATCGCCGCGTCATGGCCCCACGAGCGCCTGCGGCTGGTGAAGGTCGATGTTGAGGGATGCGAAGTGGATGTCCTGCGCGGCGCCGAGGAAACCATCCGCCGATGCGGAGCGGACGCTCTCATTTGTGAGTTCGCATCTCCGCATCACGCCGACCCCGCTGCAGCCTGGAGCACACTCGTCGGATTCGCGCGTGGCCTGGGATTCACGCCGCACCGACTGGACGACACTGGGATACCGATTGCCATTGAATCAATGCCGACATGGGTGGGTGGAAACGTCTGCTTCCTGCCGTAACAGTCCGCGCCAGCTGCGAGGAACATCAGCCGGTCGGCGGCGCATGACATGGTGAGATGGTGAGCTACGCGCGATCGTTTGTCGAACGGGTGGTACGGAGTGCCGCATGGGCAACCGGTATGTATCCCGCCAGGTCGTCCGGTCATTATCACCTGCGAGAGCTGTTGCACCGGCTCGACATCACCTGCGTGCTCGATGTCGGCGCACACCACGGCGAATACGCGCGTAACCTGCGGCGTCTATCCGGTTACCGCGGCCGTGTCATCAGCTTCGAGCCGAGCGGTGCCGCGTTTCATGTGCTCTGCCAGACGATGGCGCATGATCCGGCATGGATTGGAAAACCATGGGCTCTTGGACGCGTGGATGGCATCGCACAGATGCACCGATACGCTCTCACGGTGTTGAACTCACTCCACCGGCCAAGTGCGTACGGGGCCGAGCGCATGGGCGCGCAGATGGATGAATGTGGCGTAGAGACCGTTACGATCCGGCGGCTCGACAGCATTTTCGATGATCTCATCGGAGAGATACCCAACGGCGCGGTCATGCTCAAGGTAGACACTCAGGGCAGCGATCTGGACGTCCTTGAAGGCGCCGAAGCTTGTCTCGACAGGATCGTCGCACTGCAGACAGAGGTTCCGGTCAAAGCCCTTTATGAGGGAGCCGCGAAATTAACAGATACGCTCGAGCGCCTTTCAGATCTTGGGTATGAGATCACCGGCCTCTTTCCAGTCATTCGAGATAAGGACGAGCTCAGCGTTGTGGAGTTCGACTGCATGATGCGTCGCGTATGCGGGCCGGCATAGCTCTTTCGCCCACAGAGGCTCCGGCCTTTTCCGCCGTTGAAGTCCTCCACCTGAACACAGGCATCATGGGCCACGCAACATACGGCGCCGGATTGGCGAGTGCGCTGGATGCCGATCAGCTGGTGCGGTTCACTTATGTCCGCCTGCCAGACGCTGTCCGGCCGGATCTCGTCGGCCGCTTGGTGCGCAGGACGCTGGTGCGACCAATACCGGGTTTTGGACGGCTTCCCTGGCATCGACTTCGCTCGGAGCTCGCGGCGTCACTGTTGACCAGGCGCGCGATCAGGCGCCTGTCAAAAGAAAAAAGGTCGTGTCCGTTCGATGTCATACACCTGCACACACAGGGGCTGGCGCTTCTCCCGCTCCCACTGCACCGTCGATCGGCGGTCCTGGTGTCGCTCGACGCGACCGCCAGCCTGTTGGGCAGGCACACCTCTGTGCTCGGGGGTATGGAACTCAAGCTGATGCGACAACTTGAGGATCGTTGCTTCAAGCGGGCGGATCATGTTGTCGCATGGTCTGAATGGGCCCGCCAATCACTGATCTTGGACTATGGCGTCACGCCGGAGCGCTGCAGCACAATCCATCCACCCGTAGCCATTCCTGCCCGACCTGCTTTGCGATCGCGATCGCGTGACGGGCGCATGTCGTTACTCTTCATCGGCTCTGACTTCGCACGCAAGGGCGGACCGTTGCTGTTGTCGGTGTTCAAGTCACAGCTACGCGACTCTTGCACGCTCAGCATCGTGTCATCCGATCCGCTCGCCATGAGGATCGGAGCAGACATCGAGGGTGTGCGTATTTATGACCGTGTCTCCACAAACTCGGCCGGGTTTGAACAGCTTTTCGACGAATCGGACGCCTTCGTCCTTCCCACCACGGAAGAGGCGTATGGAATCGTCTTGGCCGAGGCGATGGCGCGCGCAGTTCCCATCGTCACGACACGAGTCATGGCGGTCCCCGAAGTTGTCGGTGGAGACGATGGTGCGGCGCTGTTGGTCGACAAGGCAGACGGCCGTGCCCTGGCCGAGGCGATCAAGCGCCTAGTGGCAGATGCTCAACTCCGCAACCGGCTGGGGCAAACGGGGCGCGAGATCGCCTTGAAGCGCAACGCATCCAGCGTCGTGGCGCGCTCTCTGGCTCATCGCTATGTCGCTTTGAAGGAGCTTTTGCAATTTCGGTTCTGATCGTCACTTCGGAGTTCCCGCCTAGCAACGGCGGGATAGGCGCAAACGCCTTCGACCTCGCTCGACATTGGAGCGAGAGGGAGGCGGGGACCGTCGTGGCGCTCGCGCTCGCCCAGCCACGTGATTTCGCATCCCTCGGTCTGCGGATGATTGAAATCCCGTGGCAGGGGGCCAGACAAAGCCTCGAGCTGCCACCGTGATCCAAGGTGTGGGACCACGGACAGAAATCAACCAGGACCGTGCGAGTAAAGCCCGTGGAAACAGCTGATCGTTGGGATCCACGGATATGCGGTGTGCAATGTCCCTACGTACAGATGGCCGCTTTATCGCTCTTCAGGCGCAGGTCCATGGGAGTCGACCTCTGAGCGACGTTCAGGAGTGACATGACGCCAGAGCCTCGTTACCGCTTGCAACGGGAGGCCGCCTTCTTCGACGCGGTGGCAATGAACTCTCAGCCGGAGGAAACGCCCCCTGCGCCAGCCAGCCCTTGGGTGTCCGCGCTCTTGGACCTTGCTGGAGATGTTCGGGGAAAGTCCGTCCTCGAATTGGGATGCGGCGCAGGGGACCTGGGTCTCCGACTGTTGGCGGCGGGGGCATAGCTAACAGCGATTGACGTGTCACCTGCGATGATCGGCGCAGCTCGCACTCGCGCATCCTCACTGTATCCAGGGTTGCCGGCGAACTTCTTGGTCGGTTCAGCCGAAGCGACCGGTCTTGCCGATGCAGGCTTCGATCTCATCGTTGGCTCAATGGTCCTCCACCACCTTCAAACGGCCCAAGCCGCTCCTGAGATCGCCCGGCTGCTGAAGCCTGGGGGCCGAGGGCTATTCGTGGAAAATTCGGGGCTGAACCCGGTTCTGCGGTTCGCGCGAGCGCATGTAGCAGGACGCTTCGGGATACCGCGCTTGGGGACGATAGACGAACATCCACTGGTTTCTGCCGATTTCGATGAGTACGGTCGCTACTTCAGCGACCTCGCGCTGAAGGTCCGCGCTTTCCGCTTCTTCGGCCTAATCAGTAGGCAGGTGCTTCGCTACCGTTTCGTTCTTGCCGGCCATGCATTAAAGGCGATGGACAGCACGGTCGATCGATACCTCCCGCCGTTCCGCCGCTACAGCTATCACCTCCTAGTTGTCCTCAAACGCTGACGCAACAAGCGCCGGTGCCCGCTCGCCGCTTGCGGAGCCGATGATGGGGAGTAACGCAGTAGATAGGTCCACGAGCAACCGCGATCAAGTGCGCTTCGAGGCCCAGCCCGCTAACAAGGGGATGTACCTCGCTTTGGCCGCGCTTGTGATTGGTGTCTACGTGTCGCTCGCAGCCCTCAGCGCCCACGCTAAGGCGCCGTGGTGGGATGAGTCCTGGTTCGCAAGCGCGGCCCTTAAGCTCGCCACGAAGGGCTACCTCGGCACCCCCCTTCTCCCTTCAGGTGGCGTTCAGTTTCAGGGCGTGGATCGGCATCTCTACTTTGAGATGCCGCTCTACATGCTCGCCGAGGCGGGGTGGTTCAAAATCGTCGGCTTTGGCCTGCAGCAAACACGATTGCTGTCGGTCGGCTGGGGACTGGTCGCCCTGGGCTCATGGTTTGTGATCATTCGCAGCCTGAGTCGCGATGCCAGGCTCGCGTTGTTGGCGGTGTTCTTCGTCAGCATCGACTACGCGTTTGTCACGATGGCTTCCGAAGGGCGCATGGACATGATGAGCGCCGCCCTCGGCTTCGCGGGACTGGCTGCCTATCTCGGTCTCCGAGCCAGGCATCTTCGCGTGGCAGTCACCGTTGCGAATGTATTGGTCGCCGCCAGCATCTTTACCCATCCCAACGGCGTCCTTGCACTGTTCGCCTTGCTGTACTTCGCGATCCACTTCGACCGTCACCGTTTGCGGCTTCCGGACGCCGGCTTGGCTGCACTGCCATACCTTTTGTGCCTTGCTGGGTGGAGTCTCTACATCCTCCAGGACCCTGGGTCATTCTTGGCCCAGTTTTCTGCCAATTCCTCTGGCCGGTTCGCGGGCGTCCTCAACCCGCTGTCCGCCCTGAAGAGTGAGATCGCTCAGCGCTATCTCCTCTTCTATGCGTTCCCACCCGACTATCAAGGTTCGGCTCGGGGCATTTGGGGCGGCCCCCTCGGTGGCTTCCGGATTTTTATTCTGGTCGCGTACGCCATCGCTGTCGTTGTTGGCTTGGCAATGCGAAAGGTTCGCGACAGCTCCGTGTTCCGCGCGTTGCTGGTCATCATCACAATCGACCTGGTTTGGCTGACCTTTTTCAACGCGAACAAGCGCTATTACTACCTGGTCGACATAACCCCGGCGTTCGCCGCCGTCTGGGCCGTGTGGGTTCATCGAAACTGGGTCACGCGCAGCCTGCCGCGGTGGCTCCTGCTGGGTGCGAGTGCCGGACTGGTCGCCATAGACCTCGGGGCCAGCATCGACCGTATCCAGCTCGACACCTATCAAAACAGCTACGTGCCAGTCGTGTCCTTCATCAAGAGCCAGACCTCCTCAACAGGCACTGTGATCGGCGGCGGGGAGCTCGGCTTTCAGTTGGGATTTAACGGCCAGGTCATGGACGATGACACGCTGGGCTACTACAGCGGAGTCGATCCCAAATTGATCGTTGTGAATTCGCGATATGACTTCCAGTTCCAGCAATACCAGACCGAGAACAAGGTCATCTACGAGTACCTCAACGGTCGGTTGACCGGAGAGTTTCAAAAAGCCTATGACTCTGGCACCTATCAGGTCTATGTCAGGCGCGTCCCTGCATAGGGCACTTGCATGTCAGTTCTCATAGTCACGCCCGAATTCCCGCCAAGCAGCGGAGGCATCGGCAACAACGCCTTCGACCTGGCGCGGCATTGGAGCCGGCAGGAGGTCGTCGTCGTCGTCACGCGTGCCTTGCAGGAGCGCCGTGACTTCGCGGCCCTGGGTCTGCGGGTCGAGGAGGCGCCGTCGCATGGGCGCGTGCGTAGTGCGCTTGCCATGCGCGCCGCGATCCGGCGCGTGCTCTCGGAAAAGAATTTCGATGTCATCTACAGCACCCACTGGCGAGCCTGCGGAGCACCGACGAGGGCGGCGCTGCTCGGTATGCGCGACGGTCCACTCTTCGTGCAGGCCGTGCACGGTTCCGAGTTGCTCTACTTGCTCTCCCGTCCGGCGGCCTTCCATCGCTCCCTGTTCAATTGGACCGCCTCCGGAGTGGACCTTTTCACCGGACAGGGCAGCTACCAGGTTGGCCTTTTGAGCCAGCTCGGAATTACGAGCGACAGGACCGTCACCGGCACCTACGGTGTCGAGCCGGATCGGTTCAAGTCGCCGCCGGCGGAGTCCGTCGAGGAGCTTCGCCGGCGCCACGATCTCGTCGGAAGACGTGTCCTCATGACGGTGGGGCGGCTCGTCGAGCGAAAGGGCTACGACACCGTCATTCAGGCGATGTCGGAGATCAGGCGGGCCGTCCCTGACGCGGTCTACGTGATCGCGGGGGCGGGACCTTATGCGGCCGATCTCCACCGCCTGGTAGCTGAGTTGGGCGTGCCACCCGAGTCCGTCCGATTCACCGGGCCAGTGGCTCCGGACGAGTTGACCGCCCATTTCGCGCTTGCGGACGTCTTCGTGATGCCGAACCGCATCGTCGATGCGGACGTCGAGGGCTTCGGCCTGGTCTTCATCGAGGCCGCTCTTTGCGGCAAGCCGGCGATCGGTGGCAGGAGCGGGGGAGCCGTCGATGCCATCGTCGATGGGGTGACCGGGCGCCTTGTGGACCCGAGCTCGGTAGGCGAACTGGCCGCTGTCGCGATCGAGCTTTTGTCCAACCCCGCGTTGGCCACCCGGATGGGCGCCGCGGGCCGGCAACGCGCGCTGGCAGAGTTCGACTACCGGATCGTGGCGCCGCGCCTCAGGTCGGCCTTCCCCTCGCGTGCGATGGCGGCGGCTGGGGCGCGATCGTCCGGCTAAAGCGACCCGTGACGTTCTGGCGAGCCGGTGGGAGCCGCTGGCTCCGTCGCATCGCTGTACGGCGACCAATAAGAGGTGAAGTGCTCGGGATCGTGATCCCTGTCCGAATCCGGGAGGTGGGGGGCCAGCCATGAGGATCGATCACCTGCTCGACGATGTGCGGTGGGACCAGCCCGACTGGATGCGCCGGGTCTGGCTCGAATGGCGCCGGTTTCTTGCGGTCGGCGCAATCATGGGCCTGGGTCTCGCCCTCGCCGTCGCCTTTGCCGCGCCCAGCCTCTTCGCCGGCGCCAACGGTCCGAGCTACAGAGGTAGCTCGCCGGGCGGCGGATCACCGGCCTCGAGCTCGCGGTCGCCGTCGACCGATGAGGCGCCCTCGCCGTTCAGCGGGGTCACATCGCCATTGCCTACACCGACGATCCAATCGACGAGCGCTCCGAACGTGAAGCTAAAGCCTTCGCCTGCCCCGCCTCGTTCGACCCCGCCGCCGAGTCCGCCGACCCCGTCGCCTTCACCCTCGCCCGATGTGTCGCCCTCACCGTCGCCTTCACCTTCACCCTCGCCCGACGTGTCGCCCTCACCGTCGCCTTCACCCTCACCCTCACCCTCACCCGCGCCACCGCCTTCACCCTCGCCCGCGCCGTCGCCTTCACCCTCGCCTTCACCCTCGCCGTCGCCTTCACCCTCGCCCTCGCCCGACGTTTCGCCCTCGCCCTCGCCCTCTCCGTAAGAAGCAACTGCCACCCCGAGTCCTTAAATCCCTCCCCCTCCGCCGCGTTGCCCACCCCGTTCGCCATACTCATTAATGTAGGAGGACTTGTCCTACAATGGCGGCGTGAAGCAAGTCGGTATGCGGGAGTT
>CAAGKR010443822.1_pt1 | contig 16296 bp, 16 predicted proteins | sample 2556971 | NCBI WGS metagenome assembly CAAGKR01 (sample SAMEA5207829, study PRJEB30636) | soil metagenome | biome: forest; feature: boreal; material: soil | place: USA | collected 2011-09 | depth 1 m | reverse complement strand
CTCCCCGACGGGGAACCCACCGACGCCGCCCGCGAGCTGGCTCGCGAGTACCGCGCCCTCATCGAGAACCTCCTCGAGTCGCGCGGTGCCGGCAGGGTCATCGAAGCGGTTCGCTCGGTCCGCCATCCCGGCCAGCTCGCCGACCTCGCCGGGTACTCGCCCGATCTCAGCGTCGAGCAGCGGGTCGAGGTGCTCGAGACCATCGACATGGAGGACCGTCTCACACGCCTCATCGCGTGGACCAAGGACATCCTCGCCGACGCGTCGGTGCGCGAGAAGATCCGCACCGAGGTCAACGAGGGGATGGAGAAGACCCAGCGCGATTACCTGCTCCGCCAGCAGTTGGAAGCGATCAAGAAGCAGCTGGGCGAGGGCGGAGACAACGTCGCGGCCAGCTATCGCGAGCGACTCGAGAATGCGGGAATGCCTGAGAACGTGCACAAGGAGGTCGAGCGCGAGGTGGCACGCTTCGAGCGGACCAGCGAGCAGAACCCCGAGCACGGCTGGATCAGGACCTACCTCGACTGGATGTTCGAGATCCCGTGGAATGTGCGGTCTGACGACAACTTCGATCTCGCGCAGGCGCGCCGCATCCTCGACGCAGACCACACAGGCCTCGATGACGTGAAGCAGCGCATCATCGAGTTCCTGGCCGTGCGCAAGCTGCGTCACGAACGCGGCCTGACGGTGCTCGGTGGCCGCGGCTCGGGCGCGATCATCACGCTGGTCGGCCCGCCTGGCGTCGGCAAGACCTCACTCGGCGAGTCGGTTGCGCGGGCTCTGGGGCGCAAGTTCGCCCGCGTGTCGCTCGGTGGGATTCACGACGAGGCCGACATCCGCGGCCATCGGCGCACGTACGTTGGAGCGCTGCCCGGTCGTATCGTCCGCGCCCTCAAGGAAGCCGGGACCAAGAACCCGGTGATCATGCTCGACGAGATCGACAAGGTCGGCAGCGATTGGCGCGGTGACCCATCGTCCGCCCTGCTCGAAGTACTCGATCCCGCCCAGAACAACACGTTCCGCGATCACTATCTCGAGGTGGACCTGGACCTCTCCGAGGTCCTCTTCATCCCGACAGCCAACGTGTGGGAGACGATCCCCGCGCCGTTGCTCGACCGAATGGAGCTGATCCGCCTGGACGGGTATACGGAGAACGAGAAGGTCGCCATCGCTCGAGACCACCTGCTGCCCCGGCAGGTCGCGCAGGCCGGCCTCAACTCCGACGAGGTCAGCGTCACCGATGCGGCGATCCTCGCCGTCATCACCGACCACACCCGCGAGGCCGGCGTCCGCAACCTGGAGCGCGAACTCGGCAAGATGACCCGCAAGGTCGCGACGCGAATCGCGACCGGAGAGCTGACACCGCCCCTGGATATCACGCCGACGCAGGTCCGTGAGCTCCTCGGCAAGCCGAAGTTCGACAACGAGGTTGCCGAGCGGACCGCTGTTCCCGGCGTCGCCACGGGGCTCGCGGTCACCGGCACAGGCGGGGACGTGCTGTTCGTCGAAGCCGCCAACGCTCCCGGCGACGGCAAGCTCACCTTGACCGGCCAGTTGGGTGACGTCATGAAGGAGTCAGCGCAGATCGCGCTCTCGTACATCCGCGCACACGCCGTCGAGCTGGGCATCGACTCGGAGGCGGCGCGCGAGAGCTTCCACGTCCATGTGCCGGCCGGCGCCGTTCCCAAGGATGGGCCTTCGGCAGGCCTAGCGATGACGACGGCCATGGTGAGCCTGCTCACCGGGCGACCGATGCGCAGCACCGTGGCCATGACCGGCGAGGTGACCCTGCAGGGGCTTGCCCTACCGATCGGCGGTGTCAAGCAGAAGGTGCTCGCCGCCCACCGCATGGGCCTCACCGAGGTGATCCTGCCGCGACGCAACGAGAAGGACATCGACGACGTGCCGGCGAGCGTCCGCGACGCAATGACGTTCCACCTGGTCAACCGGGTCGAGGAGGCCATCGGCGTGGCGCTCGAGCCGATCACTGTGGAGTCAGTCGCCGCCGCGTAGCCGGCGCCGGCTGATACGGAGCTCGGTCAGCGCGCGTCCGGCGTCGTCCAGTCGATGGTCACGGTGCCGGCGACGTCGGGGTTATCTCGCAGCCACTTCCGCGCGAACGCGCACCATGGCACGATCGTCAGCCCGTCTCGCGCGGCGCGCTCGACCGCCGCGCGAACGAGGTTTGCGCCGATCCCTCGACCTCCCAGGCTCTCAGGAACGCCCGTGTGCAGCAGGATGAGCTGGTCACCCTGCTGCAGGTAGGTGAGCTCCGCCACAGACCCGCCCTCTGTGATGACGAAGCGGTCACCCGCGTCGCCGACGCTTTCCGAAGCTCTCGAGCTCAGGACTGCCCGTCCCGGATGAACCGTTCAGCGAGGATGTCCTCAAGGACGGAGCGGCCCAGATCTGCCGCTCCGGCGTCATCGACCGAGTGCGGGTCGAGATTCGGAAAGAGGCGTGCTGCCTGTGCGGGATCCTCGTCCGTCAGCCAACGCAGGAAGGCGTGCCCGAAGGCCGTCGCCTGCTGGTCAGTCAGCTCATTGATTCTCACCGACACTCTCCTCTTGCCGTTGACCGCGCCCGGGTTGCCGTCTCGCTCAATCTACGATCGTTGCGGCGCTTGCGGCCATGCAGCCTGAGCTTTCCGGGCTCTTACGCGACTGCCCCGGTCCGAGCGGTCACGGCCAGTTGGCGTCGCCGGCCTTGGATGGAACGCGACGCTCGGCCATGAAGGCGGCCACCTGTGCCCGCCGTGCCAGCCCGAGCTTCATGAGGATGTTGGACACGTAATTCTTGACCGTCTTCTCGGCGAGATGCACGCGTTCGCCGATCTGGCGATTGGTCAGCCCCTCAGCGACAAGATTCAGCACCTTGCGCTCCTGAGTCGTCAGGTCAGAGCCGCGGTCGCCCGCGCCGGGTGTCAGGTCGCCGCGAAGCCGTGCCAGGACTCGGGTGGTCACGGAAGGATCGAGCAATGATTGCCCGCGCGCGACCCGATGGATGCCGTCGACGAGATCGTTGCCGCGAACGTTCTTCAGGACGTAACCCGACGCCCCAGCCATGATGGCGGTGAAGAGAGCCTCGTCGTCGGCGAACGAAGTCAGCATCAGAACCCTCGTCTGCTCTCGAGCGGCGCGGATGTCCCGACATGCTTCGATTCCAGACCGACCGGGCATCCGCACGTCCATGACGACGACGTCCGGCTCCAGCGTCGCGGCCTTCTCCACCGCCTCATCGGCGGATGCGGCTTCGCCGACCACATCCAAGGTCAGGTCGGTGTCAAGGAGCGCGTGCAGACCGCGACGGACGAGCTCGTGGTCGTCACACAGCAGGACGCGAATGCGGGTGGTGACCATCGTGTCATTCTACGGCCGCTCGGCGCACGGCGCATGTGCCAAAGGACCCATACCTTGGTGGCCTTGGCCCGTATGCAGATCGAGAGCGGGCGGGGCTGCTGGACAGCATGCTGATCCAGGACTTCGTCCAGGTCAAAGCGCCATACGCGACGGTGCGCGACCGACTGTGTGGGCCAAGCGCAGGATGGCTCGCCGGCCATGCCAGCGCCGCGTACGTCGACGGTGAGCGACCCCTGCCCGGCAGCGGGCCGACGGCCGACGGCCGGCGTTCATGAGCGTCGCGGGCGACGCCAACTGGTGGGCTCCAGGACCGCTCCGGCGGCTCCATCGCAGGATCGGGCTCGCGGAGCGCGTGGGCATGGGTGGTGAACTCTAGGTTCCAAACCGGCCTCTGAGGACATGGATGAAGACGCTGGGCATAGACCTCGGCTCGCAACACACGGGAACCGCCACCTGCCGGATTCTCTGGGAAGGGAAGGTGGCACGCATCGAGGAGGTGGAGGAAGGCGTCGGCGACGAGCGGCTGAAGGAACTCCTGGCAGATCCAGGGTACGGCTGGATCGGGATTGACGTCCCACTCGGTTGGCCTGACCGGTTCGTGCAGGCGCTGCAGTTCCACCGCAATGGACAGGCATGGCCTCAGGTGGCCGCCAGGGAACTGACTCATCGCGCCACGGACAGGTGGCTGATCCACAACCTGCGGATCTACCCGCTGGGCGTGTCAACGGACAGAATCGCATACCCGGCGATGAGGGCGGCGGCGCTGACGACCGGAATGGCCAGGGACGGCTCTGCGCGACTCGTGGACGTGTACCCGGCGGCAGCGTTGAATATCTGGGGCCTGCAGTACCAGCAGTACAAGCGACTGGCCGGTCGGTCCGCACTGTCAGACATCATTGGCACCTTGCGCGAACGCGCCCCCTGGCTTGTCGCCGAAGCGCGATCCTGGAGGGCGTTCCAAGCGAGCGATCACGCTTTCGATGCCCTCGTGGCAGCACTCATCGCCCGCGCACATGCGCGTGGACTCTGCCACCCGATACCCGACGAGGATCGTGATGCGGCGTCACGAGAGGGTTGGATCAGCGTGCCTAAGTGCGGGCTCGAAGAGCTCGAGGGGTGAGGACCTGGCAATGACTAGCAGGGCATCTTCGGCCCGGCCCCTCCCGAAACAGCATTGGGACGGTAGCGTGGCGAGGGTCGCGAGCCAGCGCAAGCTACTGTCGACAGCTGTGCTGGCGAAGGACTATGCGGTGATGTCGCGGAACCAGAAGCTGGCCCCTGCGACTGCTGCCATTCCGAAGGCGTAGACGGCCGCGATCAGCAACGCAGTAGTGTACGAGACTTCCGCCGAAGCCGCGTTGCTCAGGGCGGAGGCTTGGCCGCCCGTCAGCACAACCGAGAGAATCCGCCCTGGCAGGTACTGGCCGACCGTGGACCAGACCTGGTTGGCCAGGCCCTCGATCACGAACAGCCAGGCGATCGACGCGCCGACCGCGCCTGCGGGGTTGCGTACCAGCACCGCAACCAGCGCACCGAAGACGGTCCAGCCCACGACGGCGAGGACCAGGTTGCCGAGGAACGCGAGGTAGTCGCCGGTGCCGGTCGAATCCCACCACTTCGCGGTGTTCACCCCTTCATGTGGCGCGACCAACATGGCCACCAGGGTGCCGACACCCACGGTGAGCACGGCTGAGACGATCATGTAGACAAGCAGCGCCAGGACTCTCCCGGAGAGAAGGCGGACCCGCCGTGGCTCTTGGACCAGGAGGTTTCTCCACGTCCCCTGAGTCCAGTCCGCGCCCAGCACAGCCGCGATTGTGATGAGCACGATCACCGATACCAGGGTCGCACTCGGTTGAAGGACGCCGGTCAAGCCAACATCGGTATTGATCAGTATCTGTTGCTCCAAGGAGCGTCTATGGATTCGCGCCAGGGTCACGCCGACGGCGAGCGCGGTGAGACCGACCATCGCAACGAGCGCCAGGAGGATGCTGCGGCGGCGAATCTTCGGCCATTCGGCGAGAAATGCAGCAAACATCAGTTGGTGCTGCCGATGATCTGCAGGAAACTCTCCTCGAGGGTGGTCTGGACCTGGTGCAGCTCGGCCAGGGTTGCGCCCGCCTGCATCGCGAGTCGATTGAGCTCACCCGCAAACGACGGCGGAGCCGTGATGCGCGCGCCGCCATGTTCCACCACAACCTGGTAGCCGCGATCGCGGGCGATTCTCACAACGACATCCAGTTGCGCCGGTGACTCGGTCGCGACAAGTATTTCCGACGATTGGCGCCCGGGCAGGCCGGCCGCAGGGCCGCAGTACACCGCCTTTCCGGCCACCAGCACGATGAGCCAGTCGGCGATCTGGTCCACCTCGGCCAAGAGGTGGCTGCTCACGAGTAGCGTCGTACCGCCATCTCGCAGGCGCCTCATCAATTCGCGCATCTCGATGATTCCCGGCGGATCGAGGCCATTGGCCGGCTCATCGAGGATCAGCAACTCGGGATCGGATAGCAGAGCAGCCGCGATTCCGAGTCGCTGCTTCATACCGAGCGAGTAGGAACGGAACATGTCGCGCCCACGATCTGCGAGACCAACGGTCTCCAGCAGCCCGGCGATGTCCGCATCGCGATGCCGACCGAGCGTGGCGAGCGTGGAGAGATTGGTTCGCCCCGAGAGGGTCGGGTAGAACGCAGGCCCCTCAATCAGAGCACCAACTCTGTGCATGAAGGCGCGCGGCTGATGAATCGACTGACCCAAGACAGCCGCATCGCCCCCTGTCGGGCGAACCAAACCCAGCAACAGCCGCAGCGTCGTCGTCTTTCCCGCACCGTTGGGCCCTACCAGGCCGGCGATCACGCCCCGTGGCACCTGGATCGACAGTGAGTCCACCGCACGGCGGGCTCCGAAGTGCTTGGTCAGTTCGTGAGTCTCGATCGCAGCCGAGTGCGGAGATGCCGCGACGCTCGTGGGGGCGACGTGTGTTCCCTGGGTGGTCACAGGCGGATGACGGACTTGCCGCGGACACCACCGCCAATCGGAAGGTCGTGGATCGCGGGAGCCTCGCCGAAGCTCATGACCGCGAATGCGCGCATGTGTACTCCTCAACGCGGCGGCCTTGCATTTGCCTCCGCAGATTCTCTGCCGTCGCCTCACACGATACCCGCCAGTGCATCCAGACGCACTCGCATCGTTCGATATTTCGCACAGTGTCAGTCTGGGACCCTGGTGACCGGCGCGATGGTCTCGGGAAGGAGTTGAACCTCCATTGTTCGCGAGCCACCCACGATGCCGCGCGGAACGTACCCGAACCGCTCGTACAGCCGCATGGCGCGGAGATTGCTCACATCAACACTGAGGCTGAGCCGCGAGACCCCGAGGTCAAGCGCTGCTGCATGCAGGTTCTCGAGCAGCTTGCGTCCGAGGCCAAGCCCTCGCCACGACTGTTGCAGGCCCATCGATACTTCTGGCACGCGAGGGGACAGGAATCCGTAGCCGTGGTGATCGGCTGTGAAAACGCGATACCACGCCGCCCCACCGTGGAAGCCGGATGCGTCCTGCGCAACGAAGCCGACGTCACCTGGGCGGCCCCAGTTCTCTACGTAGAGATTCGCGGCCGGGTCGGCGAGCACAGCGTCCATGTGGCGTCGCGGCAGCGCCTCGCGCCAACACATGGCCTCGTAGAGCGCGGCGCGCACCGCAGGCACGTGGGCGGAGGTCGCCCGAACGATCGACACCGCACCGGTCGGTGGCGCGTCGAGGGCACCGTGACCCAATCCCCGAACTCCTCAACCAAGCCGTGTCATACACATCGCGGCCGCTGACCGCGTGGGCAGTCAGATTCCTATGTCATCCTAACCTTACGTGTGATGTAACATCGGCCTCGTGAAGAAACGGGACGAACTGCTCGGCCGCCTCGAGGAGCTCGGCCCGGCTCTTCGCCACCGCATCGGAGAGTCCGAGAGCCATGAGAGCTTTCTCAGCCGTTTCGGCGGGGTGACGCTTCACCAGTTGGGCGCCCTACGACACCTGGTCAAACGCGGCCCCCTGACCATGCATGAGCTCGCCGCACTGATGGGCATCAGCCCAAGCTCGGCAACCCAACTGGTGGATCGGCTGGTGCAGCACGGCCTGGTTGATCGCGTGGCGGCCCCCGCCGACCGCCGGGTGCACCGCCTTGCTGTGGCCGGCGCTGCCGCCGAGGCCGTTCGCGGTTTCGAAAAGGACAGGAGGCGCCAACTCGCAAAGCTGCTCGCGCCGCTCTCCGAGGAGGAGTTGGAGGTTGTTGTGTCGATCGCGCAGCGCCTCGCCGGCGCCGAATTGCAACAGGGCGCGATGCCAGCGACTGTCTCGGCCACTCGCCAGTCTCATGACGAGGGACTCCACCAATGACGAGACTCTTCATCGGCCTCGGCCGGTTTTGCGTGCGCTTCCGCTGGGTTCTGCTGGTCGGCTGGATCGTCATCACCGTCTTCTCAGTCAAGACGTTCCCTTCCCTCGCGTCGGTCGCCAAGGACACCACCAGCGGGTTCCTCCCCGCGAACTCTGCGTCGATGCATGCCACGCAGCTGGCGGCGCCGTTTCAGAACAGCAACCAGGCAACCATGACGTTGGTTGCCGCAAGCAGCAGCGCGACGCCGCTGACCAGCGCCAGCACGGCGTCGATCGCGGGCCTCGAGTCGCAGGTCCGCACCATGCCGCACGTCACCCTGGTTCGCGACTTTGGCCTCTCACCCGATCGCCAGGCAGAGCAGGCGCTGGTGCAGACCGATTTGCCGCCCTACTCCCAGTCCACCGATGCCAAGGCCCTGGTGGCGGCCATCCGCGGGTTGTTCCCGGCCAGCGGCTCCGTCCAGTTCCACCTGGCGGGAAGCCTTCCCACGGTGATCGACTCACAGAGCCAATCGGGCAACTCGCGCAACAGCATCCAGTCGCTGTCGCTGCTGCTCATCGTGGTGCTCCTGCTTGTTGCCTTCCGCGCACTGCTCGCGCCGCTGGTCACGCTCTTTCCCCCGCTCATCGTGCTGCTGCTCTCGTCCCCGGTGATCGCCGGGGCAACCCAGATCGGCGTTCAGGCCTCGAGCATCACCCAGTTCATCCTCATCGTGCTGGTCCTCGGCGCGGGCACGGACTACGGACTGTTCCTGGTCTTCCGGATGCGCGAGGAGCTGCGCAGGGGCGCGGAGCCCAAGGACGCGGTGCGCACGGCAGTGAGGACCGTCGGTGAGTCGATCACCTTCTCCGCGCTCACCGTGATGGCCGCGCTGATGAGCCTGGTGGTCGCGCAGTTCGGGCTGTACCAGAGTCTCGGCCCGGCGCTGGCCATCGGCATCGGACTGATGCTGCTCGCCGGGCTCACGCTGCTGCCGGCGCTCCTCGCCATCTTTGGACGGGCGGTCTTCTGGCCGTCACGGACGCGCCCCGAGGCCCAGCCGCGAGCGACCCTCTATGGACGCATCGCCGCTGGAGTGGTGCGCAAGCCGCGAGTCGTTGCCATCGTCGGCCTGCTCTTCTTCGCGGCCCTGGCGTTGGGCCAGGTCGGCGCTCCCGCGGCCGGTTTCGCGGACCAATCGAGCCCCTCCGGCACCGATTCGGCGGCAGGGGCGGCCGTGCTCACCGCGCACTTCGGCAGCGGCGGCGCCAACACCAATGACGTGCTGTTCACCTTCGATCAATCCATCTACGGCCACCCGGCGGATCTGGTCGCTCTCGAAAGCGACCTCCATGCCACCGGCCGGTTCGCCACCATCTCCGGCCCGGTCGAGGTCGTTCAGGCGGCGGGCGGCCTGCCCGCACTGCAAGCAGCGGTCACCAGCGGCTCAAGCCGCGCGCAACAGCCCCTGCTGCGCTCGCTGTCCCGGTTCGTCAGCGCAGACGGCCGCACCGTGCAGGTTCAGGCGCTGTTCGTCAACAGCAACAGCAGCGACCCGGCCGCGATCGCGGCTGTTCCCGCCGTTCGCGCTGCGGTGACGGACGTGGCTCGGCAGGTGCACGCCACCGACTCAGGGGTCTTCGGCATCTTGCCCTTCGCGTACGACGTCAACGCCGTGTCGGCAAGCGATCTCGTCCACATCCTGCCGCTGGTCGCCGTGCTCATAGCGATCCTGCTGGCCATCGTCCTGCGCAGCCTCGTGGCGCCCCTGTACCTGGTGAGCTCGGTCGTGCTGTCGTACCTCTCCGCCATCGGCATCACCGCACTCATCTTCGTCCACCTCGGTGGCCAGAGCGGCATCAATTTCGTGCTGCCCTTCCTGATGTTCGTGTTCCTCATGGCGCTGGGCTCGGACTACAACATCCTGGTGATGACGCGCATCCGTGAGGAGGCACAGCGGCTCCCGCTGATGGCGGCGATTCGACATGCCGTTGCCGCGACTGGGACCACCGTGACCACAGCCGGGGTCATCCTCGGCGGGACATTTGCGGTTCTCGCCGTGGCCGGCGGAAGCACCTCGGGGGGCGACCAGATCAAGCAGATCGGCTACGGCATCGCTGCAGGTGTGCTCATGGACACATTCCTGGTACGCACGATCCTGGTCCCCTCGTTCGTCGCAATCCTGGGTCGCTGGAACTGGTGGCCTTCCTCTCTGTTTCGCACCGCGCCCGCCGAGGAGCCGACCACGACGCCGTGAGCTGGGCTTACGCCAGCGTCTGTAGGCCGGGTCTCCAGCCGCTGCGTCAGAGCGCTCTCGCGCTCAGGCACCGATCGATGTGACCGCCACTCCCTCATCCACGGGCCTGTGAGCCGCCTTCTTTTCGTCAGGCCGCAGCGCGGAAACGGCCGCGCCGGCGAGCGAGACGATGGCGAGGATCCACAGTGCCAGGTGCATGTTGTTGATGAAGGGATCCAGCTGGTGAGCGGAGAGACCGCTCGTCACGCCGGAGAAGATGGCGAAGAGGATCGGCTTGGGAACCGCGGCGGTGATCACCGCAAGGACGAAGGCGATCGAGATGACCGCCCCCGAGTTGGTGATCAGCGTGCGAGCGCCCGCAGCCACGCCGCGCCGCTGCGGCGACACCGCGCCCATCATGGCCGACGTGTTCGGTGAGCTGAACACGCCAGAGCCGATCCCCACCGCAAAGAGCCAGAGCGCTGCCTGCCAGTACGGGGAGCCCACCACGAGTGTGGTCATCAGTGCCAGGCCGGCCGCGGTCAGGAGCATCCCGGCAGTGGCCAGGCCGCGCGACCCGTGGCGATCCGCCAGCACACCGGCGATCGGGGACGCGATGAGCATTCCCAGTGCGAGGGGGATCAGCTTGAGGCCGGCCACAATCGCGCTGTCACCCTCAGGTCCCTGGAAGTAGAAGACGAAGACGAACATCAGCGCAAAGCGCGACAGGCCGTTGAGGAAGGCGGCGCCGCACGCGGCCGTGAACAGGCGACTGCGGAACATCGTCAGGTCGAGCATCGGCGCCCGCTGATGGGCCTCGATCCAGACGAAGAGCGGCAGCAGGATGACCGCCGCCGCAAATCCGGCAAAGACCAGCGCGTCGTTCCACCCCGAGAGCCCACCCCGCGAGATCGCAAAGACGAACCCGGTCAGGCCGATCAGAAAGGTCAACGATCCCGCCAGGTCAAGCCCGCGTTGCGTGTCGCGTCGACCCAGCTCGTGCAGGACGAGCATCGCCCACACGGCGCCAACGATGCTCAGCGGCACGTTGAACCAGAAGACCCACTGCCATGAGATGGCGACCAGCGCTCCACCGAGCACCGGACCGAGGACAAGGCCCACCGCGGCGATCATGGTGTTCGTCCCCATGGCCAAACCCAGCTGGCGACTCGGGAAGGCATCGGTGACGATGGCCGGCGCGTTGGCGAAAAGCAGCGCACCGCCCACACCCTGGACCAGCCGCCAGGCGATCAGCTCAGTCGCGGAACCTGAGAATCCAGCGCCGACGGACGCGGCACCGAAAAGCGCGAAGCCGCCGATGTACGCGCGCTTGCGCCCGAACAGGTCGGACAGGCGGCCCGCGCTGAGAACCAGCACAGTCGAGGCGATCATGTACGAGAGGATCACCCACACCAGTTCCAGCAGGGTTGTGTGGAGACTTCGTTCCAGGGCCGGCAGCGCGATGATCAGTGTCCCGGAGTTGATGGTGGCGATGAGCATGCCCAGGCTGGTGCACGAGAGAGCCCACCACTTGTAGTTGTCGTGGCCGGCGCTGACTCCGATGCGCCTCCTGGCGCCGGTGGTGCCCGCATGCTTCACGGCCTGCGAGCGCGAGGGCGCGTCGACGGTGACACGGGGACGGGACGCCACTACTGCCCGGCGAAGGTGCGTCTCAGAACTTCCATCCCGGCAAGCATATACTTTCGTTGTGCCAAGCAAATCTGCGGGTCAATCGCCGCCACCCGTCAGGCAACGCCCTGGTGATGCTCTGTGCGACGCGCCCCTGGACAGCGACGCCGCCCGCCTGCGGATGGCGCTCGCGCGTCTGACTCGACGGCTCCGCCGTCCCGGGTTGGGTGAGTTGACACCATCGCAGCTGTCCGCCCTGGCGACGATTTCCCAGCGGATGCCCGTGCGCCTTTGCGACCTGGCGGCGCGCGAGGGCGTGTCAGCGTCGACACTCTCCCGGCTGGTTGATCACCTCGAGGAGAGGGGGATGGTGAGCCGCGTGCGCGACTCTCGTGACGCGCGCTCGTCGCAGGTCTCAGTGACCGCTGAGGGGGCGCGCCTGCTGGAGGATCTGCGCCGCAACGGCACCAACCTCATCCTGCACGCACTGCAGTCTCTCCCCGGCGCGGAGCGTACCGCGGTGCTCGCGGCGCTGCCCGCGCTCGAGAAGCTCGCGGACAAGGCGGAGAGCACGGACGGCGACGGCCCGGGCGAGCCGCCGAGAAAGCGATGAGAGCCGCGGCAGTGTGTGAGCAGGGCGAATGGGCGTGGGCTCGCTGATGCAGTCGCCGCTGATTCAGCCGACCCAGGTGACGACTCCTCACGCTGCCACGCTGCGGCTGCCGACGTTGCTGCGTCGAATCAGCATGGGGTTCGTCGGCCTGGCGGCGACGGCGGGGGTGGTCCTCTTCCTCAATCCGTCGCATGTGGCCAGCGCGCTCGCGGGCTTTCACCTTGCACTGATCGCCCCGATCCTGGCGCTCTCCGTCTTGACCTATGTGCTGCAGGGCTTTCGCTGGCATTTCCTCCTCAAGGCCGTGGGAACGCACCTGCGTCTGCGCGACACGATGCTGCTCAACATGGCGGGCCAGACCATCAGTGCCATCCTGCCTCTTGGCGATCTGACACGCGCCGCCTTCGCGAGCGACGCGGCCGGCACCGACTTCGGCGTTGTGGCCGCCACCGTCACCGTGCAGGAGCTCTCGTACACGCTCCTGCTCATCCTCTCCGCACTGCCGGCAATCCTGGCGCTGGGGTATGGACTGGCCGCTGCCGTACCGGTGGCATTGGGGATCGCGGCGATCGTCGCCGTCCTCACGATCTCGCCGCTGTTCTGCCTCATGCACGACCTGATCGCCCGCATCCCGTTCCTCAACCGGCTGCTGCCGGCGATCGACGAGTTGCAGCGCGAGACGGCAGCGCTGCTGCGCCGCGTCAGCACGCTGGCCCTGTCGATACTGGACGCGGCGCGGGTGGTGGTTGCAGTCACCTCGTTGTGGCTGGTTCTCGAGGGCCTCGCCCCCGGCCACATCGGCTGGTGGCAGGCCGCGTTCGTGCTGGCACTCTCCACCGTCGGCGGAGCGGTGAGCCTGATTCCCGGTGGCATCGGAGCGAATGAGGCCAGCGTCGCCGCGCTGCTGGTATTCCTGGGTGTCGACTACGGAGCCGCCGGGGCCGCCGCGGTTATCCAACGCACTCTGGCGACCGGACTGTCGCTGGCACTCGGTGCAAGCGCGTACGCCGCGATCCACAAACGCCTCCACCTGGCCGGCATCTTTCAACTGATCGCGCGCAAACGGACCACACCGGCAACCTGAACCGCGACTCGAGACGACGGGAGGCCACACGGGTTGGATTGGCGCGTCGCCTCTGCGCCCAGCGACCTTCTCGGCGAGTGGTAACCTCGCCGTCGCATCGCGCGTCAACTCGAGGAGGAACCTTCATGGCATATGGCGTCGTGCATTTTTTCCCGGGCGGCACCAAAGAGCAGTACGAGGCATCGATCGCCGCGGTTCACCCGAGCGATGGCAGCCTACCCGAGGGTCAGACCTTCCACGCCGCAGGCCCTTCGGAAGGCGGGTGGACGATCATGGCCGTCCACGCTTCGAAAGAGAGCTGGGAGCAGTTCCGGGACGGCACCCTGATGCCAAGGATGCAGCAGGGTATCGATGGTGGTTTCACGTCGCCTCCCACGGAGACCGGCGTCGACCTGTACAAGGTGTTCCCGTAGCGAATCGATTGCTCACAACACTACGGGGCGGTGAGCGACGAGCAAGGAACCAAACACCTGCCGGCACTTTTCGGCGCGCTGCTGTTGGTGGCGTGGACCCTCGAGACCATCCTCTGGGTGTCGAGCGGCGAAGCCGAAGGAGAGCCCACGGATCCGCCGCCGTGAGGCGCAATCTCCTGCGCGCCCCGAGGGCAGCGTTGGGACTCAGAGAGCAACATCCCCACTGAGGGTGGGGCCAGCACTATCGACGCGTGCTCGCATCGCTCCTACCGTGATCTCATTCATCAGGCACGAGTGGCCGAGCGACGCCCGGCAGGAGAGAACGGCCGTGAACGAGTTCGAATTGACCATCACGATCGAGCGCCCGATCGAGGCCGTGTGGACCTATTCCCAGGACCTCAGCAGGTACCCCGAATGGAACCCTGGCGTGATCGCTGCGCGGCAGACCAGTCCCGGACCGATGCAAGTGGGCGCCACCCTCGCGTTCACCGGCAAGCTGCTGGGGCGGAGCTACGAGTCTCAGGCGGAGTGCACCGCTTACATCCCGATGGAGCGGTTCACGAGCCGGTCGACGTCGGGTCCGTTCCTTCTCGAGGTCGACACCAGGCTCGAGCCAGTCGACGGCGGAACCAAGATGACAAGCACGTACCGTGGCGAGAGTCGGGGCTTCATGAAGCTTGCCGAACCAGTGGCCGTTCGTGTGGCACGGAAGCAATTCGAAGCCGCCAATGAGAATCTCAAGGCGTTGCTCGAGTCCGAGCCGGTCCCGGAGTGACACCTGAGCCCTGCGTACGGGCTCGTGACCCGCGCCGCGCCTGCTTTGGGCGCGGGGTACGCTGACAGATGGTAACGGAGCGCAATAGCTCCGCCGCGAGCACAAATGCGCTGGCGGCGGGAGTCGGCGCGCTGGCAGTGGCGACAGGGCTGGCCAGCGCGACGCTCGGCATTGTCAACTGGCCCTCCTTCCACACCGTAACAGCCATCGACGTCCCCTGGGCTGTCATCCCCATCAGCTTCGGGATTGTGGGCGCGCTGATCGCGTCTCGCCACCGACGTAACGCCACTGGGTGGCTGTTTCTTTTCGTCGGCGTCGTCGCAGGGCTCAAGGGGGTCACCGACGGCTACGCTCGCGCCGCCTTGGTCGGACACCCTGGCCTCCCAGCAGGGATATGGGCTCTGTGGTTGGACAGCTGGCTGACGTTCCTGGTGTTCCCGGCAGGCGCTCTCGCGTTGCTCCTGCTGGTCTTCCCGGACGGGCATCTCGCTTCGCGGCGGTGGAGACCGGTTGCTGCTGCTGCCCTGGTCCTGGCATTCATCGTGACGGCCTTCGCCGCGCTCGCTCCGGGCCAGTTGCACACCGAGACCGGCTTCGCCGCATTGGACAACCCAGTTGGGATCCCACTGCTCAACTCCTTCTGGATCGTCGAGCTGGCGGCTTTGTTTGGCTCGCTGGTGCTGCTGGTGACGAGCGCAGCTTCGCTGCTGGAACGCATGTGGAGATCACGGGGTACTGAGCGACTGCAACTGAAGTGGATCGCATACGCGGTGATCGTGAGCGTCACTGTGAACGCCGCCTCAGCGATCACACAGTTGGTCAACCCTGAGCTCTCGTGGGCCAACGACGTAGCCACAGCTCTGGGATTCGGCATCGCCGTTCCGGTGGCTGCTGGAATCGCCATCTTCAAGCACCGGCTGTACGACATCGAAGTGGTCATCAGCCGCACGCTCGTGTACGGCTCGCTTGCCGTGTTCATCACCACCCTGTACATCGGCATCGCCGTCGGTATCGGCACGCTCGTGGGCAGTGGAGGCAAGCCCAACCTGGGGTTGTCGATCGCGGCCACCGCGATTGTTGCCATCGGATTCCAGCCTGTGCGTGAGCGCGTGCAGCGACTCGCGAACCGGCTCGTCTACGGGAAACGTGCCAACCCGTATGAGGTGCTCAGCGAGTTCTCTGGCCGGGTCGGCGAGACCTACGCGGCGGAGGACATCTTGCAGCGCATGGCCCGAGTGCTGAAGGAAGGAACAGGCGCGGAATCCGCCACCGTGTGGCTGCGCGGTGGTGACGAATTTCGTCCGGCCGCCACATTCCCAGAGACGGCGAACGAGGTCGCCGCACTGCCCGTGGGGATTGCGACACCGCCGGCGGAATTCGCTGGGACGGCATCTGTGCAGGTCCGCCATCACAGCGAACTGCTCGGTGCCGTGAGTGTGACCAAGCGCAGGGGCGAGTCGCTGACGGCGATCGAGCAGAAGCTTCTCGACGACCTCGCCCGTCAGGCGGGGTTGGTCCTCAAGAACGTCGGACTCACCGCCGACCTGCAGGCGCGGCTTTCGGAGCTGCGTGCATCTCGGCAGCGCCTGGTGCAGGCACAGGACGGGGAGCGTCGGCGATTGGAGCGCAACCTCCACGATGGTGCACAGCAGCACCTGGTGGCACTCAAGGTCAAGCTCGGGCTGGCGGAGATTCTGCTGGCACGAGACCCGGTCAAGGCGACCGCGACCCTCGAAGAGCTCAAGACGGATGCCCACGAAGCCCTTGAGAACCTGCGCGACCTGGCGCGCGGCATCTACCCGCCGCTGCTCGCCGAGAAGG
>CAAGKR010266451.1_pt1 | contig 16297 bp, 13 predicted proteins | sample 2556971 | NCBI WGS metagenome assembly CAAGKR01 (sample SAMEA5207829, study PRJEB30636) | soil metagenome | biome: forest; feature: boreal; material: soil | place: USA | collected 2011-09 | depth 1 m | reverse complement strand
GCCAGCATCTGTACTATTATCAGTAAGATGTTGCTGATACGCATACCACTCGTTCTGCTCCCTTTGGGAGATCAACGTGATGGCATTGCGAATAGCGTTCGCGGCACTACGATGTCCTGCCCCGGTGTCAGCAATGAGGAAAAGAATAGTTCGTTGGGGCGTTTTCTCCAAGCTACTCACCTCATGCGCATTATTATAGCGCTCAGGGCGGTCGCCGCCTTCATTATCACCTGGAGAATGAAGGCAACGATCGCCCTGACCAATTATTCTTCTTCCTGCAAGTTGAAGCGTTTCCGGAAACGCTCTACTCGACCAGCGGTATCAAGGATACGCTGTTGCCCACTGAAGAATGGATGGCATTTTGAACAGACATCTATCTTCAGTAAAGGTTTGATGCTCAGTGTTTGGAAACTGTTGCCACAGGCGCAACTGACTGTGGATTCGATATAATCTGGATGGATTCCTTGTTTCATTACGACAACTCCCGCGAGAATTCTATTAAGGTTGGGTATTAGCTACGAGCATGGTTGTCTTTTTTTGTGGCACCTCTACGTCAAGATACCCATCTACCTGACAACCTGCATTGTATTTGTCCTATTCTATCATAGATAACACCCAGGCGTATACATTTATGCCCGAATTTCTTAATTTCCTCATTTCCTTATTTCCTGACACATTAACACATTGACACATTAACGAACAGCCATAGCAGACAGATGTCCTACGCTGGGAGTTAATAGTGTAACCATTACGTTTAATGAGGTAGATATTTTTCTGCTAGCAAACAGTCTCTGTATGAAATAGCCTAAGTATGGTGGCTAATCCTAGAGGAAGCGCAACATGGTAATCAGGAACGACGTCAGCCAAAGTGGTGGTGGTAGTACTGGTACAGGCAGCACCCATGGGGAGAGCCACATGGGACCAGGAGGGAGTTGGAGAGAGGTCGCACCGCAAGGCCCCTCCCCTGCGCAGCTAAGGCGCCGACGATTACTGGTTCTACTCAGTGTAATCCTGCTTATCGCCATCATCCTGGCCGGGGTGCGCCTGGCCGCTGGGGCCAGCGGTACCAATGACCAGTTGTTTGTCCGCATAGGCAACCAGCAGGTGGTGGCCCTCGACCTGCGCCAGAGCCTGCCTATTAACCCGGCGATACTAGGAGTTAACGTTTTCCCGGAAATTGGCACAATTTCCAGAGATAATGCCAATGGCTTTATGCAGTATAGCTCATCGCTGGCGGCTGGTTTCAGATACGCGCAGATCAAACTGCTGCGCTTCCCCGGCGGTGTCTGGGGGGAGGAGCACTATCCCTCCCTGGATCAACTCAGCGCCTTCGCTACGCTACTCCAGCAGGTCGATGCCGACGGCATGGCGCAGGTGCGGCTCTCCGGCCCCATCAACGGCGGTTTCACGGAACTCAACGACATCACTAATCGCGTCTATATCGCCGGTCGCTGGGTTGACTTCCTGAATAATCCCCGTAGCGATCAGCGCATAGGCGGCTTCGCGCACGCGCCCTACCATCCAATCAAATTCTGGTCGGTCGGCAACGAACCTGATACACTCATCAATCCCGCCACAGGACAGAAATACACGGTTGGAGGCTACGTACAGGATTTCATCCAGTATTCTCTGGCCATGCATCGCATTGACCCCACTATCAAGGTTTTTGGCCCGGAAATCAGTGAGTTCTACGGCCCCGGCGCAGGTCCCAGCGACGCCGATGGAACGTTGTGGATGGAGGGCTTTTTGCAGGGTGTGGGAGCCTACGAAAGGGCCAATCATGTGACCCTGCTCGACGGCGTCTCATTTCACCGCACTCTATTCGCTAACGCGGCCCAGGCTCCCTATGCCTTCTTGAGCAGCACAGGTGAATGGAACTACCTGCTGCCAGCGCTGCGCGAGTTGATAGCACAAAACCTGAAGCGGGATGCGCCAATCGCGATTACCGCCATTAATACGAATCCCACAAACCAGCAGGCACCTTCGCGAGGGTTGGCCGCCCTGTGGTGGGCCGATACTCTGGGGACGTTGATGGACCAGCAGGTGGGCTATGTGGCCTTTTCCTCGGCTGCCGGCGGGAATACGCCATACTCGCTCTTTTCGGCTGATGGTCAGCAGCCGACGCCCATGTTTCGGGTGATGGAGCTATTCTCCCACCTGCAACATAACCTCATTCCGTTGGAGGTACAGCGCGACCCTGTCAGCATGTATGCAACGCAGGACGACAATCATCAGACTGTGAGCCTGTTATTCGTCAATAAGTCACCGACAACCCAGCTAGCCCAGGTCAGCGCGGGAAGCAGTTTCTTTATGACCAATCCCTGGAGTAGCCTGGATATCAGCCTGATGGGCTACAGTACGGTGACGGTGACATTACACCGCAACGGCACCGGCAGTGACGAAGCCTATAGTTTTATTGCCCCGGCCAGCAATGACGCCAGTACGGCCCAGGTGCTTCACACCATCTGTGGCAACAAAACCGATACACTGGCGAGCGCTATACCCTGTTAAAAATTGTAGGGACCCGATTTATCGCGTCCCGTGACCGGAGGGCGACCACATGACCGGAGGGCGACCACAAGGGATCGCCCCTACTATGGACGAACGTGGGGCCTGGGCGACCACAAGATGAAAGGAGAAACTGTGTTTTTGTCTCTTCTCGTTGTTTGCTTTGAAGCGTTCTACATACTGATCATCCTGGTGATGACCGCGCAGGCCATCTTCAATATACGGTTGCGCCTCTTTATCTGGGAAGTACCGGAACACGCCTGGCTTAATCACGCGCCAACCATCTATCTTGATCCCTGTCTCTCTTTTACAATTCTCTTGCCCGCGAAGAATGAAGAAGAGGTCTATCGTGAGACGATTCAAAAGGTTTATCATCTGAACTATCCCAAAGAGCTATTACAAATAATGGCCATTTGCCGCGAGGATGATCCTGGCACAATCGCGGAGGCGCAAGCCAAAATTGACGAATTGGGCGATCCAAACGTGCAACTGGTTATCTACAATGACTACCCTATCAACAAGCCGCACGGCATGAACCTGGCGCTGCAGGTAGCGCGGGGCGATATCGTCACGATTTTCGATGCCGAAGATGAGCCGCATCCCGATATTCTCAATATCATCAATACGACGATGCTCAATGAAGATATTGATGTTGTGCAGAGCGGCGTGCAGTTAATGAATCACAATACCAAATGGTTCTGTTTCCTGAATGTCCTGGAATATTTCTTCTGGTTCAAATCCTCTATGCATTTCTTCGCGCAGGTCGGTATGACGCCGCTGGGCGGCAACACGATCTTTGTGCGCCGCGAATTGATGGAGCAGCTTGGAGGCTGGGACGAGACCTGCCTGACGGAGGATGCGGACCTGGGAATTCGCCTCAACATCTCCCGCGCGCGCATGCGTATCATTTACGATGACGAATTTGTGACACGAGAGGAGACGCCGCACACTGTTGCGCAGTTCATTAAGCAGCGCACGCGCTGGAACCAGGGCTTCTTGCAAATACTCTTCAAAGGTGAATGGCAGAAACTTGAAAAGTTCTCACAGCGGTTGTTGGCTTTTTACGTGCTCACCCTACCAGAGTTACAGACTTTCTTCGCGCTGATGGTGCCGATCTCGCTGGTGATGTTCCTGTTCGTCAAGCTCCCGCTCTGGATTGCAATGCTCACCTTTTTACCGCTCTACTGCTTTATCCTGACCGTCTTTATAGACCTGGCAGGTCTGCACGAGTTTCTGAAAGCGCACAAACGTACATGGAGTTGGCGCGAGGCCATGATTATGATCGTAGCATTTTTCCCGTACCAGTGGCTGCTGAGCTTTGGGGCTATACGGGCAATAATCCGTTATATACAAGGTAGAACAAATTGGGAGAAAACCGCCCATATCGGGCAGCACCGCGTTTGAAATCCATCCCTAGGGATGCAAGGAGGAATAGGATTGTGGCACCGAGATCGGGGTCAGTTTGATGACGACGTCCAACGAACCCCTACAAGGCCCACAAGAGCGGGAACAAGCACAAAAGAGGATAGAAGCAACGCGCTCAGTGCGGCGCAATGTGACTCCTACGAGCTATGGACAGCCGACGCCTGTGCCCGCGCCCGGCCCTGTTAAGGCGCCGTCTCACATTATCCGTCCTGTTGCCACTGCCCGACCGAATGTTCCATCAGCTTCTGAGCATCAGGGTCAATTGCGCCTCAAGTCGTTTGCTTCCAGTGGCGTTGACTATCTCCCTACCACTTCTCAACCCACCGTTAGCAGAGTACAAAAAGCGCGAGAGCCAGAGATTGAGAACGGCCATATCATCCTGCATCGCAGTACAAATTTCTACGTTCGCACCACCAATCGTCGTGGCCAGCGATCTCACCCACTGCGCAGGCGCACCGGCCATACAACGCTGCTGCCCAAAGTGACGCCCGAACAGGAACAACGGATCGCCTCCAGCAAAACGCGCATGATGCCTCAAATAGAACCAATTAATCCTATCAAGGCTAAGACTTTTCCCCTGCCTGTCTGGTCGGAAGCCATCGTCGTGGCCATTGGGCTGATCGCCGCGTTTGTCGCCCATGCCTTCAACATCTTCAACTATCCACAGTACCAGCTTGATGAGGGCACCTACATGTCAAGCGCATGGGCGGTTTTACACGGAAACATCTGGCCCTATCCCTATGGCTATGGTCACCCGCCGCTGGCATGGATCCAGATCGCGGCGTGGGTACAACTGACCGGCGGCCTTTTTACGTTCGGCAATGCCATTAACACTGGCCGCGTCTTGATGACCTTCTACGCTGTCGGTAGTTCACTGTTGGTCTACCTGATTTTCCGGCGTTTGTTTGGAAGTCGCAGCGGCGCCCTCTTCGCCATGGTCATTTTCTCACTCTCGCCACTCTGTATCACGTATCAACGACAGGTGTTACTGGATAACGTCGCGACCTTCTGGCTCCTCCTATCGCTCTTGTTTCTCGTTGTCGGCAACAGCCGCCTGCTTTTCATCGTGCTTTCCGCTATCTCTTTCGGTATAGCTCTGCTCTCAAAAGAGGTGCTCTTGCTCTTCTTTCCCGCCATGATTTACGCTGTCTGGCTGCATACAACCAGGTTTCAGCGCAAGTTTGCGTTGGTGGCTTTCACCTACAGTGTGATCGCCATAGGTTCCGGCTTTGTGCTCATGGCCATCTTGCGAGGTGAATTGCTGCCAACCGGCATCCTACCCTGGGACCACCATCCACACTTGAACCTTTTCAGCACCTATATCGGGCAAATCCAACGCGGCCAGAACCAGGGGAATGTGAGCGTTGCCTGGAACGCCTGGACCGGTCTGGACTCATACCTGGTGATGCTGAGTCTCGCGGCCATGCTCTTTAACCTTGTCGCCGGTTGGTGGAACCGCAAGCTGCTGTTGCTCGCGCTCCTTTCAATCAGTTTCTCGCTGCTGTTTTTGCGCAACGGCGTCACATTCCCCTTCTACATTATCCCTCTGCTGCCCTTGGGCGCGATGAATATAGCGGCGATGATCACCGTCAGCGCACGCTGGATCGGTAAACTCATGCGATTCGAGCTGCTGCAGGCAGCGCTGATCTTCCTGTTTATCGCGGGCACGATAGTCTATGATGCGCAGCTCTCCAATACAATTTATACGACAAATCTCACCTCTCCGCAGACTAAAGCCCTGGCATGGGTACGCAATAATGTGCCGCATAACGCGGTAGTCGTCATCAACAGCTACTTCTTCACCGATTTACACGAAGAAGGCGGAGCAGGTGTTGGCGATGGAGCGCTCTACCCTTACGCGCATGTTTATTGGAATGTCGGCTTTGATCCAGAAATACATGACAAGCTTTTGAGGAACGACTGGAATCGTATCGACTATATTGTCACGGACGAACCGATGCTCAACGACATCGAGCATCTCCACGGAGGTATGGATCTGGTCAACGCGGCATTACAACACGCGTCGTTAGTGGCCAATTTCTTGCCCAACCCATTAGATCATTATGATGCCATTCAGATTTACCAGGTCAATCATATCCATACAACGCCAATAGTTGGGGTGGGCACCGCATGCATAGCACCCTTGTCGACGGGTATTACGGGCGCGATACATTGCACTATTACATATAACAATGATAGAAAGAGCACATAACCTATGGTAGTGGTAGGGCAAGAGACCCACACAATCGCTATTTTGCGCACCTTTGATGGTATTGAAGAGGCGGCGCACCGCGTCATCGAGCAGATTGGAGGCATGGCCTCCGTCCTCAAAGGAGCAAAGATAGCGATTCTCAAACCGAATTTCGTAGCTGGCCGCGCAGCGGAGACCGGTTCGACCACCAGCTTTGCTTTGCTTAAGGCTGTTGCGGAAGAGGTGCATGCCTGCGGCGCGGAACCCGTCCTCTGTGAAATGCCCGGCACCGAGTTTGACCGCGAGGCGACCTACACCATACTGGGTGTAGAACAATTCTGTCACGAATACGGAATTCGTATTCTCCGGATAGATCCCGAGGGCGATGAGCATGATTGGGTTGCAGTGCGGCCAGAGGGGGCGAAGAAGCTGCGTCGTTTCCATGTCCCGCGTATACTGAACGAGGCACGCCTGATTAATCTGCCGGTTCTGAAAACGCATGTGGTTTCCACCATGACGCTGGGTATGAAGAATCCCATGGGAATCCTGCCCCGTCCTGATCGCCGCTCGATGCATACCCTCGGCATTGATCAGTGCATTGTCGATTTGAACCTGGGCATCAAACCGGATCTGACCATCATTGATGGCAGCGTGGGACAGGACGGAGAGGGGCCGCTTTATGGCGATAAGGCCGATTTACAGGTTTTGGTAGCTGGTCGCAACAGCCTGGCCGTCGACCTGGTCTGCTGCCAGCTTGTCGGTGTCAAACCGCGCGCGATTCCTCATCTCAAGCTGGCCCTGGAGCAGATCGGCAAGCCATCGTGGACACTGGCTGGTGAAGATGTGGGGGTCATCAAGAAGTTTCGCCTTCCAGCAGTCAAGCCCATCTACCGCTTCGTCTTCTGGTTGATGTATCCATTGGATTACCCGTACACATGGCTCTCCGAGCGCGGCAAGCATCTCTGTACTACGCTCTACAGCACAGGGCTGGTGGGTACGCGTCCACAGATCAAAGAAGAGCAGTGCACACGCTGCGGCGTGTGCGTGGAAACCTGCCCACTACCAAACGTCATTGACCTGAAAACACTGAAAGTGAACTACTCTACCTGCCAGCGCTGCCTCCTCTGCTACGAAGCCTGTCCCGAAAACGCCATCTCCGTCAAGGGCTATTCAGGAGCGCGCCGATGACCATACTGGTAACAGGCGCCACGGGGTTTCTTGGTTCGGCCCTGGTGACGGAACTGGTACGACAGAAGCAGCAGGTACGTATCCTGGCGCGTGACGAACATAAGGCTCGCGCACAATTTGGCGAGGCCGTCAGCATCGTTGCGGGAGATATCATCGACGCGCGGCAGGTACAGCAGGCAGTTGATGGAGCGACCGAGATTTACCACTTTGCAGGGCAACTCTATCACCCCAGCACACCCACTGAACTGTATCGCGCAACCCATGTAGAGGGGACGCGCGTCTTGCTCGCTGCCTGCCAGGGACAAAGCCAGTTGCGGCGCATCGTCCACTGTAGTACCTCTGGTGTGCATGGTGTGACCGGCAAAACAGCGGCGGCAGAAGATGCCCCCTTTGCTCCAACCAATCCCTATGAAGCCACCAAGCTAGAAGGAGAACTGGTGGCCCTCAAAGCATATGAAGAAGAGGGGCTGCCCGTCAGTGTCGTCCGACCTGGACTGGTCTATGGGCCAGGTGATCTGCACTTGCTTGGCTTCTTTGCCTCCATCAATAAAGGGCTGTTCCGCGTGATCGACGGGGGCTCAGCATTACTACACCCCATCTACATCGACGATATGACTGCCGCTTTTCTGCTCTGCGCACAGCGGCCGGAGGCTCTTGGACGCAGCTACAACATCGCTGGAGAACATCCCGTGACGATTCGTGAACTGGCGACCGTTATTGCCCATGCCATGGGCAAAGAACTACCCTCTGGCAGCATTCCGCTCTGGCTCGCCAATCTCGCCGCCGACATTTTTAACATCGTGCCGGGTTTTCAGGGAGAACGCGCCCCACTGACACGCAGCCGTGTGAGTTTTCTGACCAACAGTCGCGTTTATAATTGCGGCCGGGTTGAATCCGAGCTTGGCTTCAAAGCGAAAGTGGATCTGGAGAGGGGTATGCAGCAGACAGCCGCGTGGTATTATAAGCACCATTACCTCCAGGTTTAGCGGGGCCATATTTACTTCATCGTTTAGCTATCTTCGTTAACAATGTCTATATCAATCGTTCATTAGGTAAGTCAGAGTTGTTTTAAAGTGGGGTTTGTATGCAACACAATCAACGTCCAGCGCCATCCATCCGTCGCCCAACGCGACTGATTAAATACCCTATTCCCCCCAAACTTGTGAGTAGGGATGCTGAACTTGATGCTGTCAATGATGTTGCCGGGCAGCCGACGCAAGTAATGGAGCCTGTCAGCAATCCTTCTCATCCAGATATGCCAGCTTACAGCCTCGATAGTATGATAGATCTAGCAGCTGCTGGTCTTGAGCCTGACCCGTATGATATCAGCAGCCAGAGTACACACCTCATGCAGTTGAGCGGCATGATGCGCGCGCTTCACGTACAACAAGCGCAACCTGCCAGCCAGGGCAATACAACCGTCCACACAAATGCTGACGCTATCAACATCATCGAAGAAGAATACTGGCCGAACGGTATTCAACAGACGGGCGCATTACCCATTGTAAACCTGTATGGCAGCGAGCCGTTTGGCAAAACACTGCCACAGATTCCCATCGCGGTTGCTCCAGCGCCAGCAAAAAAACAACTCGCTTGGAGAGCGTGGCTCAGTACCCCAGCGGCCAAAATCACTATAGGACTGCTGATTGGCGTTGGCATGCTCTACCTCGTCTCCAAGTATGTGGATATCGGGGCGACTATCCATGTGCTGCAACAAAGCCTGACGACACCTCGGGGTATTACGCTGGCGGCGCTTTCTGGGATTGCCTTTCTGACGGCATTCAGTATTCGCGGCGTTCGCTGGAAGCTTTTTTTGAATCCTGTCGGCCATGTCAGCACATTTAAGGCCATTCAACTCTTCCTCATCGGCATCTTTCTCAATTTCTTGCTGCCAATTCGCGGAGGTGAGGTGGCAAAAAGCCTGATGCTCAAACGTATCGCCAATATTCCCGTGAGTCAATCCCTGCCGACCGTTGCCATGGACAAAGCATTGGATCTCATGCCCGCGATCCTCATCATGGCCATCGTCCCATTTCTTGGCGTCACAATGGATATCAAGCTCTGGTTCATTCTGGGGACCGTGAGCGGGTTACTGTTGGGCCTCATCTTTTTTATCGGCCTGGCCGCCTGGAAACGTAAGGTAGCGATTGGCCTCCTCGAAAAGATCACAGGAATATTCCCTGGTTCTCTTGGAAAGAAAATAGCTGGTTTCGCCACCGGTTTTGTCGATTCACTGTTGCTGGGCGCCAGCCGCCCCAAAATTTTTGTGCCCGCGATACTGCTCACCTGTGTCGCGGTCGTCTTTGATGGCCTCTTTGCCATGCTGGCCTTCTGGACTACTGGCTACACGATCCCTTTCGGCACAGCTATCTTTGGTTACACGGTGTACAATATGTTTTATATCCTGCCAACCCCTCCTGGACAGGTTGGCAGCAACGAGGTTGCCGGCCTACTGGTCTTCCACGGCCTGCTGGGTATCCCAGCGAATAACGTTACCGCGATGTTCGTTTTCTCCCATCCCTGGGCTGCGATTCTGATGACTGTCACTGGCATGGCCTTCCTCAGCGCTTTGGGATTGACAATTTCAAGTGCGATGAAGGTACAGACGGGGGGAGAGAAGGAGGAAATACGAGGAGAATGAGTTGACCCAGATTATTCATAATGAACACGGTCTTGAAGACGAACATAAAGTGGTCTCCGAAAATACAGAAATGCTAACTCCGCTTTCTCGACTTAGCGCCATCGGCGCTCAAACACTACATTTCATCTCTTCCCAATATTGGCTGCTTTGTATTGTCATTGGCGCCATAGCTTTAGCATGTAATCTGTTCCAACTCGGCAAACAAAGCATGTGGTTCGACGAAATACTCTCGGTCGAACGCGCGCGTCAATCCCTACCAGTACTGTTGCAGATCATCTTTGCCACTCAGCCAAACATGGCGCTGTATTATATCTTCCTACATTTCTGGTTAAGCCTCACCTCCCTTCTAGGATTGAATCCCACGGAAGTAGTTGTACGCTTCCCCTCCGCCGTTTTCGCCGCACTGAGTTCAATAGTAATCTTTCTATTGGGAAGACGATTCCTTGGGCTTATTGCTGGCATCGTTGCAGCAGGCATCTACTTGCTCAATAACCTGCAACTTGTCTATGCGCAGGAAACGCGGTCGTACGCTTTGCAATTACTCCTTCTTTGCATTGCCTGGTATGCCCTCTTTGCCGCGCTTACGACGACTTCTCACCAGAAACGCTGGTGGCTCTGTTATGGCATTGTGATGGCGCTGGCGATCTACACTCACCTGTTCAGTTTACTGATACTGGCAGCGCAATTCGCCGCTTTTGTCGCTTTGCTCTTTTTACCGGGAGAGTGGCGTACAGGAGCGCGCCAGCAATTACGCACATTCATTGTTGCGCTCGCAGGTATCTTCATTATGATACTACCGCTGTTGTATGCAAGCCGTCACGGCGGAAAAACTGGATGGCTCCCCATCCCGCATCCTATAGATATCTATCTTCTCTCCCTCACTATCAGCGCAAACAGCAAAATATATCTCTCCTTGCTCCTCGCATGTTGTATTCTGGGCCTGTTCGTTGTCATAGTCTCATACCGATCATGGGGAAAACGCTTTCTTGCCAGAGCAGCGCTCATTGATGCTGTAGAGGACAAACGCCTGAACCGTTTCCAGCAGTTGTTGCCGGTAGGATTTTCATTGCTCTGCTGGCTAGTAATACCCATTATACTGAGCTATATCATTTCCCAGGGATCGACGCGCTTATTTTCGAGTAGGTACCTCGTCACGATAGTCCCACCATTCGTGTTACTTGTTGGCCTTGGCCTTACCGTTATACGCTGGCGTGTAATACAGGCAGCGCTGGCTATAGGATTACTCTTGCTCACCATACACTATCTTCCTCTCCACTATCAGGCCCCCCAGGTGGAGGATTGGAACACAACGTCGTTCTGGTTGGAGCATCACTACCAGGCAAACGATGGGCTGGTCTGCTATGATAATATCCAGGGATGCCAGGTTAGCATCGAATACTACCTCACCGCCTATCCGAGCACCGCGCGCTTTACAGCAGATTCCCCCGGTTCGTTCCCTTGGGTGAACTACGATCTCACGAATCACCTCGGCAATGCTGAAGCAGCAGTTAACCCCCTTGCTTTAGCCACCTTTGCCACAAATCATCCTCGCATATTTTTCATTATTGGCCGCATTTCCAGTCAAAGCAAAGCAGCACGAGCATATTCAGCCCAACAGTGGCTCGATAGTCACTACCACTTCATCGATCAAATCGTAACCCCCACCGTCACTATTCGTTTGTATGCGACGGGGTAATTCCTCTTTTCTCAACCGTTAGAGATGGATGCGTACCCAAATAGTATCTCCTGTTGCACATATTCTTTACCCTGTGTTATAATCCGACTGGAACAAAATGAGAGATAACAGACGGGATTGCACGGATGAAAAAAGATGAGCCGCCCTCTGTTTGGGGATCGCTGGCCCTGGCAGGCCAGTTGGGCCTGGTTATAGCCATTCCCCTCGCTCTAGGTGCTTTCCTGGGAAATTACCTGGATGGCATCACCCATACAAAAGATATTTATTTGCTTCTCGGGCTGCTGCTTGGCCTGATCTCGGGAATATATGGAGCATACCGTTTACTGGCACCCTTTTTGAAAAGATAGACGGGACGGGACGGAACCATTAATAACGAACCAGACTCAGCAGGGCTCGGCGAATAGGAGGATGCCGAGTGTCGCTCTGGAGACTTCTTGAAATAAAGGTTCAACCGGACGTCCTTTTTTACTTGGGACCAATTCCGGTAACGAACACATTAATTAGCACCTGGATCTCGATTATTGCCCTGATTGTACTCTTTTATCTTGGTTCTCGCCGACGCGATATGATTCCCAGGGGCGCGCAGAACTTCGTCGAGTGGATTGTCGATTTACTGCAAGGATTAGTCCACGGTGTGTCAGGTAAAGAAAAAGGCAAAAGATTCTTCCCCTTAGTAGCCACTTTCTTCATCTTCATTCTCATTTGTAATCTGCTGGACGTTATACCTGGTGTGGATACACTTGGATCTCTTAATTACACACAAATTCAGGCGGCTGGTAGCCAGCCGGTGCTAGGTTTTTTGTTGTTGGGAGATCTTTCAAACAAGTTTGTTCCCTGGTTGCGTCCAGCTACCAGCGACCTGAACTTGAATTTTGCCATGTCGCTCATCGCCGTTATCACCGCCCAGTGCTTTGGATTCTACACGTTAGGTGCTGCGGAGCATTTAAGCAAATTTTTTAACTTCGGCACTCTTTTCAGGTCAATCAGGAAACTTGATTTTCTCGGTATGTTCCAGGGTTTCGTCGAGTTCTTCGTGGGCCTTATTGAACTCATTGGCGAAGTAGCACGCATTCTCTCTCTGGCTTTCCGTCTCTTCGGCAACATCTTTGCCGGCGCTGCGGTGCTAGCTGTGTTCGCCTTCATCCTACCCTTCGCGGCTGCTCTCGTTTTCATTCCGTTCGAACTGTTTGTCGGTTTTGTTCAGGCGCTGGTTTTCTCGCTTTTGTCTCTGGTCTACCTGGAAATCGCCACGACTGGCCACCCGCATGATGAGATAGAGCAAGAAGCTCTTGCAGAATATGACAGCAGTGAAGCGAAAAAGGTAGCGGCAACACATTAAGCCCATTGAGGTCTTTTGTATCAATCCATAACTTGCTACCCGCAGAAATTTATAGCTGCGATTGCATAAATTAATTAACATCACAGTTTTTGTCCTTTAAGGAGGTATTCCATCATGTTTAATACTCTAGCTGTTGCGTTGGCAATCGGACTGGGAGCTATCGGCCCAGGAATTGGTATCGGTATCGCGGCTGGTCAGGCGTTCAGTGCCATTGGACGCAACCCCGAAGCCGAGCCGCTGATCCGTATCAACATGCTGATCGGCCTGGCTTTCGCAGAAGCTATCGCAATTTACGCCCTGGTCATTGCCTTCCTACTTCCAAGGTAGATGGTATCCTTCTATCCAAAAGGATCCTCTATCCTGGTATTTGCAGGAGATGTTATGGCGATCATTCAAAGTGAAAGCGGGGTAACATCTCCTAAAGGTACCAGGGAGACCGGTGAAAGGAGGCGTACGCAATAATGCACGCGTTTATATTAGCCGATATATTAGGCGGCTTTGGTATTAATTTCTGGGCCTTCCTCTCTCAACTTGTCAGCTTTGGTATTATCTTCTTGGTACTCTGGAGATGGGGTTTCCCCGTCATTATCAAGACGCTCGACCAGCGACAGGCCATTATTCGAGAGGGCATTGAGAATGCGGAACAGGCCAAACATGATCTTGAGGAAGCGACCAAACGGGCTGACGAGCTTATGCTTGAAGCGCGCAGGCAGGCTCAGGACACGATAGCGCAGGCTGCGAAGGCCGCCGAGGCGGAAGCAAGCCGTATTCGAGAAGAGGCCCACGCTCAGGCTGAGCAGATTAGCAAGCAACAGGTGGCGCGCATTCAACAGGAAGCGGCACGCGCGCGCGCCGAACTCAATCGCCTGGTCGTGAATCTCTCTATCAATGCGGCGAGCAAGGTCATTAGTAAATCTGTCGATAGCAGCGACAACCGCCGCCTGGTGGAAGAGTTTGTTAGCTCTAGCCAAACAAAGGAACAATAATGCTTAAAGGAGCGATAGCACGCCGCTACGCGGGAGCCATCTTCGAGATCGGGCTGAAGCAGAATGCGCTTGACCGCACCCTCGAAGACGTGAAAGGGTTAGCCCAGGTCTTTGCGCATCGCACGCTGGCCTATCTTTTACGCGAGCCAAAGGTTCCCATGAAGCGCAAAGAGACAGCCGTACGTCAGGCACTGGCGGGTAAGGTGCTGCCTTCATCGCTCAACCTCGCCCTGCTCGTTGTCCAGCGTGAACTGGTCGTTCTGATGCCAAATATTAGCCGTGAACTCGAACAACTTGTGTTGAATTATCATAACCAGGCCGTAGCGGAAGTTACAACAGCAACGAAACTTGACAATGCACAGATGGCTCTTATCAAAAAAGCATTAGAACGCAGAACGGGTAAGGAGATCCTTCTAGAAACAAAGGTTCAGCCTGATATCCTGGGCGGCGTTATAGCTCGTGTCGGCGACCAGGTCATCGATGGCAGCATACGCTACCGCCTGAGCGCATTACGACAGCAGTTGTTGGCCGGCGCCGCAGGCAGCAACATCGATTTTCTCTCTCAACCAGAGAGTGATTTAGGTTCAACGGCTGAACCGAGCAGCATACAATAAGAAAGCCATCCCTGCAACGAAGCTAGCGCTTCTACTTTCAGTCAGCAGGGATACGAAGAAGTACTTTCAGCCAGCAGGGATGAAAGGAAGTACGGGGTTTGTAACCGAGGAGGAATAACGATGGCATCTTGGGCTGATGAAATCAGCGCCATCATAGAGAAAAACATCGCGGGGTTTGGTGGAGGTGAGATAGAAACAGCTAGCGTTGGCACCGTCATCGCGGTGCAGGACGGTATCGCTCGCGTCTACGGCCTGCAAGATGTTAAGTATCTTGAACTGGTAGAATTTACTCGCACAGGACTGTACGGCCTGGCCTTCAACCTCGAAGAAGAGACGGTCAGCTGCCCGATCCTGGGTGATTATACACACATTCGTGAAGATGATGAAGTGCGCACCACCGGTCGTATCATCGAGGTACCTGTTGGTGACGCGCTCCTTGGTCGTGTAGTAGATCCGCTGGGCAAACCGCTTGATGATGGCGGCCCTATTGTAACCGATAAATTCCGATCGGTCGAGCGCGTTGCTCCAGGCGTTATCACTCGCCAGAGTGTCAATACTCCGGTGCAGACCGGCCTGAAGGCTATTGACAGCATGATCCCCGTCGGACGTGGCCAGCGAGAACTGATAATCGGTGACCGCCAGACAGGAAAGACCGCTATTGCTATCGATACGATCATTAACCAGAAGGGCAAAAACCTGCTCTGTATCTACGTGGCTATTGGTCAAAAGAACTCCTCGGTCGCCCGCACGCGCGACATTCTGACGCAGCATGGCGCGATGGAGTATACCATTATTGTCGTAGCAGGCGCCTCTGAGCCTGCTCCTCTAAAGTACCTGGCCCCCTACGCAGGATGCGCCATGGGCGAGGAGTTCATGGAAACAGGGCGCGATGCGCTGATCATCTACGATGACCTGACCAAACATGCTGACGCTTACCGTAACATCTCACTGATCATTCGCCGTCCTCCTGGACGCGAAGCCTATCCTGGTGATGTGTTCTACCTGCACTCTCGTCTTTTGGAACGGGCCGCGCGTCTCAATGAAGATTACGGCGGCGGCTCGCTGACCGCGCTGCCAATTATTGAGACGAAGGCGAACGACCTCTCCGCCTACATCCCGACGAACGTTATCTCGATCACCGATGGACAGATCTTCCTTGAGACAGACCTGTTCAACGCCGGTATTCGGCCTGCTGTAAACGTGGGTAACTCGGTTTCCCGCGTCGGAGGCAATGCACAGACGCCCGCGATGAAACAGGTAGCAGGCACGCTGCGCCTTGACCTTGCCCAGTTCCGTGAACTTGCCGCGTTCGCGCAGTTCGCTTCAGACCTGGATAAGGCCACCAAGAGCCGCATTGATCGCGGCCAGCGTTTGACAGAAGTGCTCAAGCAGGGACAGTATCAGCCGGTTCCTGTCGAGAAGCAAGTCATGATTATCTATGCAGCCAACCAGGGCTACCTGGATGACGTCGCGCTGGATAAGGTAGCGGCATGGGAAACGGCTTTCTACCGCTACATGGATGCCAACCATTCAGAAATAGGGCAGGAGATTATCGAGAAGTCCGTGCAGTCGAAAGAGAAGATGTCCAAAGATTTGCTGAGCAAATTAAACGCCGCTATCGAAGAATTTAAGCAGGCAGCGGCACCGAACTAGGAGGGTTTGAAATCCATCCCTGCAACCCATTCGCTACGCTCAGGGCAAGCTCAGCT
>CAAGKR010130760.1_pt1 | contig 16298 bp, 17 predicted proteins | sample 2556971 | NCBI WGS metagenome assembly CAAGKR01 (sample SAMEA5207829, study PRJEB30636) | soil metagenome | biome: forest; feature: boreal; material: soil | place: USA | collected 2011-09 | depth 1 m | reverse complement strand
GCTGCCAGCGCCGGGGCGACCGCCGCCCCCGCGGCTGCCGCCGCCGCTGCGGCCGCGACCAGCGGCTTGATCGAAGCCCGCGACTCCCAGTCGGCGCCGTAACCCGCCGCCGCTGCCGAGTTGAGCTGGCCGAAGAATTCGCTGGCGCTCTGTTGACGCTGCGCCGGGTCCTTGGCCATCGCGCGGCCGACCATGAAGGCGACGTCATCAGGGATGCTGGGGTTGGCCTCGCGAGGGTCGGGGATCGGGGCCTCGAGCTGCATCCGCATGGTTGCCAGCGGAGTGTCGGCGAGGAATGGCGGACGACCGGTGAGGAGCTCGTACACCATCGAGCCCGCGGAGTAGACGTCGCTGCGGGCATCCAGCGCAGCGCCCCGGACCGCCTCGGGACTCATATACGCGGGGGTGCCGGGGGAGATCCCGCCGGCGGCGCCGGGACCGATGCCGGTGAACACCGCCTGGCCGAAGTCGGCGAGCTTGGAGACGCCCTCCTTGTCAACGAGCACGTTCTCAGGCTTGATGTCGCGGTGGATCAGACCCAGCGCGTGGGCGTAGCCGAGGCCACTAAGGGCGCCCTTGAGCACGCCTAGCGACTGCTCTGCGGTCAGAGTCCCGGCCTGGCCGACGACCTTGCGCAGAGACGAGCCCTCGACGTACTCCTCGACCAGGAAGGCGCGGCCGCCGGTTTCGTAGAACTCGTAGACCTTGACGCAGTTGGGGCTCTCCAGTCGGGCCATCACCTGGGCCTCGGCGCGGAAGCGCTCGAGGAACCCGGGCTGCTGCGCCAGCGATGGCGAGAGCTCCTTGATTGCGACGTACCGTCCCAGCTCGTGGTGATAGGCCATGTGAACGGTGCCGGTGGCGCCCGTGCCGATCACGCCGGTGAACTGGTACTTGCCCGGGCTCTGTGCCATCAGCCTTCTTCTCCGCTTTCCCTGAGCGCCTGCATCGCGCTGTCAATCATGCCCTTGGCCGCACCCACGTCGGGCGCCAGCAGGGGCACCCCGATGCGGCTGACGCCGATCTCACGATAGCGCCCAACGGTCTCCGCGTCGGGCCAGCCGCCGAGGGTGATCTCGATCGCCGCGGGGTCTCGCCCGGCGTCCTCGGCCGCCTGGCGCATCACGCTGATGACCCGAGCGTTCTCGTCGACGTCGCGGGCGGCCGGGAAGAAGCCGTCGCCGAGCCGCCCTGCCCGCCTCGCCGCGGGCTCGCTGTGGCCGCCGATCACGATCGGGATGACGCCCTCAACCGGCTTCGGCCAGAGCCGGGCATCATCGAAGTTGAAGTGGCGGCCGTGGTATGTGGGCTGGTCGTCGCGCCAGAGGACCCGCATCGCCTCGATCGCCTCGTCGGTTCGGGTGCCTCGCTCCTTGAAGGGCACGCCGATGATGTCGAACTCCTCCTTAAGCCAGCCGATCCCCGCTCCCAGCACCACCCGCCCGCCTGAAAGCACATCCAGCGTTGCCAGCGCTTTGGCGGTGATCACGGGGTTCCGCTGGGGCAGGATCATCATCCCGGTGGCCAGCCTGATGCTGGTTGTGCGCGCGGCGACAAACGCCAGCCAGATCAGCGGGTCGGGGATCGGCGAATCCTCGCCGCCGGGCATCCGCCCCGACCGGCTGTAGGGATATGCCGACTTGTAGCCGCCGGGGACGACGACGTGCTCCACGGTCCAGACCGACTCGACCCCGTTGGCTTCGGCGTACTCCGCGACCTCGATCGCAGCCCCCGGCTGAACCATGGCCATCGAGTTCGCGAACAGCAGCCCGACCTTCATTCGCAGCATTGTGCCCCATGGGACGAGCTAGCGGTGGGCGGCGGCGACGTACCTCTGGTAATTGACGCGGAAGAGCGAGATGACCTCCGGGGCCTCCTCGGCCGATGCGATATAGCGGCTGACCCAGCCGGTGTCGGGAAGGACGTGGTGGGGCTGGGCCTGGCCCGCGGCGATGACCTCGTCGTGGATGCGGCGGGGAAACGGCAGGTCGGCGAGCCGGTCGCCATGCACGTGGCCCATCTCTTTGCGGCCGTATCTGTACTCGGTCCCGCCGAACCGATGAGGGACCGCCTCGACCCCGGGCCAGCTGGTGAGTTCGCGCCGGATCACGTCTCCAGCTCCCACAATCGCAGTCTAGACTGACTCCATGGCCCAGGTTGACAAGGCGTCCGCCAGCGACGAGGACGCCAGCCAGAACGGTCGCCGGGGCGGCCTGAACCTCGAGCGCCTCGAGCAGCTGCGCGCAGAGTGGGAGGCGGGCCCGCTGCAGAAGTCGCTAGCTCGCGGTGAGCGCAAGAAGGTCTTCGAGACCCCCTCGCGCCTGCCGGTTCAGACGGTGTATACGCCGGCCGACATCGCCGACCTCGACTACGAGCGCGACCTCGGCATGCCCGGCCAGTACCCGTTCACCCGCGGCATCCAGCCGAACATGTACCGCGGGCGGGCGTGGTCGATCCGGCAGTACGCGGGCTTCGGCACTGCCGAGGAGTCGAACAAGCGCTTCAAGTTCCTGCTCGAGCACGGCCAGCCGGGACTCTCCGTGGCCTTCGACCTGCCCACCCAGATGGGGCTCGACTCCGACGACCCGCGGAGCGAGGGAGAGGTCGGCCAGGTCGGGGTGGCGATCGACTCGCTGGCCGACATGGAGACGCTCTTCGATGGCATTCCCATGAGCGAGATCAGCACCTCGATGACCATCAACGCCCCGGCGCCGGTGCTGGCGGCGATGTACATCGCGGTCGCCAAGAAGCAGGGCGCCGCCGATGACCAGGTCAACGCCACCACCCAGAACGACGTCCTCAAGGAGTACGTCGCCCGCGGCACCTTCATCTACCCGCCCGAGCCGTCGCTGCGATTGGCAGCGGACCTGATCGCCTACTGCGCCCGGCACCATCCCAAGTTCAACGCCATCTCGCTGTCCGGCTACCACATGCGTGAGGCCGGGTCGACGGCGGTGCAGGAGATCGCCTTCAGCTTCGCCAACGCGATCGCCTACATCGACGCCACCCTGGAGCGCGGCATCAGCGTCGACGACTTCGCGGGGCGCCTCAGCTGGATATTCAACACGCACATCGACTTCTTCGAGGAGATCGCCAAGTACCGCGCCCTCCGCCGGATGTGGGCCAGGCTGATGCGCGAGCGATACGGCGCGGAGAAGCCCGGCAGCCTGATGCTGCGCACGCACACCCAGACCGGTGGCTCGCTGCTCACGGCGCAGCAGCCCGAGAACAACATCGCGCGGGCGGCGTTCCAGGCGCTCTCGGCGGTGCTGGGCGGCGTGCAGTCGATGGCACTGAGCTGCTACGACGAGGCGCTCGCGATCCCCACCGAGAAGGCCCAGGAGATCGCGGTGCGGACCCAGCAGATCATCGCCGAGGAGATCGGCGTGACGGACACCGTGGACCCAATGGCTGGAAGCTACTACGTCGAGCATCTGACCGACGAGCTCGAGCTCCAGGCGTGGGCGGAGCTGGACAAGGTCGAGAAGGAGGTAGGTGGGGCCATCCGCGCGATCGAAGACGGCTACTACCAGCGCGCCATCGCCGAGGAGTCCTACAAGTTTGAGCGCGAGATCGAGTCCGGCGAGCGCGTCGTCGTTGGCGTCAACAAGTACCGCCACCAGGACGAGGAGCCGGCGACCTTCTTCAAGGCCGACAACGCCACGCTGGAGAAGGCGCAGGTCGAGAAGCTCCGGGACTTCCGGGAAATGCGCGACAGCGCCGCCGCGACCGCGGCGCTCGATGCGCTCCGGCAGGCTTCGGAGGACCCGAAGGCCGACCTGATGCCGCCGATCCTCGCGGCCGTAGAGGCGTACGCCACGCTGGGCGAGATCTCCGGTGTGATGCGCGACGTTTTCGGCGAGTACCGCGCGCCGGCCATCGTCTGACTAAGACATCTCTCAGGACCCGCTGGTAGCGTCGGCCGAACTCTGAACCGCAAGTTCGTGGTCGTTGGCGCCATCGTGGTGGCGGTCGTGGTGCTAGGCGGCGCCCGCGTCTCCGCCTTCCAGTTCGTCACGCCGCACTCGTCGTCCTCGTCGCCCACGAGCGTGACCACGACCCTGAGCACCCCCTCCAGCAGCCCGTCGGTCGGAGGCAGCCTGCACGGGAAGTGGGTGGTGTCGAGCGGATCGAGCGTTGGGTACCGGGCGACCGAGCAGTTCGTCGGCCAGACCAGCCCCAACAAGGCGATCGCAGATTCCACCGCGGTCAGCGGCGGCATGACCATCGTCGACCTCGGGGGGCAGCTGGTGGCGCAAGCGATCAAGGTCGACGTCGACCTCAGCAAGCTGAGCAGCTCGGATGCCGGCGCCGTGCACGGCAGCTTCCAGCGGGACCGGTTCGTAAACCCCATGGTCCTGGAGACAGGCTTGTTCCCGACCGCCACATACCAGGTCGACTCCATCTCCATGCCCTCCCCGGCCGCTGTCGGCGGCCCCCAGTCGCTGCCGACCAACGGCAAGCTGACCGTCCACGCCACGACCAAGGACGTCAGCCTCGCCATGGTGGGGCAGGATAACGGCGACAAGATCGAGATCACGGGCAGCACGACATCAACATGAACGACTACGGCGTGCAGACGCCGTCGGTCGGCTTCACCAGCGTCCAGCCGACGGTGACCGTCGTCTTCCACCTCTTTTTCGCGCGGGGTTAGCGCGCGGCGGCTTCAGTCGCCCAGGTCGAGGCGAAAGTGGTGCGAGGTGATGTTCATCCTGAGGTTGAGGTAGAAGCGGTGGGCATCGTGGCGCTGAACCCCTGACTCGAGCGACAGGTAGCGGCAGCCGTTCTCCCTCGCCTCCGCGATCATCCAGCTCATCAGAGCGCTGGCATGGCCGCGGCGCCGAAAGGCCGGCAGGGTGACGAGGTCGTCGACAAACAGGTAGCTGCCGTGGGCGAGGTCGTGGCCGAGCCTGAACCCGGCGGCGGTCACCGCCTGGGCTTCGCCGGGCTCCAGGGCCGCCACCAGCCGGTAGCCCTCCGGACGCAGCTCGCGGTTGACGCGCTCGGTGAAGGCCGCCACGTCGCGCACGTCCCGCCCCAGCTCCGCCATCGCCGCATGGGCGAGGCCCGTCTCATCTGGCCCCAGCTCCCGCACCCCGACCCCGCTACGCGGCTGCCGTTCCTGCATCCGATCACGCTACCGTATGAGCCGTTGTCATGACCAACCGTGTGTTCGAGGCCCGGATCGCCATCCTCGGCTACCCGCTACCCCGGGAGGCGGCGGCGATGGGCCTCTACCTGCCCGCAGTCAGGGTTGGCGACCTGGTCTTCACCTCGGGCGCGATCCCGATCAAGGACGGCGAGGTCCAGGTGCGCGGTCATGTCGGTGGCGATGTCAGCGTCGAGGACGCCGGGCACGCGGCGCGCCTATGCGTGGCCAATGCCCTGGCGGCGGTGCGTGACGAGGCCGGGTCGCTGGCCGAGGTCCGGAGGATCGTCAAGCTGACCGGCTTCGTCAGCAGCGCCCCCGGCTTCGAGGCCCAGCCGCAGGTGATGGATGCGGCCTCCCAGCTCCTGATCGACGTCTTCGGCGATCCCGGCCGCTGCGTGCGCTCCGCGATCGGGGTTGCCGAGCTGCCGCTTGGCGCCGCCGTCGAGGTGGAGCTGGTCGCGCAGGTGAAGAGCTAGGCGTTCTTCTTCGCCTTTGGCCTGGCTGCCGGCTTGGCCCTGCGCTTGGCCGCCGGCCGGGCCTTGGCGCTGCCGGGCGGCCAGTCGCCGGCCTTCTTGGCGGCGCGCTTGATGTCGCGGTAGCGGAGCAGGTCCTCCTTGGTGCGGACATCGGCAAGGCTGAACCAGTCGGGGGCGAACGTCTCCCAATCGGGGATCTCGGCCCCCAGCTGCTTGACCAGCACCGCGATGATGACGCGCGCCTTGCCGGCGCTGAAGCCGGGGAGCCTGGCGATCCGCTTGGACACCTCGGCGGCGTCGGTCGCCCCGGCCCAGATCCGCGACGCGTCCGCACCATAATCGTCCACGATCTGCTGGGCAAGCTTCTGCGTTCGTCGCGCCATCGACGCTGGGTAGCGATGCAGCGGCGGCTTGGCAACGAACGCCTGGACCAGCTTCTCGGGTTCGATCCTCGCCAGGGTGCGGGCATAGAGCTTCCCGTTCAGCCGCTGCTTCAGCGTGTATGGCGCGCCGAATGCCCACTCCATAGGGACCTGCTGGTCGAGTAGGAAGCCGATCAGGAGCGCCATCGGGTCCTCGGCGAGGAGGCGGGCGGCGGCCGGGTCGTTGGTCCAGGGCAGGGCCTTGACGCCGCTCATCGCTGCGGCACCGGCGGCCGCAGGAAGATGTGGCCGCACCAGCGGCACACTCCGTAGTCGGTGCGGTTGCGGCCCCCGCACTCGGGGCACGGCGGATTCTCGGGCATGGTCCATACCCATAGCACGCCCAGCACGGCGGCGCCCAGGCAATAGGCGGCGCCGACGGCGAGCAGCCCCTGTAAGGCGTCGGAGACCGCCTGGAAGCGGCAGAAAAACTGCACGCCGGTGTCCTCGGTGCAGTTAGCGCCGCGGGCCCGCAGCAACTGGACCACCAGGAAGACGAGCGCGATCAAGATCCAGAGGACAATGGCCCAGGTGGCCTTTCGCCATCTCAGGGGGTGAAAAACAAGAAGGGGTCCCCGAAGGGACCCCTTTTTGATTTCTGAAGTCAGAGACCGGCCTGGTTGGCCGCGAAGTCGCCGATGATCGGCAGCTTCCAAATCTGACCCTGGTAGGCCCGGACCATCAGCATGATCCAGACGATTCCGAGGCCAAGGATCACCACGAAGTACAGAAGACCCGCGATGAACCCGAGGTGAATGATCGACAGGATGATCGAGAAAACGATGTACACGATGTACACCGCAACCACCGCGACGTTGAATGCGATGGACTGCCAGGCGTGGAACTTGACCTCGCGGTTGTCCTTCTCGATGAGGATGAACACGAGTCCACCTACCCAGCCGAAGAGATACGCCAGCAGGCTGGCGATATTTGGTTGCAGGCCCGAGCCGCCACTACTGGGAGCGGGCGGGGGTGCCTGGGGTGGGGGTGCTACTGGGGGTTGTTGAGCCATATCTCCTCCGATTCCATGTGGGGCATTCAGCTGTGTGCGAGAGGTTACGCCGCAATATACAAGAGGCTACGCGCAATATACATGGCCCCGGTCACGTTGCAAAGCGCAATCTTGCCGTTCCCTGCGCATATTTGACTCGGCGGAAGCATTGACCGGTGCCGGCAACCTAGGGAGTCGGTTCGAGGTCGGCGGGCTGCAGGTCGGGGTGAAACTCCCGCTTGGGCACCATGACCTTGCGGCGGAAGAAGCAGACCCGCTCGCCGCGCTGGTTGTAGCCGTGGGTCTCGACGGTGACGATTCCGCGGTCCGGCTTGCTGGTCGACTCCTTCTTGTCCAGCACCGTGGTCTGGGCATAGATGGTGTCGCCATGAAACGTGGGGTTCTCGTGCTTGAGCGACTCGACCTCGAGGTTGGCGATGGCCTTGCCTGAGACGTCGGGGACGCTCATGCCCAGGACCAGCGAGTAGACGTAGTTGCCGACTGCTACGTTCTTGCCGAACTGGGTCTTTTCCTGCGCGTAGAAGTTGTCGGAGTGCAGCGGGTGCTGGTTCATGGTGATGGCGCAGAAGAGCATGTCCTCGGCCTCGGTCACGGTCTTGCCGGGCCAGTGCTTGTAGGTCGCCCCGACCTGGAATTCTTCGTAGTACCTACCGAACTGCATGGGCTACTTGATTGCGTACTCTTCGAGCAGCCGCCGAGCGATGACCAGCCGCTGAATCTCGCTGGTGCCCTCGCCGATCATCAGCAGCGGTGCGTCGCGGTAGAGCTGCTCCACCGGGTACTCCTTGCTGAAGCCGTAGCCGCCGAAGATGCGCATGGCGTCGGTGGCGCACTCGTAGCAGGTCTCCGAGGCGAAGAGCTTGGCCATCCCGGCCTCGAGGTCGGAGCGCTCGCCGCGGTCCTTCTTCTCTGCCGCGCTCATCGTCAGCAGGTGGGCGGCCTCGATCTTGGTCGCCATGTTGGCGAGGTGGAATTGGATCGCCTGGTGCTGGGCGATGGGCTTGCCCATCGACTGCCGCTCCTGGGCGTACTTGATCGCCTCCTCAAAGGCGCGCCGGGCGACGCCGACACCGCGGGCGGCGACGTTGATCCGTCCCACCTCGATGCCCGACATCATGTGCTTGAAGCCCATGCCCTCCTCGCCACCAAGTAGGTCGGCGGCGGGGGCGCGGTAGTCCTCGAATGACAGGGCCGTGGTCTCGACGCCTTTGTAGCCGAGCTTGTCGATCTTCTTGCTGACGACCAGGCCGTCGCCCTTGGCGGCGATGAAGGTGCTCATCCCCTTGTACGGCGGCGTGGCTTCGGGGTCGGTCTTGACCAGCACCGCGACGTGGGTCGAATGCTGCCCGTTGGTGACCCACATCTTCTCGCCGTTGATGACGTAGTCGTCGCCATCCTTCTTGGCCTTCGTTCGGATCGCCTGCACGTCGCTGCCGGCGCCCGGCTCAGACATCGAGTAGGCCATGTGGAACTCGCCGGTGGCCATCTTGGGCAGGAACCCCTGCTTCTGCTCGTCGGTGCCAAACTCCGCGATCATGTAAGCGGTGATGAAGTGGGTGTTGATCACACCCGCGATCGACATCCAACCTCGGCAGATCTCCTCGATGCACATGGCGTAGGTCTTGAAGTTGACGCCGCCTCCGCCGAACTCCTCGGGGATGGCCAGGCCGAAGAGGCCCAGCTCCTTCATCTGCTTGACGATGTCCTCGGGGTAGATGTCGTCGTGCTCGAGGTCGTGCTGCACCGGCATGATCTCCTTCTCGACGAAGGTGCGGACCATGCCGACGATCTCTTTCTGCTCCGTGGTCAGCTGTTCAGCGATCAAGCTCGGCCTCCCTGCGGCTGTTTCGGCCCGGAGAGTTTAGCCGCGCAGGGGACGGGATCTACTTCTTGTAGATCTGCTTCATCACGGCCCGGGCCACCTTCTCGGGATCGTGATGGGTGCTGATCTGCTCCGAGACGACGTCGGCCATGGCGATTCGAACGCCGTGCTTGAGGGTGTTCCCCTTGTCGAACACCACCTTCTGGGCGCCGGCGGCGTAGGCCGACGGGGGCAGGGGGTAGTTGAGGTTGGAGTTGACCAGCACGTAGTCGAAGAGGTCGGTGCCGACGTGGCTCTCGAGGGCCTCGAGGTGGTCGCCCACGGTGAAGCCGTCGGTCTCGCCCCGCTGGGTGGCCACGTTGCAGATGTAGACCTTGGGCGCCTTGGACGCCTTGAGCGTGGTCACCATGCCCTCGACGAGGAGGTTGGGCAGGATGCTGGTGTAGAGGCTGCCGGGGCCGATCGTGATCAGGTTGGCGTTGAGGATCGCCTGCTCGGCTTCGGGGTTGATTATGGCGTGGGCCGGCTCCAGGTAGACGTGGCGGATGGCCATCGTCGAGAGCGGGATCCGGGATTCGCCGACAGCCTCCTGGCCGTCCTCCAGCTCGGCGACCAGGACGACATCGTGGAGGGTGGAGGGGAGGATGGTGCCGCGAACGGCGAGGACCTTGCCGGACTCACGAAGCGCGTGCTCGAAGTCGCCGGTGATTTCGGCCATCGCCATGATGAAGAGGTTGCCGAAGGCATGGCCGTCGAGGGCGCCGTTGGTGAAGCGGTGCTGGAAGAGCTCGGTCATCAGGGGCTCGGTCTCAGCCAGCGCCGTCAGGCACTGGCGGAAGTCGCCCGGCGGCAGGATTCGGTACTGCTCCCGCAGTCGGCCCGAGGACCCGCCGTCGTCGGCGACGGTGACGATCGCGGTGAGGTTACCGGTGTACTCCTTGACTCCGCGGAGCAGCGCCGAGAGCCCCGTGCCGCCGCCCAGCGCCACGATCGCGGGGCCCTTCTTCTGCGTCCGATGGCGGTAGTAGACGGTGGCCAGGTCCTCGCCCCCCTTGAGGAACGGCACCAGCATTGCCCGGCTGAGCTGGCGCAGCGACAGGACAAGCGCACCCAGGCCCAGCGCCGCGAAGATCAGGGCGCGGACCGAGTTAGGCAAGAAGGCCAAGGTTGAGAGGCGCGCCAGGGTACCGGGGTTTCCCTGGATCACGAAGCCGGTCTGGTACAGGCCTCGCAGGGCGTATCCGGCACCCAGGCTGAGTGCAAACACGCTTACGCCCATCAACAGCAGCCAGCGCTTGATGTGTAGGCCGGGCTGGAGCCATCCAAGGCTGCCCGGACGGCGCAGACTCATCGAGCGCAGTCTATCAGCGGCGGGGCGTTCGAGGTGCCCGCCAACGGCCCCGCCTAGATCAGCCGGCCTGGCTCAGGCTCCTAACCTCCAGCTGTCGCCGGGGCACGCTGAGCCGGACCGTGGTCCCGGTGCCGATGACCGAATCGATGTGAAGGGTGCCGCCGACCCGCTCGGCGCGCTCGGTCATGTTGACCAGGCCCAGCGACTGTGACACGCGTTTGTCGTAGTTTTCCTGGGTGGTGGCGACATCGAAGCCGGCGCCATTGTCCCGGACCACGCCGACGACTCGGTCCTCCTCGCCTTTCAGGCTGACCTCGATGCGGGTGGCGTGGGCGTGCTTGCGGATATTGCCCAGTGCCTCCTGGACCACCGAGAACACGGTCTGCTCCACCGCCGGCGCCAGCCGCCCCAGCATCTCCTCGACGTCGAGCTCGATGCTGAGGCCGTTGTTGGCCTCGTACTGCTCAGCGTACGACTCCAGGGCGGCGCCGAGCCCCTGGGTCTCGAGGACCAACGGCCGCAGCTCGAAGAGCATCGTGCGCGCCTCCTTAATGGTCAGCCGGACCAGGTCGTCGAGCTCCTGCAGCTCGCGGCGGGCGCGTTCCGGGTCCTTGCTAAGGGTGTTGCGGATCACCTCGATGTTCATCGCCATCCCCGCCAGCCGCTGCACCGGGCCGTCGTGGAGGTCGCGGGCGATGTCCTGGCGCACGACCTCCTCGAGGCTGATGAGGCGGTCGCGCTCCGACCGCAGGTGCTGGTAGAGGCGGGCGTTCTCGACCGCGATCGAGGTCTGGGCCGCCAGTGACGACACCACTCGCACCGCGTCCTCGTCGAAGACATTTGTGCGGAGGTAGTTGGAGAGGTTGATGACGCCGATGACGGTATCGCCCAGCTGCATCGGGACACAGAGGAGGGCCTTGGGCATCATCGCCCCGGCCTCAGGCGCCTGGAAGCTCGGGTGCCTGGCGACGTCGTTTGCGAGGATCGGCTGGCCGCTCTCAACGACCTTGCCAGCGATGCCCTCGCCCACCGCAAAGGTGAGCGACTCGGCGGTGGGGCCATCGGTGCCAAAGGTGGCTCGCAGCTGCAGGCGCCCTTCTTCCAGCACCATGATCGACCCGATCTGAGCCCCGGAGACCGCCGCCGCCTTCTTGAGGATGCTGTCGAGGACCTCCTGCATGTCCAGGCTGGCGGCGATCGCCTGCAGGCCCTCGTGGAGATTGGCCAGCTCCCAGAGGCTGCGCTGGCTGCGGTGCAAGAGTTCGGCGTTGCGAAGCGCCACAGCGACCTGGTTGGCGACGGTGCTGAGGACCGCCGTCTCGCTGTCGTCGTACGACCGCTTGCCGAAGACGGCCAGCGATCCCTCGAACGTCCCGTCGACAAACATCGGCGCAGCCAGGCCGCACGTCAGGTCGCCGCTGCCCACGGGCAGCGGCGGCACCAGATCCTTCTCGGTTGCGCTCGACAGCCGCAGGGTTCCCTGCTGCAGGGCCACCGCGCCCACCAGGCCGGCGCCGGTGACCACGCTGAGGTTGTCCGGGCGGCCGACGCCGGTGTGCCTGCCGCCCTGCACGGCCACGACTTTGTGGTCGCCGCGCTCCACCCGGGTCAGGACCGCGACCTCGCTCTGGAATAGGTTGGCGACTGTCTCGACGGCGCGCTTCTCCAGCGCCGCGGGGCCCTCGGTGGTGGCCGTCAGCATCCGCGAGACCTCGGGCAGCGAGCCCAGCAGCAGGTCGAGATGGCGCGCCTGCTGGGCGGCGCCAGTGTGGGCCAGCGAGTTGGTGATGGCCATCCCGCCGAGGTTGGCCAGCTCGTAGAGGACCGCGTGCAGGGTCTCGGGGAAGGCGCCATCGCCCGGCGCCCTGAAGGCGACGCAGCCGACGACCTCGCCCTTGGACCGGAGCGGCACCATCACCTCGCTGAAGGTGGCGCCCAGCCGAAGGTCGGACGGAGCCTCGGTCGCGTACTCGTGGTTCACACCAAGGCCCTGCCGCTTGGTCAGGCTGCCTTCCAGCGAGGTCTCGAAGACGCTGCCCTTGAGCCGCCCATGGGTGCGCGTGGCCGACCGGCGCCGCAGGTAGCCCTCGGCGTCGACCATCGCCTCGATGGCATAGGCGCCGTTGCGGAAGAGCACGACGCTGGCGCGGTCATATTCGACCACGCCGCGCGCCTTGCCCAGGAAGATGTGCAGGATCTGGCTGAGCTCGAGGGTGGAGTTGACCGACAGCGCCACCTCCTTGATCACGGTGGAGTGCTGAAGCTGCCGGCGGCTGACGTTGAGCATCTTCTCCTTGACCAGGGCCACGCCGCAGCTCGACGCCGTCGCCAGCGCCAGCTCGACATCCTTTGCCGAGAAGCGCTCCCGATCGGGCGCCGCGACCACCAGGATGCCGACCACGTCGCCGTCGGCCTGCATCGGGGCAAGCAGCATCGCCCCGGCCCCAAAGCCCTTGGGCAACAGCCGCGGCGCACTGCCCCCGCTGCGCGTCTTCAGCATCGGCTTGGCCGAGGTGAGGACGCGGTTGACGGGGTCGTCTTCACGGCCGCCGACGGTGAAGTCCTGCAGCGACCCCGGCCCCACGCCGAAGGCTCCGGGCTGGGGCCGCAGCATGCCGATGTCCTTCTCCAGGGTGAAGCAGGCGGCGAGGTCGGCGGCCAGCGTCTGGGCCAGCTCCTTGAGGGTGCGCTTGAGGTCGACATCGACGCTGGAGGCGATCTGCGCGTTGATCGCCGCGTCAAGAAGGCGCTCCAGCTCCATCTTCTCCTCGACCAGGTGCGCCGCGTTCCCCTCCTCCTCGCGTTTGATGGCGCGCTGCTCGCGCATCGTCCAGAGCCAGCCCACCGACATCATCACGGTGCTGGCGGCGAGCATCTCGATCTTGGTGGGTAAGGCCACCGGCAGGACTGCGGCAGCGACGACCATCACCGCGGCTGCTACCGCGGCGCCGTCAGGGATGTAGTCGACCAGGCGCTTGGAATCCTTCATCGCAAGTGGCTCGTCGTCAATATAGATCCGGCATCGCTGAACTCAACGCGATTTACATTAATTTCGCGGCCCTGTTGCACGGCCGCGAATCGCTTACGCTTGATGAATGGCGCTTGAAACCGAGAACAGCGAGGTTTACGCGCCGCCGTCCCAGGCGGAGTCGTGGGTCTATTTCGACGGGGAGTTCAAGCAGTACAAAGACGTCCATCTCGGCCTGATGACCCACGCGCTCCACTACGGCACCGGCTGCTTCGAGGGCATCCGTGGGTATTGGAGCGAGACCCAGCGGCAGATGTTCCTGGTGCTGGTCGAACCCCACTTCCGGCGTCTCCAGCAGTCGGCCAAGATCGTGCGAATCGAGCTCAAATACGGTATCCAGGAGATGACCGAGGCGACCCTTGAGATCCTCCGGCGCAACCGCTTCCAGGAGGATGTCTACATCCGGCCGCTGGCCTTCAAGTCGTCGGAGGAGATCGGCGTGCGGCTCCACAACCTCGACGACTCCTTCGCCATCTACACCGCCCCCTTCGGCGCGTATGTCGACGTCGAGAACGGCATCCGGTGCATGGTTAGCTCCTGGCGCCGGGTCGATGACAACGCCGCGCCGGCGCGCGCCAAGATCACCGGGATCTACATCAACTCAGCGCTGGCCAAGACCGAGGCGATGGACAACGGCTTCGACGAGGCGATCGTCCTGACCCACGACGGGCATGTCAGCGAGGGCAGCGCGGAGAACATCTTCGTCGTCCGCGAAGACACCCTGATCACCCCGCCGGAGAGCGACAACATCCTCGAGGGGGTGACCCGCAAGGTCCTCATGAAGCTGGCGCGCGAGGACCTGGGGCTACCGGTCGTCGAGCGCTCGCTCGACCGGAGCGAGCTGTACGTCGCCGACGAGGTCTTCCTCTGCGGAACCGGGGCCCAGGTCTCGCCGGTAATCGATATCGACCGCCGCATCATCGGCGACGGCGTCGTCGGCCCGGTGACCAAGGCGCTGCAGGACCTGTACTTCGACATCTGCAAGGGGAGAGTCGAAGAGAAGCTCGACTGGCTGACCCCGGTCTACTAGATCGGGGCCGCTAGAGCGGCGATGAAGGTCGTCGTTGCGCCCACCGCGTTCAAGGGCACCCTCAGCCCGCTGGAGGCGGCAAACGCGATGGTGGCGGGCTTGCGCCAGGCCCAGCCCGGCGCGGAGTGCGACGTCTGCCCGCTGTCCGATGGCGGCGACGGCTTCCTCGAGGCTGTGGGCTCCGCCCTCGGCGTCGAGCGGCGCGCGGTGCTGGTGCGAGGGCCCGGCCACGCGCCGGTCAAGGCGACCTTCGGGCTCCACCGCGGCGATCCGGATCTCGCCGTGGTCGAGAGCGCGAAGGCGGTTGGCCTGACGCTGGTGCCACCGGGGCAGCTCGATCCGCTCGGCGCCAGCAGCGGCGGCCTTGGCGAGCTGCTCGCGGAAGCGCGCCAGGCTGGCGCCGCCTCCATGCTTGTGGGCCTCGGCGGCAGCGCCAGCACCGACGGCGGCACCGGCATGGCTCGGGCGCTGGGCTATCGCTTCCTCGACGCAGCCGGGCGCGAGCTGCCCGAGGGCGGCGGCCCGCTGGAGCGCCTCAGGCACATCGACGCCGGAGGTTTCGACCAGGCGTGGCTGCTGCTCGAGGTGGTGGCGGCTCGGGACGTCGACAACCCGCTGGTCGGGCCCGAGGGCGCTGCCGCCGTCTACGCGCCGCAGAAGGGCGCCGGCCCGGAGCAGGTCGCCCGCCTCGAGGCCGGGCTGCAGCGGCTGGCCGAGGTGGTCGGCGCCGACCTTGGCGTCGACGTGACCACGGCGGCGGGCGGTGGCGCGGCCGGGGGCCTGGGCGCGGGTATGGTCGCCTTCCTCGGCGCCGGGCTCACGCCCGGAGCGGAGCGGGTCATGGAGGCGGTGGGGTTGGGCCCGCGCCTGGACGGCGCCGACATCATGGTGACCGGCGAGGGCCGGCTCGATCGGCAGAGTCTCCACGGCAAGGCGCCGGTGGCGGCGGGTCGGTTGGCTCGCCGCGCCCAGGTCCGCAGCGTCTGTATCACAGGCAGCCTCGGCGACGGGTGGGAGGATGCGTTGGGTGACGCGTTCGACGATGTCGTCGAGGCGCCGCCGGGCGACGACCCGGCCGGCCGGGTCAGCGCCGCCGCGGCGACGCTCATGCCTCGGCCCTAGTCGGTCCCGTCCGCCTCGCGTTCCTGGGCCACCGCGCCGTCGGATGCCGCCGAGGCCAGCGCGGTGCGGCAGTGGTGGCAGCTGTCGATGTGCTGCTTGACCACCAGGCGCTGGCTGCGGCGTAGGCTCCGCACCGGGAAGCTGGCGAGGAGCTCCTCGAGGCCAGTGCACTTCTCGCGGTCCACGCCGTCGACGAACCCCATGTAGAGGTACTCCGCCTTGAAGCGCTTCCGAGCGCGGTGGAGGAGGGTCTCGATCGCGCTTTCCGAGAGGCCCATGACCTGGGCTATACCGCTGTACGTGAGGCCCTGGAGTTCCCTCAGGCTGAGCACGGTGCGGTAGTTCTCCGGCAGCTTGGCGGCGACGTCCCAGACCTCGCGCCGCAGCTCGCGCATCTCCAGCGCGTCCTCGGGGTGGCCCGCCAGGTCCTTGCTGGGGAGGCTGTGAAGGATCTCGTCGGGCCCGTCGGGGCCGACCACCGTGGGCGTCGCCCTTGGACCCTCCTCGGGGTTGGTTGGCCCCTGGCCCCGCTTGCGCCGGCGCAGCTCGTCGTAGCAGAGGTTGGTCGCGATCCGGTGGATCCAGGCCGAGAAGTTGAACCCTTCATCCACCCGGTCCAGCGATCGGAGGACGCGGAAGAACGTCTCCTGGGTGAGGTCCTCGGCGAGAAGCGAATCCCGCACGATGCGATTTGTCAGCCCCGAGATGGGTTGGTGATAACGGAGGAACAGCTGGTCAAAGGCTTCGATACTTCCGGCCTGAAACGCCCTGACCAGCTCGACGTCCCCAGGTGCGGATGACGCGGCTGCTTGTGGCAAGAATGTCACCAGTTCGGCTGAAGTGGCAGGGGCGCATCATAGCATCAGGGCCAGTTCAGTTCTGG
>CAAGKR010116867.1_pt1 | contig 16312 bp, 18 predicted proteins | sample 2556971 | NCBI WGS metagenome assembly CAAGKR01 (sample SAMEA5207829, study PRJEB30636) | soil metagenome | biome: forest; feature: boreal; material: soil | place: USA | collected 2011-09 | depth 1 m | reverse complement strand
GGCCGTGGCCGATTTCACGCCGGCCGGGGCCGCGCATCGGACGCGTCTCCCCAACCGAAAACGGCGGGAAGTTGTAGAAGTGCATGTAGCGTTTCCGCTCGCCGAGATCGAGGATGCCGTCGAGCCGCTGCGCATCGCTGATCGATCCGAGCGTCGCCGCGGTGAAGACTTGCGTTTGGCCGCGCGTGAAGACGCCCGAGCCGTGCACGCGGGGAACGTAATGCACCTTGCACCAGATCTCGCGGATTTCGTCGGGCTTGCGGCCGTCGGGACGGATCCTTTCATCCACGACCATGACGCGCAGCTCGTCCTCTTCCATCGCCTTGAGAATCTTGCCGAACTCTTTGGCGAGAAGCGGATTTTCCAACATCGCCTTGATCTGCGGATCTTGGCAGCGCGCGATGGCTTCGTTGATCGTGATCTTACCGAGGGCTGCTTCGCGTTCGAGCTTCTCGATGACGCGCATGCCCTTGGCGACGTCGTCTTTGAATGTCTTGCGCATCCATTGTTCGAGATCAGCGTTGACCCGCAACAGCGGAAACTCGCGCTTGGGTTTGCCGGCTTTCTTGGCGAGCTGATCGATGGCCGCCACGATCAGTTTGATCTGTTCCTGCGCAAACTCGATCGCGCCGAGGAAGTCTTCCTCACTGATTTCGCTGCCGCCGCCTTCGACCATCATGACGGCGTCCGCGGTTCCGGCGACGACGAGATCCATGCCGCCGGTTGCGTACTGCGGCAGCGACGGATTGCAGATGTACTTGCCGTTTTCATCGCGGCCGACGCGCACCGCGGCGACCGTCTTATCGAACGGAATATCGGAGAGAGCGAGCGCAGCTCCGGCGGCGCACGTGCCTAAAACGTCCGCGTCGAGTTCGCGATCGATTGAGAGCACGGTTGCCACGATCTGAATGTCGTTGCGAAAACCGTCGGGGAAGAGCGGCCGGATCGGCCGGTCGATCTGTCGCGAACTGAGCACGCCGTGTTCGGGTGGGCGGCCTTCGCGCTTGATGTACCCGCCCGGAATCTTGCCGGCGGCATACATCTTTTCTTCGAAATCGCAAGTTAAGGGGAAAAAGTCGATGCCTTCGCGAGGTTTCTCGGAGGCGGTGGCGGCGCAGAGCACGACGTTTTGGTCACCATAACGCACCAGGGCGGAGCCGTTTGCTTGCTTCGCGAGCTCGCCGGTTTCGATGGTCATCGTGCGCCCGCCGATCTCTAATGAGACGGATTCAGGCACAAAGTACTCCTATTGTTCTTGCTTTATCGTTTTATTATGAGTCCGTCGGTTCGGGACGGCGGCGCTATCGCCCTGGCGTCTAGCGGCGGCGCGGTCGCGACCGGTAGACGATTTGCGCCTTGGGCGGCGCGATGCTGGCCTCGGGGAAGAGCGGATTCTTCGTACGGTCCAAGCGCCTGCCCAGCGCATATTCGATTTGCTTCATCAGCGGCTCTTCGTCCGAGGATACGAAGGTGATCGCATCGCCTGTGGATTTCGCGCGAGCGGTACGTCCGATGCGGTGCATGTAATCCTCCGCCGCGCGCGGGACGTCGTAGTTCACGACGTGGCCGAGTTCGATGATGTCGATGCCGCGCGCCGCGATGTCGGTCGCGACCAGCACGCGGTGTTTGCCGCGTTTGAAGTCTTCGAGCGCGCGCGTGCGCTGCGACTGCGAGCGATCGCCGTGAATCAGATCGGACGGGATACGGTGTTTTTCAAGCGCGGCCGCCAGCCGATTGGCGCGAGCTTTCGTACGCGTGAACGCAATTGCCGAATAGATCGTGTTGTCTTTGAGTAGCTCGAGAAAAAGATCGGTTTTCTTGCTCTGCGGCACGGCGTAGACGGTTTGCGTGAGGCCGGCGACGGGCGATGCTTTTGCAGCCAGTTCCACGCGGGCCGGGTCCTTTAGCATCTCGCGAACGAGACCGGCGATGGCGGGCGGCAGCGTGGCCGAAAAGAAGAACGTTTGCCGCTCGCGAGCGACGTATCTGAGGATGCGCCGCACCGGCGGTAAGAAGCCCATGTCGAGCATGCGGTCGGCCTCGTCGAGAACGAGCATCGACACATCGTTGAGTTTTGCGGTGCCGCGCTCGATGTGATCGAGCAAACGCCCGGGTGTCGCGACGATAATATCGCTGCCGCGCTTGAACGCCGTTGTTTGCGAGCCGAATCCGACGCCGCCGTATACCGCCGCGACGCGAATGTTCGTATGCTTGGCGAGCGCGCTCAGATGGGTGGCAATCTGCTCGGCGAGTTCGCGCGTCGGAGCCAAGACAAGGGCGCGCGTTCTTCCGCGCGGCATATCGATCAGTTTGTTGAGGATAGGCAGGCCGAAAGCGGCCGATTTTCCGCTGCCGGTTTCGGCGCTCGCGAGCACGTCGCGGCCGGCGAGTCCCGGCGGAATCGACATGATCTGAATCGGCGTCGGTTCGGTGAATTTGAGGTCGTGCACGGCGCGCAGCAATGCCGGCTGTAGGCCAAGTTGGTCGAAGGTGTTAATTGTGGATGATCTTTCGAAGAGAGCGCGGCTCAATCGTATTCGAAAGATCGCGCGGGAGTAGCCGTCAGTATCGCATACAATCGCCCTGCGCGTCAAACGCAAGAGTCGCTACGGCACGGGAATCGCGAAAATCGTCCCGTTTCCGGCGCCTTTGGTGCCGTCTAGCGCGTCGTCAGTCGTTTCGCCGTAAACGGTCATCCCATAGATCAGACCGTTGTAGATGATGACGTTGTCGATGGGCTTGGATCCGTCGCCGTTCTTTCCCGTGAAGTGATAGATGACTTGATACGAGGATGCGACGCCGGGCATGAAGCGGAAGACCGTGCCGTCGTCGTCACTCGATCCGCCGTATGCAGTCATACCGTAGAGATAGCCGCTTGTTGAATCGTAGTAGAGCGAACCGTACGGGTCCGCGCCGTCGTTGTTGTCTTGTCCCGCAAAAGCATAGAACACGCTGTACGTACCGGTGCCGTCATATTGTCCCGCCGTGATGTGCGGCACGACTTTGAAGATGGCGCCGTCACCGTTCCCGCTGCCGCAGTTATGGCTGTCGCCGCCCGTGCCGCCCCCACCGCATTGCGTCAAGCCATAGAGGAACCGTTTGTCCGCCTTCGGCTGTCCGAAAAAATACTGCATTCCAACCTGCTCCCAGGCTTGGGTACCCCCTTCGAGGGAACCTTGATGGAAGGCTGTCTTGGAGATGTGACATGCAAGGAAAAGCAACGATTGCGGGCCGCTTCGCGTTAGCATGCGCGCTTGCGGCGAGCTGCACTTTCGCGGCGAGCGGTACGGCGCGCGCCATTCCGTTGTTCGGGCAGCGCTACCGTTTGCAATGCGGAGCTTGTCACAGCGTGCTGCCGGAGCTCAATGCGTTCGGGGTCTCATTCCGCACGCACGGCTACCAGCTGCCAATTCCGAAACACGGCACGACGGGCGTTGCGTTTCGTTTTCAATTCGAGTGGGAGCGCGATATCGTGGCAGACAGCCGGCGCTTGACTACCGCGGGCGTAGTGTTTTCGAACGTGGACATCGGCGCAGTCAGCGCGTTCATTCATTACAACTTCGGCTCGGGTGGCGGGCCGGCGGGTTTGTTCTTGGGATATCTCGCGACCTACAACGCGCACACGCAATCGCTCTATCGCTTAGGCCTCTTCGAGCTTCCGCTGGCGCAATCGCCCGGCCAGCGGCTCGACGATCTCGCGCCGTACGGGTATTATGGCGCGCACGTCGGTCTCAACGACTTACCGCTATCGGCGCCACGCTGGGGCGCACAAGCCGAGCGCAGGATCGGATCGGTCACAGCCGGCCTGACCCTTGCGTTTGGCGAGTATAAAGGCTCCGGGTACGGCGGCAAACCTGTTCCGGCCGGCGAAACGACCGCCGCGAACTCCCCCGAGATCGGCATGTTCTTGCGTGCGCCGCTAACATCCGATCTCGAGGTCGGTGGTGATTTCATCACCGGATCGCGACGGATCATTCCTGCCGGTCGGAGCATCTTCACGGATGCGTACCAGCGTGCGGGTCTGCTCGCAAACGTGCGCCTGCGCAAGATCGAGCTCCAAGCGGAACAATGGTGGGGCAGCGACTTGAATTCAGACGGTTTCGGAGCGCGCACGGGCAGCAGCGGCGGTTACGCCAGGTTGAAGTATTCTGTTACACCGCACGCCTACGTGGCGGTGCGCTACGACGCGCAAGCCGCCCCATTTATTACGCGCGATCTCGTTTACTACGCGGCATTCCATATTACGCCGCACGCGCGGCTGCTGATCGAGCAGCTGCAACCCATCGGCATTCCCGGCCGGCTCGGCGTTGTGGTGACAGTGGGGTTTCCCTGGGCGCCGAACCTCTAACTCGGGGGCAACTTTCCGGTAACCGTTATCTTCAAACCGATGGGAATGTTTCCGCGCAACACTTGCGCGATCCACACGCCCGCATCACGCTGCAGGGCCGAGCCGGTCGCGCTTAAGGTCATGAGTCGCTCGGTTCCCTCAAGGGTGGGCGAACCGTAGATTGGACTGACCGCGCCGGTTCGCGCATACAATACTCGCAATACGCCCGAGCGCTTCTTTAATGAAGCCGCTTTATCGGCCAGCGCACGAACTGCCGTCGCTTCTATGTCTCGCAATCCGGCAGCATCGGTGCGTTTCTCCTTCACGAGCTGTGCAACGTACGGCGTCGCATCCTAGAGATACAGGGCTTGCCGCGAAGTCGAGCGCGCCTCGATAAGGCTGCCTTGCAGCGGCCGCAACACTGAGGCGAATACAAGCGCCAGCAGTATTTTTTCCATGGCTGCTCGCTACTGCGCTCGGGGAGGATGACCTTCGAGGGCTAGGCGAGCTGGGGCGGGTATGTCCTAACCGATATGCCCACGCTTTCGCCGCAACGTCTGACCGAACTCAAAGAACACGCAAACCGCGTCCGCCAAGGCATCATCCGATCGCTGTTGGCTGCGGGATCGGGACATTCGGCCGGACCGCTCGATATGGCCGACGTGTTCACGGCGCTGTACCAGCACGTTTTGCGCCACAAGCCCGACCAACCCGAGTGGGAGGATCGCGATCGGTTACTGCTCTCCTGCGGGCACATAGCGCCGGTTCGGTACAGCGCAATGGCGTACGGCGGATATTTTCCGGTTGACGAACTGCTGACGCTGCGCAAGTTCGGAACCAGGCTGCAAGGCCACCCCGAGCGCGTGCGCCTGCCGGCGGTTGAAACAACGTCGGGACCGCTGGGCGAGGGGTTGGCGCAGGGCACCGGCATGGCGTTGGCCGCAAAGATGGACGGGAAGAGCTGGCGCGTCTACGTCGTGACCTCCGACGCAGAACATCAATGCGGCCTGCATTGGGAGGCAGTGATGACCGCTGCCAAATTCAAACTGGACAATGTGATCGCTATCGTCGATCGCAACTTCATTCAAATTGACGGCAGCACCGAAGACATCATGCCGCTCGAGCCCTTTGCCGACAAGTATCGTGCGTTCAATTGGGAAGTCTTCGAATGCGACGGCAACGATATCGCGCAATTCATAGAGACGATCGACAAAGCGAAGGAAGTCAAGGATAAGCCAAGCGTCATCATCGCGCATACGGTCCCCGGCAAGGGCGTCAGCTATATGGAAGGCGACTACACCTGGCACGGCAAGTCGCCCAACAAAGAGCAGGCGGATCAAGCGTTGCGCGAGCTGGAAGCCGAGCGCGAACGGATATTATGCAGCTCGCGGCATTGAGCGATCCGCAGACCGTCAAGCAAGTGCCGACGCGCAACGGTTTCGGCGAAGGCGTCATCGAAGCGGGTAAACGCAATAAAAACGTGGTCGCGATCTGCGCGGACCTCGTGGAGTCCACGCGCATGCTCGGCTTCAAGGAAGCGTTGCCGGATCAGTACATCGAGATCGGCGTTTCGGAACAGTTGCTGGTCGCCATGGGCGCCGGCCTCGCAAGCGCGGGCAAGATTCCGTTCATCGCGAGCTACGCGATGTTCAATCCGGGCCGTTCCTGGGAGCAAGTGCGCACGACGATGGCGCTCAACGAAACAAACGTGAAAATCGCCGGCGCGCACGCGGGCGTCTCGGTGGGACCCGACGGCGCGACCCATCAAGCGATCGAGGACATCGCGATCATGCGCTGCATTCCGCACATGACCGTCGTCGTTCCCTGCGATGCAATTCAAACGAAGAAAGCGACGATCGCGGTCGCCGAAATGATCGGACCCGTCTACCTGCGCTTCGGCCGTGAAAAAACGCCGATCGTGACGAGCGAGCAGACGCCGTTCGAGCTCGGTAAAGCCCAGATCTTTCGCGAAGGGCGCGACGTGGCGATCGTCGCCTGCGGCATCCTACTCTACAACGCGCTGATCGCAGCCGAGGCGCTGGCCAAGCACGGGATCGAGTGCATGGTCGTAAACAATCATACGATCAAACCGATGGACGAAACGGCGATCGTCGAAGCGGCCACGCGCTGCGGCGCAGTCGTGACCGTCGAGGAACACCAAGTCTTCGGCGGCATGGGCTCGCGCGTCGCCGAGATTCTGGCGCAACGCCGGCCGGCGCCCATCGAATTCATCGGCGTTCACGACCGGTTCGGCCAATCCGGCGATCCGGCCGAACTGATCGAACACTACGGCATGGGAACGGACGCGATCGAGGCGGCCGTCCGCCGCGTGCTGAAGCGGAAGTAGCTAAACCGTCGCGATCGGGACTTGTTCGAAGGTCATCTCGATTCCGCCGGTCCAACCTGCGACCAGGTTATAGAGCGCGGCGTAGAGCAGGCCCCCGATGAAGCCGACGATTCCGTAGAAAATCGGAAAAAAGATTATCGCCAAGAATCCGATGCCGGTTAACGCGCCGATGCCGGATGCTGCACCCATGCTGGACTTCATTCCCGCGATCATGATTGGGCTCAGGACGAGCCACCACATCAATCCGAGGATCACGCCCATGAGCGCATATAAGACGGCAATGACGAGCGCGAATTGCACGACGGCGATGTGACGCAGACGAGAAATCATGCGAGCTCCCTTCGTAAAGCGAACCGATAGTTCGAATGGCTTATGTTTCATCGCCGATGGAACCCTCCACAGGGCTTTGGGACCAGCACCGGACCACGGCGGAATGCTATCTATCAGCCGGCTCGCTGCATTCTGTACGGCAGCTCTCACGTTTTCTGCCTGCAGCAGCGGAACGACGGCGCCCATACCCGGTCCTCCAAAGACCACACTCTCGGTCACGACGCAGCGCAATGCAGCGCAGGCGGCGCTGGCGACCGAATTCGGCATCGGATTTCTCACGCTAATTCTGGGCAACGGCACGAGCCAAGCGTCGGTGAGCGCTTCCAAGAGCGGCATGTTTGGGATCACACTGCGCAAGAGCGTGAGCTTGAACGATCCGCTGGTTACGTCAATGCGTGGTTATACGGTCTCGGATCTGAGCTTGCCGGGTATCTTAGCGCACGCGCAACAGGTTGCAGGGGCGCTTTCGAGCGCGAGCACCACCGTGAACGGAAAACCGGTGATTGCGGTTACGCTCAACGTCGCAAACCCCTTGCAGGACAACGGCATGACGCGCGAGGTTCTCTATCTCGCGCAGGCTACGCAGCTGCCGGTACGCGTCGACGGCTTTGCCGGAAGGCAGCTCGTGCGGTCGTATCGATTCGCGATCACCAGTACGTTGTGATTGTTAGCGGCGAAGTCCCAGCTCGTTGATCAGCTTGCGATAGCGTTCCAGGTCTTTGTGCTGCAGATAGGTCAGCAAGCGGCGGCGCTGCCCGATCTGGAGGAATAATCCCCGGCGGCTGTGGTGATCTTTCTTGTGATCCTTCAGGTGTTCGTTCAGCTTATTGATCGAGGCCGTGAGGATAGCGATCTGGACGTCGGCCGAACCGGTGTCGGAAGCCGAGCGGGCGTATTTGGCCGCGATTTCGGATTTCTGGTCTTTTGAGAGGGGCACGCGTAGAACTCCTTATTCAAGGATAGGCTCGCTCGGGTACAGGCCTTTGGGGTCCGTCCCGGCGACCGGGGAATCATACCATCGCGCGAGCCACCGGCGCAACCCGGGTTTCCGCCGGGCGACGTCTAAAGCGCTCGCTCCTATGGACATTGCAAATCGAACCTTTCTGGTGACCGGCGGAGCTTCCGGACTGGGAGCCGCATGCGTGCGCGAATTCACCCAGGCTGGAGCCAACGTCGTCATCTGCGACGTGAACGAGCACGGTGCGCAAGTCGCGAAGGATGCCGGCGATCGCGCGCGCTTCGCGCGCACCGACGTTACGGCTGAGAAGGACGTGCGCGCGGCCGTCGAGCTCGCCGTGCGCGATTTCGGCAACTTGGACGGCGCGATCAACTGCGCCGGCATCGCCACGGCAGAGCGCGTTGTCGGACGCGAGGGTCCCCAGCCGCTCGATCATTTTACGAAAGTCGTCAGCATCAATCTCATCGGGACCTTCAACGTCATTCGCATCGCCGCGGTCGAGATGATCAAACGTGCGGTGCAACCGGATGAGGATCGCGGCGTCTGCATTTGCACGGCCTCGGTCGCAGCCTATGACGGACAGATCGGTCAAGCTGCGTACTCCGCATCCAAGGGCGGGATCGCCGCCATGACTCTGCCGATCGCGCGCGAGTTCGCGCAGCACCAGATTCGCGTGATGAGTATCGCTCCGGGCATTTTCGATACGCCGATGCTGGCCGGACTGCCCGAAGCTGCGCGCGAATCGCTCGGCAAGCAGACGCCTTTTCCGGCACGCTTAGGAAGTCCCGGCGAATATGCGCGGCTTGCGCGCCATATCGTCGAGAATCAGTACCTCAACGGCGAGGTGATCCGGCTTGACGGCGCGATCCGCCTCGCGCCGCGCTAGAAGAGCATGGATCTAGGAATACGCGGACGCGCGGCCTTGGTGACCGGCGCGAGCTCGGGGCTTGGCCGCGCCTGCGTGATCGCGCTGGCCCGTGAAGGCGCGCGCGTTGCGTTGGCGGCCCGCCGCGAAGCGGAGCTCGAAGCGGCGGCGGCGGAAGCTCGCGCGGAAGGCTCGCCTGATGCGCGCGGCTACACCGTGGAGCTGCGCGATTCCGATTCGATCGATCGTTTGCTGCAGCGCGTGAATGCGGATTTCGGAACGATCGACATCCTCATCGCAAACGGCGGCGGCCCGAAGGGCGGCACGTTCACGCAACTCGATCCGGCCGGCTGGGACGAGGCGTATCAAAGTACGCTGCGGTGCATGCTGCAGCTCGTGCGCGGCGTCGTGCCCGCGATGCGCGAGCGCCGGTGGGGCCGCATCGTCGCGCTCACGTCAACCTCGGTGAAACAGCCGATCTCGACGCTGGCGCTCTCGAATATTTTTCGCACGGCGCTGATCTCGGCGCTCAAGACGCTTTCGGCGGAGGTCGCGAGTGACGGGATCACGGTCAACGCGATCGCGACCGGGCGCGTTCGGACCGCACGCCTGCGCGAACTCTATGCTGGCGACGCGGCGATGGAGCGTGCGGGTAAAGATGTGCCGATCGGACGGATTGCCTCCCCCGAAGAATTTGCGCCGCTCGTGACATTTTTGTGCGGCGAACCGGCGAGCTACGTCACGGGCCAGACGATCGCGATCGATGGCGGCCTGATCGCGGGGCTCTTCGGATGAATTGGGATCCGGTGGCCGGGACTGCGGGCGGTCCGGAGTTTGGCAAAGCATTGCGAACGTATGCGGCGGAACGGGAACTTTCCGAAGAGCGATTGGCGCAAGCCTGCGGCTTGGACGCAACACACGTGCAAGAAGTCTTCGCCGGAGCGCAGCGTTTGCCGATCGGTGCGTTAGCGCGTTTGGTTGTCGCCTTGCGCACCAAGCCGATCGAGTTCATGCAGCACACCGGCCTGCTCTCGCTCGAACTCTATGCCTTCGGCTTGGATCCGCTGTATTTTTTGCCCGAAGGCCAGTTGCGTTACGATGCGCGTATCTACATGAGGGAAATCAATCCGCGCCACCGGGTGCCCGAAGCCGACATGACGCGCCGCAACCCAACGATCAAAGCGATCGCCGAAGATCCTATCCTGGATGCACTGGGCAAGATCGAACTGGAGCTGGCCTACTTGCTTCGCACGGCCTCGCAGCAGATCGGGCAGCCTTCGTAGGCACGGGTGGCCCTGCCAGAGAACCCGAGGCGGATGCAATTAGTCGAAGGAAAACGCATCGCCGCGCTCGTCGGCGACGGCTTTGAGGAGTCGGAACTCACCGAGCCCCGGCACGCGCTGGAAGAAGCGGGCGCCATCGTGACGATCGTGGGCATCGATGAAAAATCGCGCCAGCGGATTCGGGGCAAGCGCGGATTGGATGACGGGCAGAGCGTCAAGGCCGAGGAGCTCGTGGCGGACTGCACCGCCGAAGACTTCGACGCGCTGCTGATTCCGGGCGGAACCTCGCCCGATCACATTCGCACGAACAAAGACGTGCAGCGCCTCGTGCGCGAGTTCGACGCGGTGAAAAAACCGATGTTCGTGATTTGCCACGGCCCGCAGGTTTTGATTTCCGCGCAGATCGTGCGCGGCAGGCAGTTGACCGGCGTACATGCCATCGCCGACGACATACGCAATGCCGGTGGTCTCTACCGCGATCAGCCCGTCGTGCAGGACGGCAACTGGGTTACCTCGCGCACGCCGGAAGATTTGGCGCAATTCAATCGCGCGATCGTCGAGCGGCTCGCCACCGCAATTCCCACGCCGACGGTATAGGATCCCATTTCGCCAACGCCTCGCCGTATTGGCGCAGCCCGATGAAACCGGCGATTGCGCAGAGGAAGAAGGCTGCCGGAGGCTGCGGAAACTCCAGCGCGACGACCGCAGCCGCGAGCGCAGCCGCCAAAACGATATAGAGCGCTTGTGCGACACCCGCGCGGACGGTCGCGCAGAGCGCGACGATCGCGACCGCATTCGCGCACGCAATGGACAAGAGAACGGGCAGCGGTGCCAACAAATGTGGCCCGGATGAAATCGCCGTCACAATCCAATATGCGGCGATCGCAAGCGTGACGCCGATGCATGGAACGAGCGCGCCGGCGCGCGCCAACTCGCGGGCATAGAGCGGAGCGCTCTGCTCGCAGAGCTCCAGCTCGCGCATGCGGCCGCCGCGCTGCACCGCCGCCAAATAGATTCCCGCGAGCGAACCAAAGAACGCCGCACCCGCAGCGTGCGCCGCCAAGTCCGCGTGCATTTGCAAGGCCGCGAATAATGCGGAAGCGCATGTCACGAAAAGTGTTTGGCCGGCCTGACGATGCAAGCGCGTCGCGATGATGGCGGCCGTGGCGGTTGCGCGAATCATACGCGCACTCTGGAAGCTTCAGCGAAACGATCGGCTTCGTTTTCCGAGCTGTGGGTCGAGAAGACGGCGCAGTTTCGGGCGGCCGCGACGATCTGCGGCGCATATACGGCTTGCGGGCGATCCAAGACCAGCAGGCGGGGCTGCGATATCAGCGCTCCGGCCAGCGGGTAGGCGAATGCTTCGTGGATGCCCTCCAGGCCCGCGAGAATGCGGCGTGCGCGGACGACGCTTTCTGCTGGCGGCAATCGCCACAATGCCGCGCGATATTCTATGTACCGTTCGAAGGTCGAGAATTCATGGGGCAGTGCTTCGTGCGGAACGTAGCCTGCCAGCCGCTTCACATGAACCGGCTGAATCCGCGGATCGAAAGCGCCGACGAAGACGCTTCCGCTTGTTGCTCGCACCAAACCGGCCGCCATCATCGCGACGGTCGCCGCCGCGTGATTTCCGTCGCATGCGTGCGCGAGCCGACCACCCTCTTCAAGTTCGACGTTTTGGGCAGAAACGATCTGCAATTCGCGCCGCACGAACGCCGCCGAGCGCATCTCGAGCAGCATGTTATTGGACGAGTTTTAGGTGCGGATTCGGGCGTTCGGGACGGCCGACCTTATGACACTCTTGCCACGCTCCGCTCGTTTCGATTGCAACGACGTCCGCCGTATATTCGGTTCGCCCCGTTCCCGCACCGAGAAAGAAAGCGCCGCCCACGGCGTACGCATCGACCGGAACGCGATCGCGTTCGAATTCGCGAATGCGCTGCGCGCTGAAGCCGCCGCTGACCACGATGCGCACGTGTTGAAAACTTTCGGCGTCGAGCGCGCGGCGCACGTTGAAAACGAGTTGCGGAATGACGCCGGTCGGTTTGAACGTGCCCATCATGTTCCAGATCGACTTGTCGACCAGCGTTCCCGACGTGTCCAGACGCACGCCCCAGAGTCGATCGCCGAGCGCGCGCGCGACGGCCAAACTCGTTCCCACGCAGTCATTGTCGAAATCGACCAGCGAGATCACGTTGACGTCGGGATCGATGTATTCGGCGAACTTCCGCGTCGCTAAAACGGTGTCGCCGCCGTACGCGGCGATTAGCGCGTGCGGGACCGTTCCCATCCCGCCGGCGCCCCACCATTCGGCATTTGCATCCGTGGAGACGCCGAGTGCGCCCGAAATGTATGCGGCGTAGCCGTCGCCCGTTTGCACCAGATGGTGATCGAACCTGGCCGGAAAGAACAGCACTTGCTTGCCGTTGGCCGCGTCAACGATTTCCCGCGCATTTGTGGCTATGCGTGTGCGCCGCGAAAGGACGCCGAGATAACAGGTTTCCAGGTGCGCGAAGAGCGCATAATCGCCCTCGATCGTCATGATCGTTTCGTACGGTTCGATCCGGTCGCCGTCGTAGAGCGCCTGCACGCGCAACGTGTCCCAGCCGTCTTCCCACTCGCCCGACGGCAAGCGCCGGCCCGAGCACAGGCGCAGGATAGCAATCGCTTCGTCGATACCGCAGAGCACGGCGTCGCTGCGCTGAAAGACCTGCATGCGCACCGGCGGATGATAGCCGTCGCGCTCGAGGATCTGCCTGGCGCGATTGAAGTACGTGTCGGAGTAGTAGCCGTCACGCATCTTCTCGACCGGGAGATTGAAGATCTCCGGCGGCAATCTGGTAGGCACGTTAGTGCCTATACGTTGAAAATCGCTTTGTGCCCTCGAATACGGAGATAGCCGAGACCCTGATGCGCATCCGGAAGCTGATGGAGCTCGCCGGAGAGACGTTCTATAAGTTCACCGCCTACGAGCGGGCCGCCGCGACGCTCGAGAACGCGCCGCCGGTCGCGGATTTGCTCGCCGCCGGGGAACTGACGACGCTGCCCGGGATCGGCAAGTCGCTGGCGGCGACGATCGAAGAGATCGTGCGCACCGGCGGTTGCGCACAACTCGAAACGCTGCAGCAGCGGTACCCGCCCACGATCTTCGAAGTGTTCGGCGTTTCGGGCATCGGCATAAAAACGGCGGCCATGCTTTTCGAGCGGTATGGGGTCGGCTCGCTGGCCGATCTCGAGCGCGCAATCGATTCGGGCAGTCTGGCAACTGCGCCGCGCATGGGACCGAAAACGATCGAGAATATCCGGCGCAGCATGCTGGCTTATCGCGGGCGAATGCGGCGTACGCCGCTTCCGCGCGCACTGTACGTCGCACGCGATGCCGTCGCATACCTCGAATCGGGACCGCCCCTACATCGCGTGGAGTTTGCGGGCAGTCTGCGGCGCGCCGAAGTCACCGTCGGCGACATCGATATCGTCTGCACGTCCGATGCGGCCGCCGAAGTCGTCGATCACTTCGTGCGCTGGGATCGCGCGCGCGCCGTCCTTGCCGAGGGACCGACCAAGGGCAGCATCTGGCTCGAGGATGGTTTGCAGATCGATCTGCGCGTCTTGCCCGATCATCTCTACGGCAATCTATTGCAGCATTTCACCGGCAGCCGCGAACATAACATCCAAGTGCGCGAACACGCCGCCCGCAAGAACCTCCGCGTCAGCGAAAACGGTATCCTCAATCTCGAGAGCGGTGATGTGATCGCGAGCCGTGACGAACATGGCGTTTATTCTGCGCTCGGCATGCAGTACGTTCCGCCGGAGTTGCGCAGCGGCATCGGCGAGGTCGAGTTGGCTCTGCGCAACGAGATTCCCGAGCTACTCGAAGCGGCGAACGTCCGCGGCGACTTTCATATGCATTCGACTTGGAGCGACGGGAGGCAAACGCTTGAAGAGATGATCGCCGCGGCCGCCGCGCGCGGATACGACTATCATGCCATAACGGATCACTCGCCGGCGCGCGGCGTGATCGGTTGCAGCGCTGACGAGCTGCGCGAGCAGCGTGAGCGAATCCGCGAACTGGGAGATCGGTACGGCGTGCGCACGCTCTGGGGCAGCGAAGTCGACATTCTGCCCGACGGTTCGATGGATTTTTCCGATGATGTGCTGGCTGAAATGGACGTTGTCATCGGCAGCGTGCATTCGTCCTTCCGTCAGTCGCGTGAAGAGATGACGCAACGGTTGATCCGTGCTTGCGAAAATCCTTACGTGACGATCATCGGACACCCGACCGGGCGAACGGTAGAAGGATTCGGCGGATACGAATTCGACTACGACCCCGTCTTCACGGCCGCGGCGCGCACCGGCACCGCGCTCGAAATCGACGGCCAGGCAAAACGATTCGATCTGCCCGCGAATCTGGCGCGGCGGGCCAAGAGCCTCGGCGTCGTGCTGACCGTCGACAGCGACGCGCATGACGTGACGCAGCTTGCCAACATCGACCTGGCGATTGGCCAGGCGCGCCGGGCAGGGTTGACGCGTGACGACGTGCTCAACGCACGTCCGCTCGAAGGCGTGCTCGAGTTCGTTCGATCAAAACGCGAACGCGCTTTATGAGATGATGCGTTCCAGCGCCGTGTAGACGTTGCATTTCGTTCCCCGTACGAAACCGCAGAGCGTGACGTTGAAAGCACGTGCGATTTCGACAGCCAGGCTGCTGGGCGCAGATACGGCGCAGACGATCGGAACGCGTGCCGTTACACTTTTTTGTATGAGTTCGTAGCTCGCCCGGCCACTGACGAGCAGCACGCACTCCCGCAGCGGCAGACGGTCGTTCAAGAACGCCCAGCCCGCAATCTTATCGAGCGCGTTGTGCTGGCCGACGTCCTCGCGCAACGCCAGCAGTTTTCCGTGCAAATCGAAGAGCGCGCAAGCGTGCAATCCGCCCGTGGAAGCGAATATGCGCTGCGCGCTGCGCATGCGTTCCGGAAGTTCGGCGATAAGCGACGAGGAGACTCGTATGTCGTCCTGCAGAGGAGCCGCGCGCAGCTGCAGCCCTTCGATACTGGCCTTACCGCAGACGCCGCACGAGCTGTTCACCGTGAAGTGACGCTCGAGTCGTTCCAAAGCCGGCAGGGTCCCGCAAGATCAACCGTTACGATGTTGTAGCGCTGCTCGGCGTCGATCGCCGGATCGACGCAATAGGAGATGCCGCGGATCTCTTCGCGCTTGCCGATAATGCTTTCGGAGTACAGAAAGCCGGCCGTGAGTTCAAAGTCGTTGCCCGGCGTGCGCATCGTGATCGCTAGGCTGCGGGTTTGATCGCCGGCAGCCAGGCGAATTTCGAGTGGTTCTTCGGTCGCGAGATCGTCTATCAGCTCGCGCCGGTCTCGGTTTTCGAGGACGGTGACCGCCGCCGGTGTCGTCAAACCGGGTCGTTCCGACATCAGCGCCCCCTGCGCTTAACGGTGACGGACCGCGTGTTCGAGGATGTCGTTGAGGGCCTTGGGATCGACGGCATCCGGCTTGCTGAAATCCAGCCGCGCGCTGATCGCCGAGCCGTACGCCGTCCGCGTGTTGATCGCATTCATGTCGATGGCGGGTTTTATCGCATCATACGGCATCGCGTTCACGGCCTGCGTTGCAAAGAGGTTGTAGAGCGGCTGCGCCGTCGTATCGGCGACCGAAAGTGGTGGCAGGCCCAACAGCAGTTCGATGGTTCGCACGAAGCTCACCGTCGAGTAGCGCGAGTGGTCGACGCCCCCGCGTGTATACGGGCTTGCGACATAAAACGTCGAGCGCTGGTCGCTGACATGATCCGGCCCGTCCTGCGCATCGTCTTCGAGCACGAAGATCGCCGTAGATTTCCAGTAGGGTGAGTGCGAAACCGCGTCGACGAGTTGGCCGACCACCCAATCATTGATTGCAACGAAAGCTTGCGGCGTGGGCATGTTTGGCTGCGTACCTGCCGTATGATCGTTCGGGAGATAGAGGAATTCGAGCTGCGGCAAGTTTCGACTCGCGACGAAAGCGTCGAACTCGCGCTTCCATTCATTGAAGCGATCCTGGTCGCTGTATTTGAGATTCCACCCCACGTACGCGGGATCGTAGTGCCCTTGCAGCGCGGGATGATCGGTTGTCGCGACTGGCGGGCCGGCGCTGATCGACATGTCCTCGCCGTAATCGCGATAGGTGATGCCCGCGCGTTTCGCGG